>Ga0307516_10010432_pt1 | contig 10215 bp, 10 predicted proteins | sample 19_EM_MG_FD_203310 | JGI IMG/M metagenome (GOLD analysis project Ga0307516, IMG submission 203310) | Populus trichocarpa ectomycorrhiza microbial communities from riparian zone in the Pacific Northwest, United States - 19_EM | ecosystem: Host-associated > Plants > Roots > Unclassified | place...
CTTCGGACTGTTGCAGCTTGCCCACCAGCGTGCTCAGCTCGGCGAGCTTGAGTGCGCGGTTCATCGCATCGGCACTGAAAGTCTGCGGCGGATGCGGGTACGCGAGCACCTCGGCCAAGCTGGCCTGCGGCAGGTAGCCGCGCTGGGGAATGACCATCGGCGGTTCGATCGTTCGCACCTTGCCCTGCGGTGCCGTCCACAGGCCGGCGACAGTGCGCAGCAACGAACTCTTGCCGCTGCCCGACCGGCCCGTGAGCAGCACCCATTCGCCAGCTCGCAGCGCCAGCTCGGGCACCGTCACCAGCACACGTTCGCCAGACGGGGCGACGCTCAGCTCATGCAGTGACAAGGCAAGACCCGGCTCGCATTCGCCCGTGGCCGGGTCGACGGGTGAAATGTCGTGTGCCAGTGCATCGCGAAACGCCGCCAGGCGCAACACGGTCGCGCGCCAGTCCGCGAGGTTGCCGTAGGCGTCGACGAACCAGCTGAGCGCGCCTTGCACTTGGCCGAAGGCCTGAGCCGTCTGCATCAGCCCGCCCAGCTGGATCTGCCCTGCGAAGTAGCGCGGCGCCGCAGCCAGCAAGGGAAAGACATTGGCCAGCTGCCCATAGCCCGCACTGAACCAGGTGAGCCGCTTGTTGTAGCGGATGAGCTGATTCCAGTTGTCGCGGATGGCCGTGAAGCGCGCGCGAAGCCGATGGTGTTCGGCACCCTCGCCCCGCGCCAGTGCGATGGCCTCGGCGTGGTCGCGCACCTGAACCAGGCCGTAGCGAAAGTCGGCCTCGACCTGCTGTTGCTGCGCGTTCGTGGTCACCAGCGGCGCGCCCAGGCGCCTCACGATCCAGCTGCCCGCGAAGGCGTACGCCACTGCCACCCACACCATGTAGCCGGGAAGTGTCCAGCCCGGTGACGGCCAGGCGATGTGCAGGCTGCCCGACAGGCCCCACAGAATGGCCACGAAGGAAAGCAGCGTCACGCCGGAGTTCAACAGGCCCAGCGCAAGGTCGAGCGTGCTGCCGACGAAGGAGCGGATGTCGTCGGCAACCCGCTGGTCGGGGTTGTCGAGCATGCTGCCCGGTGCTGCGCTGCCGAGGCGGTAGGGCGTGCCTGGTCGCAACCATTCGGCCAGCATCTGCTCCGTCATGCTTTGCCGCCAGCGGATCACCAGGCGCTGTTGCGTGACCAGCCGCACCACCGCCAGCACGATGTAGCCGCAGGCGAGCAACCCGAAGATGGCGAGCTGGCGCCAGAAGGCCTGGAGGTCGTGCGCCTGCAAGGCGTCGTAGAAGGCGCTGTTCCAGGCGTTGAAGCGGACGTTGACCCAGACGATGCTGAGCGTCAGGCCCACCAGGGCGGCGAGCTGCCACCAGGCGCTGCGCTGGGCACGCCAGAAGGGCGCGCCCAGCGACCAGGCTTCACGCAGGCCGTCGCGCCAGAGAGGCGATTTGGTTGTGGCCACGTGGGCTCCTGCGGGCCGATGGCTCGGCTCAGAAGCCCACCTTCACCCCGAGCGAATATTCGCCGACCTTCGGCTTGGCATCGAAGGCATCGGTGAAGTGGTAGTGCTCATACTCGGCCCGCACCGCCACCCGGTCGGTGATGTCGTACTGCAGGCCGGCACCGAGCTTCAGCGCCGGGCTGCTGTCGTCTCCGTTGGTGGTGGTGAAGCGGCCTTCGGCAACACCAGCGCGCCCGAGCACCGACCACTTGGGCGCGAACTCGTAGCTGCCCACCGCGTCGGCATAAGCGCCACGCAGGTTGACCTTGCCGGTCTCGTTGTCGATGTGGCCCAGGTCGAACGCCCCGCCTTCAACGGCGAAGTTCGGTGTGATCTGGTAGCCGCCGAAGACCTTGCCGCCCACGCCGCTGCCGTCGCCCGTCACGCCGTTGACGCTGCTCTTGTAGTCGGGGCTGCCGAGGCTGCCACCCACATAGAGCCCTTCCGCATGGGCGGCACCGATCCCACCGAGAACGATGGCAGCTGCGAGCACAGACTTGTTGAGGCGAGAAATCATTTGCAGAACTCCTTTGATGACGCATCCCTGTGATGCGGTAGAGCCATCATGTTGTTCGTCTCGTCTGCTCTCGTTGCAACCGCGTCTGCCGGATATGACGGATGCAACATGCGTTGCCACATCCGCGTTCTGGGGTGCGTGCGTGCCTTGCTTGACGGTGCTCAGCGCAGCACGTCAGACAGCACGCGCGCCAGTTCGCCGCGTTGCAACGGCTTGGACAAAACCCGCGAGACCCCTGCGGCGGCCGCGCGCTGAGCCAGCTGTGCGCCGCCATAACCGGTGAGCAGCAGCACCGGCAGGCCGGGTGCAAACTCTCTCAGTGCCGCGGTCAACTGCGTGCCGCTGAGCCTGGGCATCACCTCGTCGGTGATCACTGCGGCATAACGGGTCGGGTCGTCTCGCAGCGCCTGCAATGCATCGGCCGAGCTGGTGAAGCCCACCGGCGCGTAACCCAGCCCTTGCAGCAGCTCCTCGACCAGCCCGACCAACGTGGGTTCGTCGTCGACCACGAGCACGGTCTGCCCGGCGCCGACGGGCGCCGCCTCGCTCGCCGACTTGGGCGTCGCGGCTGCATCGAAGCTCTCTGGAAAGTACAAGGTGAATCGCGCGCCTTGCCCGGGTGTGCTCTTGACGTCGATGGCTCCGCCGAATTCGGCCACCACGCCGTGCACCACTGCCAGGCCCAAGCCGGTGCCGGACTGCGCGCCCCGCGTCGTGAAGAAGGGCTCGAACAGGTGCTCCATCACATCAGGGGTGATGCCGCCGCCCTGGTCCGACACGACCAACGCCAGGTAGTCGCCCGCAGCCAGTGCGCTGTGCGACAACACGCGTGCTGAGCCCACCTGCTCGCGCTTGAACTGAACGCTGAGCATGCCTCCCTGCGGCATCGCCTGCATGGCGTTGGTACACAGGTTCATCACGGCTTCGAAGGCCTGTGTCGGGTCCCCCCGCAAGTGGGCACCCGGTGCTTCAAGAATGCGCTCCAGAACGACACCCGGCCGCAAGGAGGCCGACAGCAGCGTGAGCACCTCTTCGATCACGGACTCGAGCTCGAACACCGTCGACACGCGAGCGCCGCCCTTGCTGAACGCGAGGATGCGTTCGACCAGTGCCTTGCCTCGCTGGGCGGCCTTCAACACCTTGTCGAGATGGCGCGCTTGTGCGGTGCCTGGCGTTGCGCCGTCTTGCGCCATTTCGCCGAAGCCGATGATGCCGGCCAGCACGTTGTTGAAGTCGTGGGCCACGCCTCCGGCGAGCGTGCCGAGCGACTCGAGCCGGGTGGCCCGGATCAACTGGGCACTGAGCGCGCGTTGCGCTTCGCTGCGCTTGCGGTTGGCACGCAGCACCAGCTGAACCGCCGCGGCCATGATTGCGAACAACAGCCCGAGCGAAATCACGGCGCCTTCTGCAGCCTCACGCCACGATGAGAGCGCGGTGCCCAGATCGCGCGAGACCAGCACCTTCACGTCGAATCGCGGCACGCTCCGCACGGCCACCAGGTTGTCACGCCCGTTGCGGAACTTGCGCACCTCGATGAGCGGGCGATTCACCAGGCTGCGCGCCATGCTGGCTTCGTCGCGCATGGGCTCGCCCACGTTCTCGCTGCTCAGGCGGGCGCCATCGGCGCGCAGAACCTGTACGCGTGCGTCGGCAGCAGACAGAGCCGCACTGAAGGCACCCAGCAGGCTCTTCGCAGGCATGGCACCGACGATCCACCCGCCGGAGTTGCCCGGAATGTTTTGCAACGGCACGGCCAACGCGATCAGCGCCTCCCGGTCTCGCGGGTCGTTGAACGGGCGGCTCATGGAAACGGCATCCGCCGGCAGGCCATCCAGCGCGGGGGCGAACGAGCGCAAGTCGGGCAAGAGGGTGGCATCGGACGCCGCGATCACCTGGCCTTCGCGATCGACCACCCAGATCGTTTGCACCAGCGGCATCAGGCGGGCCCGCACGTGCAGCGCCTGCATGGCATCGTTGCCCTTGACCGGCATGCCCCCTTGTCGCAGCTCGCTTCGCAGCGCGTACAAGCCTTCCTCTGCGCCGCGCAGGCCGCGGTCGATGGCGTCGGTCAATGCGAGGGAGAGCAGCCCCAGTTCGCGCCGCTGGCTTTCGACGGCATCGCTCTTCAGGTGCCACAGCGCGAGCGATGCCGTGGCGGCCAGCATGGCCCACAAGCCCAACGCCACCAGCCATGGCCTCCATGGACTTGCCGAACGTGGTTGAAGGTCGGGCTGCATGCGTGGGATGGGATTCGAATCTTTCAGAGGGGGCTGATGCAAAAGCGGCTCAGCAGTTTGCGGCAGATTGTGTGACCTGCGGCGACGCCGTGGCCGCGAGCCGTTCGCCGGCCAGATGACAAATGACATACAGCGCGCGGCGCCCGCAACATTCGCCACATGAGTTCGCCTGAACATGGCCTTGCCGTGCGGGCCACATCACTCTCGATGCGAACCGAGACCCGGCACACAACGAACAGAGGAACCACATGAGACTGCAATACATCTCGAAGATTGCATGCGCCAGCGGGCTCTTTGCCATCACCATGGCGCAGGCCGCTACCGGCTACACCGTGACGTCGAACCAGGAAACACAGGTCATTCCCGGCATGAGCTCCGAGCAGGTGAAACAGGCACTGGGTCAGCCGGACCGCCACGTCAAATTCCGCAACGAGCCCGGCCCGACCTGGACCTACCGGCTCATCGGCGGCGGCAACACCGTCTTCGATGTCGACTTCGACGCAGACGGCAAGGTCGCCACCACCAGCGAACGCATGGACGAATCGGGAGACGGCGGATCTTGAGGTGCCCGCGGAGGCCCGGCGGCAAGAGGCTCGGCTTAAGGCAACGCTGAACAAGTCCCTCGCGGACGGCGCATCCTCGTTTTGGGCGGTCTGCGGCGTTGCAAATGCTCGCGATACCTGCGGGTATCGCTGCGCTTTGCGCCTTGCGGCCCATCCCAAACCGAGGCGCGCCGCCTCGCAGGGACTTGTTCAGCGTCGCCATAATCGGCGATGCCGAAGCCTTGCTACGATGGATTGAATCGCTACAGCAGTCGAGCACTGCCGCCTGACCTTCCCTGCACATGAACACAAGCACTGCTCCGCACATCCTCGTGGTCGACGACGATGCCGATGTCCGCGAAATCGTTTGCGAGTACCTGGGCGGCAACGACATGCGCGTCAGCGCAGCGAGTTCGGGGCACGAGATGTTCGAGCTGTTCGATCGGGAGTCCATCGACCTCGTGCTGCTCGACCTGAAACTCCCCGGCGAAGACGGCATGCAGCTGGCCCGCAGCCTGCGCGAGCGAGCCACCGTGCCGATCGTGCTGCTCACCGGCCGCAACGAAGAAGCCGACCGCGTGATGGGGCTCGAACTCGGCGCCGACGACTACGTCACCAAACCCTTCAGCCCGCGCGAACTGCTCGCGCGCGTGCGCGCCGTGTTGCGGCGCTACCAGGTGCAGGCCACCTTGCCGGAACGCGACAACTCGCGCCGCGCGTTCCGCTTCTCGGGCTGGGAGCTGAATCTGCGCACGCGGCGCCTGGTGTCACCCGACAGCACGTCGGTGGAGTTGTCGAACGGCGAATTCAGCCTGCTCAACGCACTGTGCCGCGCACCGCAACGGGTGCTGACGCGCGACCAGCTGCTCTCCATGTCTCGCCTGCACGAAGCCGAGGTCTACGACCGCACGATCGATGTGCAGATCCGCCGCCTGCGGCTCAAGATCGAGACCGACACCTCGAACCCGCGGCTGATCATGACCGAGCGCGGCGCAGGCTACCGCCTGGCCAGCGACGTCGAGACGCTTTACTGATCGGCGGCGTTGTTCAGCGGCTGTCAGCCAACAGGTCTTGCTTGACTGGCGCTTGATCGCTTGCAGGTCTATGCTCTTTGTCCGCCTTTGAAACAAGGTGCGGTGCACCTTGCAAAGCTTGATCGGACAGAGCGAAAGGACTGCGTATGTTGGCCAAAGCCTCCGTGACGACGATGCTCCCCGTGATTGATATGGCTCGAGCGAGAACCTTCTACGAACGAAGCCTCGGATTGACGCCCAGCGGCTTCCGGCCCGACGGCAAGTTCATCTACGAGGTGGGTGGCAGCACGCTGGCGCTCTTCCCCAAGCCAGAGGGGACGAAAGCCGAGCACACTGCCCTCAGTTTTCGAGTCCCAGACATTGCCGCAAGCGTCGCCGAATTGAAGCAGACGGGCGTCGTGTTCGAGAACTACGATTTCCCTGATTTCAAGACAGTGAATCATGTCTGCGTTCTCGGCGCAGAGAAGGCCGCTTGGTTCAAGGACACAGAAGGCAACTTTCTCTGTATTCATGAAGATCTCGAGTAGAGCGACTCAAGATCGAAGCCGACATCTCGAACCTCAGCTGATCGGTTTTGGGGGCACGAACCTCAGCGTGAGGCCACGTGCCCCATACCTCAGCGGCGAGCCCAGTGCCCTTCTCGCAACTGCCAGCCCGCACCGGTGTGCACCCACACGTGCGGCTCCCAGTAGTAGCCGGGTCGCGGAGCGTCCCAGTGCCCACCGACCCAGACGTGCCGGCCACCGACCCAGCCCCAGTAACCAGCGATCCAGATGTGTCCCGGCGCCGGTGGAACGCCGATCACTTCCACCTGCGGAGCCGGCGGAGCGACCATGACGACCTCACCGGCGAACCGGGGATGCACGGGCGTGACGACGCAGCCAGTGAGGCCCGTCAATGTGAGCGCCGAAGCGGCGATGAGGATGCCGCCGGAGATTCGGCGCCAGTTGGAACTTGAAGTGATCTGTGCTTTGTTCATGTGCATGCCTTTGGATGTTGATTTGGTTGGAGCCAATGGCCCCGCTGAAAAGAACACCCTCAGCATCGACGGCGCCGTCGAGTGCTGGATGACATGACTGGCTGCGGCGTGTGTCGATTGCAATGCGAGGCACGTCTTCGTCACACTGGTCTTCGCGCGGTTGAAGAGGACGACGGAAAGGCAGGCGACCAGAGGCCACCGCACTCGGTGCCGGACCGTCAGAGGGCAGCGCTGTGCATGCGATGTCCGTTGTTCAGTCCTCGGAAAGTAGAGCTTCTGAGGCGGTTAAGGTGTCGATCCAGCTGCCGATTCGTTCACACATCAGAGGTCGGGACCGCACATACCCTGCGTTAGACTTTTTGCCTCATAAACGGAGGGTTTGAATGTTTCGCTACCTTATTGCATCGACTTTCATGGTTCTGCTCACGGCGTGTGGAACACACATGAAGGTGGCCAATGTCGATGAGAAGACAGGACTGCTGAAGTCCGACCGCGGAGAAGTATCGAAGGCCACAATCGTCACCTCGAAGAAGTTGCCCTTGAGCACTTTCAAGGGGATGGCCTTCATGTCGAACGCCAGCGACTGGGGCGTGGAGCAGCTCAGGGCCATCAAATACTTCGATCAAGTTGTGAGCTACGACGACCTGCAAAAGCTGGTGGTTGCAAACAACCTCACCGACAAGGTTCCGAGCCTGAACGAGCCTATCGGGCTGAGCAAGCTGTATCGCACGTACAAGCCATTCCTCTGGGTGAAGTTCAAGCAAGTTCGAAAGGACAACAAGCCGTACATGCAACTGATTGCCACCAACCCTGAAACGCTCGACGATGTGTTTGTCGCCGAAGTCTTCATGGACTACGTCTGGGTGGGTGTGAACGATCAAAATTCCCGCTATCCGTTGTTCAACGCCTTCATCGATTGGGTGAACCAGAACAAGTAGGCGCCCGCGCCCCTTAGTGGCATCAACGTGGGATCGAGGCGTCCGTGCTGCAGTCCCACTCTCAATCTGCGCCCTCTAGAATCCGGCCCTGCCACCAACGAGGACCCACCTTGGACCTGAAGCTGCCCATCACCATCACCGACGAGTTGAGCGACACCGTCATCAAATCGACCGGCATGCTGGACCTGGCCAGCGGCGAGATTCGCAGCGTGGAGTACGAGGACTACGACCCCTCGACCATGGGCCTGCCGGCCGAGAACGAGGACTACGAATTCACCTCGGGCACGCTGTCCAACGGCAAGAAGGAAGTCGAGTTCGGCATCCAGGTCGACCTGATGAGCGGCCAGTATTCGGTGACGCCCAACGAGCTGCTCGAACTCAAGGGTCGCGCGGCCAAGCTCTTCACACTGGCTCCCGGCGAAACCACTCGGCCGGAAGCCCGCCCGGGCTCGGTGCCCGCTCCCGCGGCGCCTACCAAGCGCAAGCCGCGCTAGAAGTTCTGCGCGGCGGAACCGTGTAGTTCGGCTCGCGCAAGATCGAGCGCCGGCTGCACGAGGACCTGCGTTTCGGAGGCTGGGCGCAGGCAACTTCCCGCGCCACCGCACGATCCGCGACTTCCGGGCCTTTCATCTGAAAAGGCTGTCAGAGTTGTTCGTGCAGGTGGTCAGGCTTGCCGTGAGCACTGCCAACTCCCTCGTCACACCGCTTGTCTTCCTGCTTCCATTCCGAGCGACTGGAACGACCACGGCGTTCGGAAAGTGCGTCGTAAGAGTCAGCCGACGAAGATTTCGTCTCCTCAACGAACTTTTCAGGGCATCACATGGCACGTCTACACCACCCGCGCTCACGCGCTTCGACTCCGCAATCAAGCGTGGCCCGGCTGGTCGCACTGGTCGTCCTCCTCGGCGGCGCCGTCTCCAGTGCCACTGCCCAGCAACAAGGCAGTGGTGCTCAGGGCGGCCCGGGGGGTGAGCAGGGCACGCAGTGGGGCTTGGGCATTGGCGTGATCGCCAAGCAGGATGCCTACAAGGGGATCGACCGGGAAACCAAGGCCGTGCCCTGGCTTCGCTTCGAGAACGAGTATCTGGAGTTCAACGGTCTGGGTCTGGAGGTCAAGTTGCCCAGCCTCCAACTTGGCGAGGGCAGCCGGATCAAATTCGGCATCGTGGCCAAGGCCGAGCTGAGTGGCTATGAAGCCAAAGATGCGCCGATCCTCGCAGGCATGGCTGAGCGCAAAGGCGGGTTCTGGGCTGGCGGCAAGGCGGAGTGGGAGAATGAATTTGTCGATCTCAGCGCCGAGTGGACCGCCGACGCATCAGGCCACAGCAAGGGCCGGAAGTTCAGCCTGGGTGTCGAAAAGAAGTGGCATCTGGGAGAGCACACCATGGTCATGCCCTACGTGACGGCGCACTGGCTGGACAAGAAGTACGTGGACTACTACTACGGTGTCCGAGCCGCTGAAGCCACTGCGGGACGTGCTGCCTACGTTGGCAAGGGCGGGCTGAACGTGGATGTCGGCTTGCGCACCATGTACCGGTTCGACGAACATCACTCGATGCTGCTCGATGTGGGCGTCACTCGCCTGGCCAAAGAGATCAAGGCCAGCCCGCTCGTGGACCGCTCACGCACAAGCCGGGTGATATTGGGTTACATGTACAGCTTCTGATGAACCGGATCCTGCTGGTCGAGGACCATGAGCGCCTTGCTCAATTGGTGAGCAGCGGCCTGAACGCCGCGGGCATCGCGGTCGATGCCGTGCTGCGCATCGACGCTGCCTGGTCCGCGCTCCAGCAGGTGTCCTACGGCGCCCTGGTCCTGGATCGCGGCCTTCCGGACGGCGACGGACTGACGCTGCTGAAGCGGCTGCGCGACTCCGAGCTGAGCATTCCCTGCCTGGTTCTATCGGCGCAGGATGCGCTCAATGATCGTGTCGAAGGTCTGGACGCCGGGGCAGACGACTACCTGCCGAAACCCTTTGCCATGGACGAGTTGGTGGCGCGTGTCCGAGCGCTGCTGCGCCGGCCTGCCGAAAGCCTGCCGATCGAGCCAGGACACGGCGATCTGCAGCTACGACCCGCCGAAGGCATGCTCCACTGTGGTGAGGAGTGCGTGTCGCTGGCTGCGTCGGAGATGCAGATCATGCTGCTGTTGGCACGAAAAGGCGGCGACACGGTGCGCCGCTCGACACTGGAAGCCGCGGCCTGGGGCCTGAGCGAGGCGGTGACACCCAACGCCTTGGATGTCGCCTTGCACCGTATTCGCCGAAAGCTCGGCGTGATCGGTTCGCGCCAGAAGATCGTCAACGTGAGAAGTCTGGGCTATGCGCTTCGCGAAGATAACCTGGCTGAATAGCCTCAGCGTCAAGATCCTGCTCGCCTATGTCGTCGGCGCGGTATTGAGCATCCTCCTCATCGTCGCCATCGCCGTGACGGTCGTTTACTCCCAGGGCGACGTGGTGTCCGGTTTCGAA
>Ga0307516_10010433_pt1 | contig 10211 bp, 12 predicted proteins | sample 19_EM_MG_FD_203310 | JGI IMG/M metagenome (GOLD analysis project Ga0307516, IMG submission 203310) | Populus trichocarpa ectomycorrhiza microbial communities from riparian zone in the Pacific Northwest, United States - 19_EM | ecosystem: Host-associated > Plants > Roots > Unclassified | place...
AGCTTATTGCCATCGGGCATGATCTTCACGATGGCGATCTCTACGATCCTGTCAGTTCCGAGATTGACGCCGGTTGTTTCCAGGTCAATAATTGCTAAGGGGCGTGTAAGTTGTAGCATTCCTTCGTTAGTAATATTAAAAAAAACCTCCGTTCGTTATCTGGTTCGCAAAGGCCGCCATGTCCAATCCATCATAGTTCCCCGAACTCATGAGTAGCAAGTTACCATTTTCATAAGACTGTTGCATCAGCCAATGGAGTAATTCTTCCTTTTCATTGATTACAATCAATCCTTTTTTATCAAAACCCGCCGCTACCTTTTCTTTTGGCAAAGGAGGAAGGCGTTTCAACGCCAGCGCATGACCGGAATAGAATACGACGGCTTTATCCGCCTGTTCCATAGCGCCCTTATATTCAGAAAGGAATTGCTCGTTGAGGCTGCTATACGTATGTAGTTCCAGGACGGCGATCAGTTGCCTCCCGGGAAATTGCCCTTTTACCGCTTCGATCGTTGCTTTTACTTTGGAAGGAGCATGGGCAAAATCCCTATAGACATTTACTTTTTCATTTTTTGCCAGTAACTCCAGTCTTTTGGCGGCTCCTTTGAAAGAGCCGATATGCTGAACAAATCCGGCCGCGGGGATACCTAATTCCTTACAGGCCAGGAAGGCTGCCTGCAGGTTGAGAAGATTATGGTCCCCGAAAACCTTTAAGGCTCCGGAATGCCCTTCTATGTTAACAACAGTTGTGCCGTTTTCGATCGTATGAGAAGGAATTCCATACCCTACCCTGCGAAGATCGGAAGGGTGCTCTTCCACCAGTTTTCGCAACACGGGGTCGGTCTGATTATAAATAAGCACCCCGCCTTTTTCTATCTTATCTATAAAGATGCGGAATTGTTCGAGATAGATCTCCCAGGTAGGAAAAACATTGATATGATCCCAGGCGATACCGGTGAGCAGGGCGATATGAGGGAACAAAAAATGAAACTTGGGTCTTTTTTCCAGGGCGCTGGCAGGGTATTCGTCCCCTTCACAGATGATCAGCGGCGCGTCCGTAATATTCACGGACTGGGGGAACCCTTCCAGCCTGGCCCCTACCAGGTAATCGAAATCTTTACCCGCCTCTTTCAACACATGCATGATCATGGCGGTCGTGGAGGTCTTTCCATGACTGCCCCCCACTACTACCCGGGTCTTTTTAAGGCTTTCCTGGTAGATATATTCCGGAAAGGAGTAAATAGGCAATTTCAGCTCCTCCGCCCTTTTTAACTCGGGATTATCCCCTTTGGCATGCATCCCCAGGATAATGGCATCCAGCCCGGGCAGGATCTTTTGGGGGTTCCAGCCATCGGTGGCAGGTAACAGGCCCTCCCGTTTCAGGTTGGTGCGGGCCGGCTCGAAGATCTCGTCGTCACTGCCCGTAACGGTAGTTCCCTTACGATGCAGTGCGATGGCCAACTGGTGCATCACACTTCCGCCTATGGCAATAAAATGTACGTTCATCTGAAAGGTTTGATCAGTTCAAAAGTATTCAAGATCAGCGGATTATCAAAAATTTTCTGGATAGCCTTCCGGGGACTTGCACAATTCATTTATTTGTATTTACTTTGTAGCAGCAATTCAGCATTACTCTTTCTCTATCCTTCGAATAAGCCTCTTAATTTTATTCCGGATCCCTCCTCTGAATTACCTGGTTCCAATTCCCCTTTCAACCAGGCAATTAATTTTAACTTTAAATACCCCACAAAATGAGAAAGACAATTGTAATCCTCGTACTCGCTATTGCTGTAGCATGTTCTTTTACCTCCTGCGCCAGTTCAAGAGGCGGTTGCAATATGAGTAAAGGTTTCGTAGGTTACGGTGGAACACGCTAGAACCTTCTGGCTAAGATCGTATTCCGGAAAATATTTTATACAGGTTATCATACTTCTGATAACCTTTTTTATTTTTAGTTATTAAAGAATTTCAACCCATTAAGCATGAATTGGATAAGTCTGAACACAGAAACGCAGTTGCAGGAGATCCGTGAAAGATCGTCCGTTCGCACGCAGGTCATATTCAAGCACAGCACCCGTTGCGCTACCAGCCAGCTCGTCAAAAGCAGGCTGGAAAGGTCTCAGCCGCCAAACAGTTTTGATTTTTATTACCTCGACCTGATCAGCAACCGCCCCATCTCCAATAAGATAGCCGATACCTTCGGCGTCTACCATGAATCCCCTCAAATATTGATCATCCGCAACGGAGAATGTATTTATGATGAAAGCCACCTGGGCATTAGCATGGACGATATTCTTAAAGAAGGCAGCCTGAACTGAAACGGCTGATTTTGATATTAAACTTTTTTCCCTTAATTTTCTGCAAACAGGAATTGACATGCGTCCTGATAAGAGCCTCATTATTTCCCCGGATCCCGAATTGATCGACCATCTTAAACAAAACGGCACCAATAGGAGAAAAGCAGAAGAGCAATTGTTTAAGAAGTATGTTTATTTTGTAAGGGAAGGAATGAGCAAGTATTCCCTTTCCGAAGAGGATGCCTTTGACGTATACTCCGATACGGTCCTCTCCGCTATTGAAAAGATCACCAATGGCCTGTTCCAGGGCCGTTCTTCTTTAAAAACCTGGATTTACCGCATTTTTCATAACAAATGCGTTGACCAGATCCGGAAATTAACGACTAATAAGAATAAGATCAACAGGACAGCGCCTGTTTCGGATGCCTTGTTGCACCTGTCGGATTCGGCCAAATCTATTGTCCAGCAACTGGTTGAAAGATCGGATAGAGATTTATTAAAGACCAGGCTGAATGAACTGGGCGACAACTGCCGGAAATTACTGATGCTGTTTGCCGATGGGTACAGCGATCGGGAAATCTCGGTGTCCATGGATTATAAGACACCGGAAGTAGTGAAAACCAGCCGGTTACGTTGCCTGGAAAAATTACGCCAATCCTATATATTAAAATGAACGCATGGATAACCTCGATTATATTGATGACTACTTTAACGGCCGGTTGGATGACCCTCAAAAAGCAGCATTCGACCAATTGATCCTTTCCGACCCCCCCTTTGCGGAAAAAGTGGCTTTCTATGTCACCACCCACCAGATCCTCAAACAGGAACTGGAAGAAGAGAAAAAAGAACGCTGGAGGGAGATCTTCGAGCAGAACAAGGCCACTCCTGCCTTCAACCGCCCGGCTGGCACCGTAAGAAAACTATGGATCTCCCTGGCAGCCGCCGCCGCCGTGCTGATCGTGGTTATAGGACTTTGGTGGACCCTGATCCGGCCCGTTGGCCCGTATCAGTTGGCGGAAAACTATATAAGCCAGAAACTCCAAAAGCTGCCCGTAAAGATGGGTAGCCGGCAGGACGAGATCCAAAAAGCCAGGAGTTCTTATAATAATGCAAACTTTCCGGAAGCCTTGCGGCAATTTGAACATATCATCTCACAAAGCTCTGACAATGAAGAAGCTATCCGGTTTGCAGGCCTCGTTTGCCTGCGGCTTAAGGATTATGATAAAGCCCTCCTCTATTTTCAACGATCCGAAAACATCCCCGGGCTGTACGCCAATCCCGCCAAGTTCTACCAGGCCCTGACATTGATGGAAAGAAATGGCCCCGGCGACGCGCAAAAAGCAAAAACACTGCTACAACAGGTTGTAGATCAGGATCTTGAGCACAAACAAGAGGCTCGGCGATTTCTGGATAGATGGTGATCTTTAATAAGGTTTTTGCCCTTCTATATTCCCTGGGGACGAATACCGGCATACCAGGAAGTCCATCTTTCCATTACTGGTGAGGGCGCATCCCACGGTACTGGTGGTCTTCCAGATCATTTGCGTATAATGACCTACCACAGCGGATTTCCGCCTACGACAATCCGGGAAGACCCCATACGCAAAATCTTTTTTCTCCCCGCCCCAGGCCCCTACCATCACCTCGTATTTAAAGGCGCCGGCCGTACCCCACCAGATATTCTCCCCCTCGCTCTTTGCCCTTGCCTCGGGATCATGCCTCCCCGTATTGCCATTGGCCAGTTGAGAGGCCCAGACCCACGCATCCATCGCCAGGTCGTTGGACCATTTCAGATCGGGTACGCCCACCGCTGTACGGAATCCATTATGCTGTTCGAGCATCATCTGGATAAACGCCGGATCCTTATAAATTCCTTTTTTGTCCTGGGAAAAGGTCAGAAAAGGAGCCTGGATGGCCAGCAGGACAAATAATAAATGCTTCATTCGAAAAGTTTTTTTATTTTAGTAATACGACCAGCGTAATCTTCTAAGAAATTTATAATATCTTGTTATGCTTTTATAAGTGTAAACTAAGGTCAACTAAGGGTTTTAACTTAGATGTTACCCCTTAGATCTCCTGTTTTTTACCGCCTGATTTGCAGGCCGGTATGTTTTATCCCCGATATTTAATTTCAAACCTTTCCCTCTTAGCCAGCACCTGGTTTTTCACAAATACCTTGCCTATCCCGGTCCATTTTTTCTAATTCAAACGATTGCTCATTTAAGCAACCCCTCTTAAATCTATAACGCTATGTCCAGACGGCAAGTATCTCTTGAGTTGATCTCATCCTTACTTATTATGCTTTTTTTGTATGCCAGCATCAGTAAATTTCTCGACTTCCAGCGTTTCATTCATGAGATGGATAATCAACCCCTCCCGAATGCGCTGACTCCTTTCCTGGTGTGGGGCATTCCCAGTCTTGAGATTGTGATCTCGGCAGCGCTGATCTTCGAGCGTACGCGTATCTGGGGTTTCTATGCTTCCCTCATCTTAATGGTCCTGTTCACGATCTATTCGGGCACGATCCTGCTGCATTTTTTTAAATACGTACCCTGCTCCTGCGGAGGAGTGATCCGCAAACTGACCTGGGGTCAGCATCTCGTATTCAATATATTTTTTGTAGGCTTATCTCTTACAGGCATCGTCCTTCAACATCGGAAGCAATCTAACCCCATAATTTCATCATCAAAAAACATTCTCGTATGAAAAAGATTAAACTGGCTATCATGGTAACGGCAATTTTATTAAGCGTAGGCGGGGCTTTCGCCACAAAACTCAACCAGGCCTGCGCTACGGCTCCACAGTATCGTTGGAATGGAGCGGTAATGGTACCGGCAGGCACCATGGGGTGGGATTATTGGTGTCAGAACGATAATGGCAGCACCTGCACCTATTACCAGGTTGCGGGCGGCTATGCGGCCTGTCAGCTAGGAGTCTGGACGATGATACAGCATTAGTCGGAAAGACAGCGGTTGATCACCCAAAAAGATTTCCCATTACCCATTCTTCCCTTGTACGCTATCGGGGGTTTTGCTTCATCCCGCTGAGAGCGATCACATCCGGAGGGATGGGTAATATATATTGGGCTGCTCCCGGCAGTAATGGATAGGTCTGTCCGTTGAGGACCCTTTTCAGGATAATATTCCCGCCCTCCTTATTCAACCTTCGTAGATCCGTCCATCTAACCCCTCGATACGGCAACTCCTTTCTTCTTTCCGATAAAATAAGCGCAAGCGCCACATCCTTGGTAGCGGCGCTAAAAGGCGCCCAGTTAGCCGGGACCCAGCGTTTCTGCAGCAGGGTATTCAAGTCCTGCATGGCATTGGCGACATCGCCCGCCCGTGCAAAACATTCTGCCCTTACCAGGTAGACCTCATCGGTAGCCAGGCCACTGAAGTGAAAGACACTGGCGCTATAGCCTGTTTTGAGGGTCGCCTGGCCCGGTCCACTCGGAGAAAAGAAAATACTGCCCCGCAGATCTCCGGCTGTATAGGATTGGTATAGGCCCGAATCCGCCAGGCAATTCGGGTTGATCAATCCTACCAGGACTGTTGATCCAGTGAGCGCCCTGCTCATATACATGACCTCCTCAGGTGGTTTTGAAAAAGGAAAGGGAGACGCCGTGCTCAGCGAATTATAATCCATGAGTTCATGATAGAGTTGCAGGCAATTATCTGCATATAGTCCCGCATCGGGATAGGCACGCATGCTTAAACTGACCCTGGCGAGCAGCGCCAGGGCGGCCGGCTTCGAAGGCCGGTTGAGATTGAGGGTAGGAATGGTCGTTGGTAAAAGATTGCTGGCTTCCCTAAGGTTGGCCCGGATCGTGTCATAGGTCGTTTGAAGGGTAGCACGGACCGAGACGGTATTCACATCGGAGCTAAGTCTTAAGGGGATGCCCGGGTCCGCCGCAGCCGTGGTGACGTCATAGACGGGAGCAAAGAGCTGGGCCACATTATAGAAAGCGTAGGCGCGGATAAAAAGAGCGGCCCCTCTTAAGGCGTCCCACTCCTCCTGGTTGCCTGTGTTCCTCGTCACGCCTTTCAATCCCTCCAATACGACATTCGCATAAAAGACCTGTTGATAGGGTAGGTTCCAGTCATCCGCAGTTGTCTGGCCTCCATAAAAAGAATCCGTGGCCGCCCATATATAAGCATATTTTTCCCGGCCGCCCAGTCCCGACCAGTAAGAGGAGTTTAGATAAAAATTGTCGGCGGATAATTCTCCCAGCACCGGGGTTTCGCGCATGATTTGGTCATAGTCCAGCAGGGCCTGGAAATCATCCAGGGTAGAGGGCACGACCAGGTCCGTGCTGGGCTTCTTATCCAGGAACTCTTTCTTGCTGCAGGAAGAAAACATGCCCGCTCCCGCCAGCAGCAGGAAAAAGAGAAAGGATCGTATAAAGGTTCTTGGTGCCATCCTGTTATATTTAAAATTCCACTTTTACCCCCACCGCAAGGCTCCGGGGATTGGGGATCCCTGTAATAGAATTGCCGGTACTCGTATTATCCGAAATATAATCCGGGTCGATGCCCCGGTGATTCGCCTTCCAGAGGATGCCGATATTATTGGCATAAAGATAGACCCGGATCAGCGATAGAGGCAGTCGTCGAAAATCCTGCCGGGTAAAGTCATAACTGAGCCGGATATCCTGCAAGCGGATATGGTCCCCCTTCTCGATCAGCACTTCCGAATACTTATAAAACCGGTCGCGATAGGTATCCGTAATTTGGTAATCGATGGAAGGGACGCTCGTCCTCTTTTCATCCCCGGGATTTTCCCAACGCTTTTCATAATCGACATCCCCTTTGGAAGTTGTGGTGAACAAGCCGAAATAATTGATGGAATTTCTCCGGAAATAATATCCCAGTTTGTACTGGATCATAAAAGAAAGCCCGAATTGTTTCCAATAAAAGGAATTGCGCAGACTTCCGAAAAAGGTCGGGTTGGCCGAACCTTTATATAACAGATCGCTGAAATTGGTGGAATTGATCATCCCATTATAATCCTTGCTTACATGACCGTTCATCCATCCTTGCGGATCACCATTCTGCGGATCGAGGCCTTTCCATTTCAATGCATACATCGAATAAAGAGGCCGTCCGACCCTGGGTGTAAGAACATCACCATTAAAAAAATCATTAATGGCCGTTGCCGTATCCTTATAACCCGTTACCCGGTCCCGGGTATAACTGAACAAGAAGGCGGTATTCCAGCAAAAAGCCCCGTGAATATTTTTCGTGTTCAGGGTCAGGTCGACCCCATGCCCCTTCATATCGGCCGTATTCCCTTTGAAAAGGGTATTCCCGCTGGTGGGATCCAGCCGGCTTCGACCGATCAGGTCATTGCCATCCTTCGTGTAGAACTCAAGACTTCCCTCCACCCGGTTGCCCTTGGTAGCAAAATCCAACCCCGCATTGAAGATATGGATCCGCTCCCAGCGCAGGAAAGGATCCGGAGGATTATTAATGCTGCCATTCGGAACGCCATAGGAATTGGTCGTATTGATCGTAGCCGTCGTATAGGCCGACAGGGTTTTATCGACATTCCCATTAAAGCCATTGGTGACCCGCAGCTTTAACAGGCGCAACCAGTCCGCCTGGAAGAAAGATTCGCGGGAGAGTTCCCAGGCAGCTCCCAGCGACCAGAGAGGAACTCCTTTATGATTTGCATTGACCCCAAAAATATTCGATTCGTCCTTACGGATCCCGACCGAAAGGATATAACGCTCCAGGTATCGGTAGCTCCCGTTGAAATAATACGAGACATAGTGGTCCGAAGTAGCCACATCATGATTCATATAGGGGATCTTCGCCTGCAAACCGGGCGAAGGATATAGAGGATATTGTATAGTATAATCCACCCGTTGGCTGCTTTGTGCGTCTTTTTCATACCCGTAGAGACGACTATTCTTGACCTGCCCTTCTACCGTACGTACTTCGGTCCCCACGATCGCATTCACGACATGATCCGCGCCAAAACGATGACTATAATCGAGTTGCAGGCGGACGTTATGGGAACGGTACCCCGTGTCCGCCTCGTCCAGGATACCTCCCAGGGGTATCTCCCTTTTGATACCTCCCGGGTTTATTTGTGAGTACTGGTTGATAAGGTCCCGGGTGATATAGGTCTGCCGGCTATGAAAATTTTGCATCTCGGAGATCCCCCTGGCATATTGGTACCAGGCATGTGCATCGAGCCCCTCCCAGATCCTTTGGCGGACCCCGATATTGATCCGGTATTCGCTAAGCCGGATCGCATTATCCGCATTCCGTAATTCATCCAGGGGCCGGTAATGCCAGTCCAGCAATTGTCCCCCTCCCGCCGTATCGATATAAGATGGCCGAAGTCCGAAGTTCACCGGCAGCGAATTTCCATTTACGTCGATCAGTTTTGCATACGGATATGTTTCATTGATCTCTCCGCTATTGTTATACCGGGCAGTACTGCCTACATAGGCAAAGCTGCTATAGAGTTCCATCTTTCCTTTGAACAGTAAATGCGTATTATTCATATTGACGGTCACCCGTTCATAAGAATTGCGGGTCAATCCCGTAAGATCCTTATCATAACCGGCGGAAAAATAATAATGATCGTCTGCACTGCCCCCGCTGAGATTGAGGGAATACTGCTGATTGAGCCCTTGACGATAAAGGTATTTGTCCAACTCACGCCGTTTATCCACCATCCGCAGGGCATCGATCCGGGCCTTCGATTCGTTATGGGACAGCGCACCATCCCTTTCCTGGAAAAGGATCTCCACCACCGGGGAGAGGGCCGGGTGATTGGGACTGGTCGCCTGGCCATCGTAATATCCCCGGTTGAAAAGATTTTCTTCCACATCGATATAATCGCTGGACCCTAGGATAGGGTTATAATAAATATTAGGTTTTTTGAACGAAGTAAGGCTGGAGGTAAAGGAGAATTGTTGCTTCTGCTTGTATTTTCCTTTCCGGGTCGAGATCACGACAACCCCATTTCCCGATAGCGCGCCCCAGATAGAGGAGGCGGCCGCATCCTTTAAGATGGTAACGTTTTCTATGTCCTCCGGGTTGATATTATTGATATTCCCTTCGTAAGGAAAATTGTCCAATATGATCAAGGGTTGCGGATTGGCAAAAATAGTGCTCCGGCCGCGGATGGAAAAGGTAGATTGATTGGTGCCCACCACCGGGTTCTTATTAATAAGCAGGCTGCTGCTCACCCCATTCAGTCGATCGATAATATTCGGAGAGATGCTTCTGTTGATCAGTTCATAGTTTATTTTTGCAAAAGAGCCGGTGGCCCTTTCTTTGGGGATATCTTCATAACCGTTATAGATGACCGCCACATGCCCAAGCTCCCGTATGCTTTCTTTCAGGTGCACGACAAGGTCCATATCAGGTGGCGTTTGTACCTGCTGTGTGGCATAATTGACGCAGCTTATAACAAGCAGGACATCCGGCTCGTTGATCTTTATGCGGAATTCTCCGCTATCCTTACTCACTTCCCCCCCCGTGCTTTTCCCCTTAACAAGGATGGTAGCGCCCGCCACGGGCTGTCCTTTTTCATCTACCACCTTTCCCATTACAAAAAGGTCCCTTTTCTCTTCGATCCTGATATGTTTGTTGTCCAGCGAATATTTCAAAGGTTGGTCCTTAAAACAAATGTCCAGCGCTTCTTTCAGCGACACATTCTTTACCGAAATGGTCACAAGCTTTGTTCCTTTAAGCAGATTATTATCAAGAAAATCAGAATAGCCAACCTGTCTTTCAATTTCGGTCAATACTTTTCTGAAAGGAGTATTTTTTTCTGAGAGCGTGATCTTTTCGAGAGGAGACGATTGGCCAAATACAGGAGCGCTTAGCTGCAGGCAGGCTAACAGGATTAAAAAAGCAAGCAGTTTTACCGAATCCATTCGACTCTTGTGGTTTAATA
>Ga0307516_10010434_pt1 | contig 10211 bp, 11 predicted proteins | sample 19_EM_MG_FD_203310 | JGI IMG/M metagenome (GOLD analysis project Ga0307516, IMG submission 203310) | Populus trichocarpa ectomycorrhiza microbial communities from riparian zone in the Pacific Northwest, United States - 19_EM | ecosystem: Host-associated > Plants > Roots > Unclassified | place...
CAGTAGCGAGGCGCGAGGTGCAGATACGGCAGGTGCAATTATCGATGGGTAGCGGATTGGCAGAGCGTTCAATCCGGGCTCATAACCTGTTGGAATATATGGATCGATAAAAGGTGAAGATTGTATTGCAGTATTATGCGGGCACAAGATCTCTCTATATACAGGAAGGCCTCAGGACAAAGGACGGAAGACTGCCCCCCCGAGCCGGTGCTCGGGGACTCAGTCATGTCCAGACGCCTCCTTATCTCCGGACGCCTCCTCATCTCCGGACGCCACCTTATTCTGACAGTTGTGACGGGGTGTCTTTTTGGTCGGTCGTCTTTCGATTCTTCTTGTACGTGCGGTTACGGCTCCAGGCTCATAACCTGTTGAATGGTTATGGCCGTAGGTGTGTGTAGCTGGGATTCTTCACGTTGTGGTAGGGTTCGAATGGGGACAATCTCAGTTGCTATATCAGTTGTAAGAGTACAGAAGAAAAGAACCTTAGAACCGAGAACACAAAGTACATCTCGCTGCTTTCCCGCTTTGTCCCCATTCGGCTCCCTGCTTTAGCTCCTCCAGCGTGCGCTCCCCCAGCAATGCTGGCCGCTCAACTCTAGTCGGCAACAGTGCCGTGCCTCCAGCACCGAGAAGCTTTTCCAACAATCACCACCAATGGAATCCAGATGGACCCGGAGAAGGTTTCCTGTATCCTGGGATGGTAGGTTCCGAGGAATGTTACAGATGTCCAATGCCTCCTTGGATTTGCCAATTTTTACTGAAGGTTCATGAAGGATTATTCGAAAGTGGTGACACCATTGGCCAGAATGACGAAAAAAGAGGGAGGCAAATACTTTCCATTTGCGTGAGGACTGGAGCAGCAGGCAGCCTTCGACCTCCTCAAAAAAGAGTTCACGTCGGCCCCTATACTCCACCATTTTGACTACGACCGAGAAATAATAGTTGAAACCAACTCTTCCGACTATGTCTCGGCCGGTATCCTCTCTCAATACGAAGACGAAGGTATCTTGCACCCAGTGGCCTTTTACTCCAAAAAACACAGTCCTGCTGAATGCAATTATGAAATCTACGATAAGGAACTACTTGCAATCATTGGTGCATTCGAGGAATGGAGGCCTCACTTGGAGGGTTCGTGCCACCCAATCCAGGTATTGAGCGACGGTAAGAATCTGGAATACTTCATGAGCACAAAACTGTTGAATCGAAAACAGGTCCGATGGCAAATTCCTTTCCCGTTTTGACTCCAGGATCACAAATCGGCCAGGGCAAGTGGGAGGGGAGCTGGACGCCTTGACTCGGAGATCAGGAGATCTCCCTAAGCAGAGGGAGGAAGGACTGCTTGCCAACCAGCACGCCATTTTGAAACCTCAAAACCTGTCAGACCTACATCGGGATCGTGGCATGAAGTTGTTGGCCAACGACCCTCCGCGCGACGGTGCCGAACGGATGGAGGTGCTAGATACCGTACAGCCAGATGCTGGACGGATTTCCATCTTACTCGCCGAAGCCTACCAAGTGGGCCCATTTTCGGAACGAATATTGGGATCACTCCGGAATGGCACCAGGCAATGTAGGGAATTATCGCTTGCCGACTGCAAGGATAAGGATGGTAGGCTAGCCCACTGTGATTGCATCTACGTACCAGACCACATACCGCTTCGGCTTCGGCTATTGCAGGACCACCATGATCCACCAGCTATGGGCCACCCAGGAAGCGCCAAAACCCTGGAGTTGCTCGCAAGGAAGTATTACTGGCCATCGGTGAGGAAGGATGTGGACCACTTTGTACGGAATTGCCACACCTGTCGCCGGACGAAGTCCACACGCCACATACCTTACGGTATCATACGGCTGTCGTCGGTACCAGAGTGGCCTTGGCAGCACATATCGGTTGACTTTGTTACTGGCCTACCGCGGTCCAAGGGTTTTGACGCAATCTGTGAGGTGGTGGATCATCTGACCAGGCAGAGGCACCTCATTCCCTGCACGACGACGATTTCGGCTGACGGACTGAGCTTTCAGTACTGCGACAGGGTCTTCCTCTATCACGGCCTAGCAGCGACCATTGTGTCGGATAGAGGACCTCAATTCACGTCCCGCTTTTGGAAGCATCTCTGTTCATGTCTGGGAATTGACGCATGACTCTCCACTGCATTCCACCCACAAACAGAAAGACAGACCGAGTGAGTGAATGCAGTGGTGGAGCAACACCTCCAGGCATACGTTGCGTACCTCCGGGACGATTGGGAAGATTATCTCTTTCTGGCAGAATTTGCAGGCAACAAGCAAGTATCAGACACCATAACCTTGTCCCCGTTTTTCGCCAATTGCGGTTTCCACCCCAGCTACGACTTCGGACTCGACATTCGAGTGGATGCACCGGAAAAGAGGGAGGCACAAACCGCAGCAGAACGACTGGAACTTATTCACGAAGTAGCCCGAACCGAGATGCAATACGCCCAGCTACGACAGGTGGAGGGAGCGGACGCCCACCGAACTCCCACACCCGCCTTCTGACCCAGTGACCTCGTATCGGTGGACGGCCGGAACTAAACAACAGCACACCCAAGCCGAAAGATGGAAAATAAGCACCACAGACCCTACCGTGTTGTCCGAACCATAGAAACTCACACCTACGAGTTAGACATACCGGCGACCATACGGAAACAACGAACATTTCCTGTATCACTCCTACATGCTGCCGCTGATGACCCCTCCCAGGTGAGGTGGCTCCGCCACCCTTGCCGGTAATCGTTGAAGGCGAAGAAGAGTGGGAGGTAGAAGAGATTCTGGAAAGTAGTAGGATGAAAGGACAGTTGCAATATTTGGTGAAATGGAGGGGATTCGCGGACCCAACATGGGAACTGGAAGGGAACCTTGCCAAGGTGGAAGAGGAGAACATATACCACGGACGTTACCCAGAGCGGTCAGCACCCGTATGGGCTGCCCTCGTGGGAACTCGGGCCTGAGGGGGGGCTACTGTCACGGCACGGATCAGCTAGGCCTGGAGCCTTGGTGTTGACTGGAATGCGGGAGGATGGAATGTGGAGTGATGCCGTGTGGGTCACGGATATCCTTAAAAGGAGCCATCGCCCACTTCTTTCTCTCTTTCTTTCTTTCTTTCTTTTCCTTCCTCACGCAACTACATGTTCTTCAGGACAGGTTATTGCGTCTGGCGGATGGGGATGGGAGCCCCATGGGTGTGGTATGGCGTGGAGGAGTCCATGTAGTCTGTAGTACTGAAGCACAATAGAATTAAGTGTTGTCAGAATAAGGTGGCGTCCGGAGATGAGGAGGCGTCCAGAGATGAGGAGGCGTCCAGAGATGAGGAGGCGTCCAGAGATGAGGTGGTGTCCGGACATGACTGAGTCCCAGAGCACTGGCTCGGGGGGGGCAGTCTTCCGTCCTTTGTCCTGACGGCCTTCCTGTATATAGAGAGATCTTGTGCCCGCATTAACTGTAATACAATCTTCACGTTTATCGATCCATATATTCCAACAGGTTATGAGTCTGGATTGAACGGTCTGCCAATCTGCTACCCATCGATAATCGCTCCCGTCATACCTGCCACTTTGAACCTCGGTTCTGCCTCTCATCCCTGCACTCACGTTTTTTAAGCATAAACAAACATCGCATCAACATCATGACCAATTCCACCATGTACGCCTGCAAGCATGGCTCGACACCCATCCTCAGCACGAGAAACTACCACTCATGGAAGAACAACATTACGAGCCTCCTCGCAATGGATGACTCCCTTGAAATTGTCCTCGTTACGGAGCTGGCACCTGCCGGCAACGCAACAGCACTGGCTCGAGACTTCCGCAAGCGGTCGTAATGTGCCTTTGGAATGATCTGGTCATCAACTGAACCCAGCATTCGAACGTTTCTCAATCGCCTCAGACATCGCGATCCGCACGCAGCCTGGAAAGCCTTCCATATACGATACGATATCGCTGCATCCCAGTCTGCACGCGTCGCTACCCTTGCCTGCCTTCACTCCGCCATGATGAAGCCGCGAATGTCTGTATCCGACTACATCTCCTCACTTTTGGATATCAGTCAGGAGCTGGAAGGGACTCCAGAAGAAGTCACAGAGCGATACCTGATTATGCGCATCTTCACGACCCTTCCCGAGCAATTCGCCAATATTGTGGACATCCTCAAGAACCGACCGATCGAAGAACAAACAGTCAACTCCATCAGTACGATTCTGATTGAACACAAAAACGCACAAGCTCTCCGCAACACCACGACGAGCTCCAATTTCAATCTGGCTGGAACCTCCAGCAATGCCCTGTCTGCCAACGTCAACGGTGGCAAGCACCATCGAACCGATAGAAAAGGCAAATACCGTCGAAAGCCCTACAATAAGAGACAGGCCACCTCAGACCCCAGCAACATCACGTGCTACTACTGCACAAGGAAAGGACACAAAGCGATTGACTGTGAAGTCAGGAAGAGAGCCATCGAGATGAAACAGGGAAGAGAAGACAAGCGCGGAAAGTCAGCATCCGCTCATCGTGTCAAAACCAGAGACACTGTAGTACACGGCCTGACTACGATGGCAAGAGTGGCCGGAAATAGACGCAATACTGATGAATGGATAATCGACTCAGGCGCTACCCACCACATCTCACCAAATCTGATGGACTTTCATGAATACCACCCACACGAGGAGTCCTTACAAGTCGAGTAAGCCGACTCTGTTAGTTTAGCAACAGCCGCCGGTAGCATCAACCTCCAGCTCGATTGCGGAATGCTTCTCAGGGTGAAAGCTCTATATGTAGCAGACTTCAGAGCCTCCCTGCTCTCGGTACCCCAGTTGATCAAGGATGGCATCGATGTCAGTTTCCGTTCCCATTCACGCACTGCTTACATTACATCAGAGGATTTCACGGAACAACCACTGGGCAGATGTGCATCTGGATCCATGTCCCTCATCCTTCTCGGCAACGTAACCTCCAAAAGGAGTCATGCAAACGCCACTGTGCATCGAGCGAATGCCCAACCTCAGTCGAACTCGGACTCGGCACCTCAGGGGATTTCAGACTCACCATTTTGGACAGATATCCAAACCTGGCACCGATGCCTTGGTCACCTCAATCTCAGTGATGTCCAAAAGCTACTGCCTAAGGGATCCTATTCTGTAAAGGAAACTGCGACATCCACGGCCTGTGATATCTGCATCAAAGCGAAGGCTAAGGAGAAGTTTCAAAGGAAGGTTCCAGCTCGGCAAGTGACTAAGCCACTGGAGCTGATCCACTCCGACCTATGCGGACCCATTAGCCCTCAATCACTGTCCGGGCACCGATACTACATACTGTATATTGATGACTTCAGCCGCTACACCTGCATCAGCAAAAAATTTGAGAATTCACCCAGTACTTCCGTAGCTCCCGTAGCTCCTGTAAGCATCGCTAGCTCCCGTAAGACGAGAATTTACCCAGTACTCCCGTAAGGATTTGGAAAAAATAAAAGTGCTTTATTTTTAGCTGAAACCTGGAGAAAAGTTATTTAAAATTTGTGTCTCAGATGTAAAAAAAGCAATATACTTTCACTTTTCAGTTTTTTGCTGATGTGGGTATGCTTCCTACGCTCGAAGTCATCATCGGAAGTGTGCACAGTATTCAGAGACTTCAAAAATCTTGTCGAGCTACAACTAAAGCATCGCATCACTCGGTTCCGGTGTGACAATGGCAAAGGAGAATACGACTGTCAGAATAATGGGCGTCCGGACATGACGGACTGGAGACGGCGTCCGGAGATGACGGACCGGAGACAGCACGTCCAGAGATGACAGCTGCCTTAGTCTCTGAGCACCGGCTCGGGAGACAGTCTTCCGTTCTTTCCCTTTGGCGAGTCCCTCAGGCACGTTGGATATAGAGAGAATGTTTTTCCTTCGACGTTGTATCAATCAACCAATTCACTATCTTCATCTTTATCGATCCCTATATTCCAACAGGTTATGAGCCCGGATTGAATGCTCTGCCAATCCGCTACCCATCAATAATCGCACCTGCTGTACCTGCTGCTTTGCGCCACGCTTCTGTATCTTATCCCTGCACTCTTGTTTTTGTTAAGCCTCAACCCTTTGAGCCGCATCGCTACGCAACGACATCGCCACCATAACCTCTACCCGACAAACTGTCAAATTCGAAGTCGCCGAGCTGCTTAATGCATGCAACTACCATTCGTGGAAAAACGACATGAGGGCAGTCCTTACTGCGGAAGGCGCCTTCAAGATCATCACCCGGAAAGAAGCCCCACCGAACTCTGAAACTTCTGCTGCTGCCCGTGACTTCTATCGGTGCGCTGATCGAGCAGCTTCGATGATCTACCTATCAGTTGAACCTACCATCCGAACGGTCATCAACAGCCTTCCTGAGAACGAAATCGACGATCCGGCCCGCGTCTGGGAATTCCTTCGCCAGAAATACGACTCTGCCTCCCTGAAATCCGGCCGAAACGATATCATCAACCGGTTCAATACCTCGACGATGAAGCCTGGGATCTCGGTCGCCGAATACATCTCTTGCCTGCTCGCCATTCGCCAAGAATTGGCCGGAACTGAAGAAGCGATCTCGGATACCACTGTCGTCTGCCACCTCCTTTCGAACCGTACCTGAATCGTTCGCAATCACCGTCGGCGTTCTCAAAAACAAACCTTCGGAGGAGCAAACCGTGGATGCTGTTACTGCAGCCCTTATTGAGGAAGAGACATCGCTCGCACGGAGGAACGACCAAGTTGGCTCAAACCTCAACATTGCCGGCACTACCCGTCAAGCACTCGCAGCAAGAACTGAGCAGGGCAAGCGACGAGGCTACGGTGGTTACGGCAATCGGAAGCCATACAGTAGGCCTAGCAATTCAGGGCCACGCTGCTTTTACTGCACACGAGAAGGACACAAGGAAAGTGACTGCTGGGTGAAGCAAGAGGCAGAGAGGCTCAAAGAAGAAAGAAGCTCTCAGCAACCCTCCGCACAAACTGCCCGGGTGAACTTCGGGGACTACCAAAGTGAGACTGTGGTTCACGGTTTATAGCCGATTGTAGGTATGTTTTCTGAGCCCCAAATATTTGGGCGGAGCTGTGTACGCGCCTTGGTGATGAGGAGCAGCTGCGGCGCCCCACACCGGAGTTGACGTATGCGCTCGGGGAGCTGTGTGCGCGCTTGGTGATGACGGAGTAGCTGAGACACCCCACACCGGAGCTGACGCATGCGCTCGGGGGAGCTGTGTGTGCACTTGGTGATGAGGAGCAGCTGCGGCGCCCCACACCGGAGCTGACGCATGCGCTCGGGGAGCTGTGTGTGTGCTTGGTGATGACGGAGTAGCTGAGGCACCCCACACCGGAGCTGACGCATGCGCTCGGGGGAGCTGTGTGCACGCTTGGTGATGAGGAGCAGTTGCAGCGCCCCACACCGGAGCTGACGCATGTGCTTGGGGAGCTGATGTTTGCGCTTGGTGATGCAGGAGCTGCTGCGGCACCCCACACCGGAGCTGTCGTACACTTTCAAAGATGTGATTGCTGTGTTCATTTGGGAATACGGGAGCTACTGTGGCGTCCCCATACCAGAGCAGTCGTACATGCCTGATGGAGTTGCTATTTACGCTCAATGCTGACAATGGACAGATTTTCTCATGGATCGGCCTGGAAATCGGCCTGGTATCCAGGGGAAGTTTCCGGTGAAGCACATGGCGGGTGGTTGAACAGTTTCTCTTTATCTCTCCTTTCTTTCTTTGGTGGATGCACTCTTTCTCCTATGTCCATGGTTTTCCCATGAGGTTTTTTACACGGTTATGAGTTTTAACGAGGCATCTGAGGATACTGGGTTTCACTGTTTTTGTTTCTTTTCTCTGCTGCCGTTTGTTGCTATACTGGCCATTTCATTTTCTCCTTCTCTCCTGCGTTCCTTTACATCTTCCATACGAGGGGAAGTGTCAGAATAATGGGCGTCCGGATATGACGGACCGGAGACGGCGTCCGGAGATGACGGACCGGAGACGGCACTTCCGGAGATGACAGCTGCCTTAGTCTCCGAGCACCAGCTCGGGAGACAGTCTTCCGTTCTTTCCCTTTGGCGAGTCCCTCAGGCACATTGTATATAGAGAGAAATGTTTTTCCTTCGACGTTGTATCAATCAACCAATTCACTATCTTCATCTTTATCGATCCCTATATTCCAACAACGACAACAAAGCATTTCAACTAATCCTTACAGAATACGGTATTACCTTCGAGCCATCACCACCATACACGCAGCATAAAAATGTGGTCTCCGAAAGGATGATTCAGACCCACAATGCAAAGGCCCGCGCAATGTTACTGAACTGTACTCTCCCACCAAGCATGTGGGCAGAAGCCACTTCCACAGCGAACTACTTGAACACTCGGAGCCCGACCTCATCGAACAATGGCATGACTCGTTATGAAAAGCTTTTCGGAAGAAAACCGGAAGTTAGCCATCTACGACGTTTTGGATGCAAAGCTTTCAAATCACTCCCAGCCTCCCACCACAGCAAGTTCCGGTACATGTGCTCACCCTCTGTTTCTGCTCGGCTATGTCCACGACAGTACCACTATCTGGCGTTTTTGGGATTCCTACCGGAGACAGGTAATCCAGGCATCAAACGTCACTTTCTTAGAATCGAGCGAACTCAATTCCTCGAGCGAACTCAATTCCTCGAGCGGACTCAATTCCTCAGGTGGACTCGGACTCGACACCTCGGCGGTCAGACTCGAACTCGACGCCTCGGCGGTCAGACTCAGACTCGGCGTCTCGAGCAAACTCAATTCCTCGAGCGGACTCAATTCCTCGGGTGGACTTGGACTCGAAGCCTCAGCAGTCGGACTCGGACTCAACGCCTCGGCGGTCGGACTCGGACTCGACGCTTCGGCGGTCGGACTCGGACTCGGCGCCTCGAGCGAACTCAATTCCTCGGGCTGACTCGGACTCGACGCCTCAGCGGTCGCACTCGAACTCGGCACCTCGAGTGAACTCAATTCCTCGGGCGGACTCGGACTTGATGCGTCGGCGGTCGGACTTGGACTCGGCACCTTGAGCGAACTCAAATCCTCGGGCAGACTTGGACTCGACGCCTCGGCGGTCGGACTCGGACTCGGCGCCTCGAGTGGAAGTCTTGGCAATTTGGAAGGAAACACCAGCCGGTATGATCTTCGGAAGAGACCTAGAGCAGTCACCCACCGGATCCAGGTGGAAGAGGAACCAATGGATTCTGCAGATCCGGTATCCTACTGGGAAGCCATTGCGCACCCGAGGTTTGGCCAGAAATGGTCTGATGCGGTTGATGAGGAACTCAGATCTTTGGCTGAAAACTCAACCTGGGACTATGTCGGGCTGGAAGACGTTCCAGCCAGCGTCACGCCCATTAGCTCCAAGTGGGTCTTCAAGACCAAGGAGTTGCCAGGAGGTGGCATTCGCTATAAGGCCAGGCTTGTTATGCGAGGTTTTGAACAGCAAACGGGGGTCGACTTCAATGAAACTTTCGCCCCGGTAGCAAAGTTGCAAAGCCTACGTATGATGCTAGCCCTTGCTGCTGTCCATGACTGGGAAATCGAACAAATGGATGTTGTCACCGCCTTACTGAATCCCAAAGTTGACGGTGACATCTATATGGCTCTGCCACAGGGTATTGAGACGGACAAACCTCAAGTCTGCAAGCTGAGAAAGTCGCTTTACAGACTTAAGCAGGCCCCCCATCTCTGGTATGAGCATATTGACCACTTTCTCAGATCTCTCGGTCTCCAACGATACGAGTATGATCCGAATGTCTACCTCTCGGCAAGCACCACCTTAACCGATCGAACCGATCCCCCACTGACCATCTGGAACTCCAAGCAATCGGCTCAGAACGATGCACCAATAATTCTGCTGCTGTACATTGATGACATGCTTCTCTGCTCTCCATCGGCCAACCGAGTCACCACAATCGAACACCTCCTCCATGCCAAGTACAAGATGACCGACCTCGGTCCAGTTCGCTGCTCCCTCGGTATAGAGATTGAGCGTGACCAATCACGACGGATACTGCATATCCACCAACAGTGCGCTGTCCGGAAGCTCCTTGCGACAAATGGCTTTTCCGACTGCAACGGCCACTGGACACCACAGCCTACTGGAAGCAAGCTCCAAAGATTAGATCCAGAGTCAAATCCGACAAACGGCACAGCAAGGACTCTTGACTCAGATG
>Ga0307516_10010435_pt1 | contig 10210 bp, 9 predicted proteins | sample 19_EM_MG_FD_203310 | JGI IMG/M metagenome (GOLD analysis project Ga0307516, IMG submission 203310) | Populus trichocarpa ectomycorrhiza microbial communities from riparian zone in the Pacific Northwest, United States - 19_EM | ecosystem: Host-associated > Plants > Roots > Unclassified | place...
AGTGAGGTCAAGGAGGAGGAGTTGGCCGGGAGGCCGACTTCGGGGGACACGATCGGAGCCGGTTACCCAACGCCCTCGCCAGCACCGCGCGATACCCGAGTCCGATTCAAGCCAGCTCCGCGTTGATCGCTGCCAGTGCTGCTGAGCCCGGGCAAAGTTGTGCATCGCCAAGCCGGTTGAGCGGCACGTCGACCGTGTTCAAGTGCGCATGCAGGTCATCGGCATCGCCCTTCACATACAACAGCCCGGTGAGGATTTCGCCGCGTGACTCATGCGTGGCGAGGTGGCTCATTGCCGCCAGCCTGTCCCCCGCGTCGTAACCCGAAGCGAGCTTGCGCAGGCGCAAGACGCTGCCGTCGTGCTGCGTCACCTCGATCACTTCGCCGGGTGCGTACATCGCGGTGATGGCGTCGCGTCGCGGCATGAAGTCGAGCCGGTTCACGGCTTCGTTGTGGGCGCGCACGTAGTCGTAGCTCTTGGTGCTGCCGGCGTGGTTGTTGAAGGCCACGCAGGGGCTGATCACGTCGATCAGCGCCGCGCCGCGGTGCCGCATCGCGCCCTTGATCAAGGGCACGAGCTGTTCCTTGTCGCCGGAGAAACTGCGCGCGACATAGGTGGCGCCGAGCTGCAGCGCGAGGGCGGCGAGGTCGATCGCGGTGTCGGTGTTGAGCACACCCTTCTTGCTCTTGCTGCCTTGGTCGGCGGTGGCCGAGAACTGGCCCTTGGTCAGGCCGTAGACGCCGTTGTTCTCGACGATGTAGGTCATGTTCACGCCGCGCCGCATCGCGTGGGCGAACTGGCCCAGGCCGATGCTCGCCGAGTCGCCGTCGCCCGAGACACCCAGGTACAGCAGCTCGCGGTTCGCGAGGTTCGCGCCGGTCGCAACCGACGGCATGCGTCCGTGCACGGTGTTGAAGCCGTGCGAGTTGCCGAGGAAATAGTCGGGTGTCTTCGACGAGCAGCCGATGCCCGAAAGCTTCGCCACGAGGTGCGGCTCGATCTCCAGTTCCCAACACGCCTGCACGATCGCGGCCGAGATCGAATCGTGGCCGCAGCCGGCGCACAGTGTCGAGACCTTGCCTTCGTAGTCGCGCCGGGTCAGGCCGAGCTTGTTGGCCGGCAGGGTCGGGTGGTGCAGCTTGGGTTTGGCCAGATAAGTCATGCCGCCTGCCCCTTCTTCTTGATCGGCTCGACGTTGTGCGCCTGGATGTGTTTTGCAATCGCGGCCGTGATGAAGCGCGCGGTGATCGGCGTGCCGTCGTAGTGCAGGATCGGCTCCAGCTTCGCCGGGTCGATCTCCTGCTCGGTGGTCAGCAGCGTGCGCAGCTGCGCATCGCGGTTCTGTTCGATCACGAACACGGTGTCGTGCGCGGCGATGAACTGGTCGACCGCGGCGCTGAACGGGAACGCGCGGATGCGCAGCGCGTCGACATGAATGCCTTGTGCCTGCAGCTTGTCGAACGCCTCGTTCATCGCCGGGCTGGTCGAGCCGTAGTGGATTGCGCCGAAGCGGGTGGGTTTGGCGGCGGCGCGCTTGACCGGCTGCGGTACCAACTCCTTGGCGGTCTCGAACTTCTTCAGCAGACGCTGCACGTTGTACAGGTAATCGGGGCCGGCTTCCGAATAGCGCGCATACGAATCGCGCGTCGTGCCGCGCGTGAAGTAGGCACCCTTCTGCGCGTGCGTGCCGGGGTAGGTGCGGTAGGGAATGCCGTCGCCATCGACATCGAGGTAACGCCCGAAGTCCTTGCCGGCTTCGAGCTCGGCGGCCGTCATCACCTTGCCGCGGTCCATGCGCTGCGTGTCGTCCCACACCAGCGGTTCGCACAGTCGGTGGTTCATGCCGATGTCGAGATCGGTCATCAGGAACACCGGGGTCTGCAAACGGTCGGCCAGATCCAGGCTCTTCGCGCCGAACTCGAAACACTCGTGCGGGTCTTCGGGGAACAGCAGCACGTGCTTGGTGTCGCCGTGGGAAGCGTAGGCACAACTGATCACGTCGGCCTGCTGCGTGCGTGTGGGCATGCCGGTGCTGGGGCCGCCGCGTTGCACGTTGATGATCGTGACGGGAATCTCGGCGAAGTAGGCCAGGCCGATGAATTCGGTCATCAGCGACACGCCGGGGCCGGACGTGCAGGTGAACGCCCGCGCGCCGTTCCAGCCGGCGCCGGTGACGATGCCGATCGAGGCGATCTCGTCTTCGGCTTGAACGATCGCGAACTTGTTCTTGCCCGTGGCCTTGTCGACGCGCAGCTTGCTGCAGTATTTCTGGAACGCTTCGGCGACCGACGAACTCGGCGTGATCGGGTACCACGCGCACACCGTGGCGCCGCCGTACACGCAACCGAGCGCAGCGGCCGCGTTGCCTTCCATGAAGATGCGCTTGCCGACCGCGTCGCGGCGCTCCACCTTCAGGCCGAGCGCGTCGTCGAAGTATTCGGTGCCGTGGTGCAGCCCCATCATGAAGGCGTCGAGGTTCGGCTGGATCAGCTTGGCCTTGCCCTTGTACTGCTCGCCGAGCAGCGTGGCGATCACTTCGGGTTCGATGCCGAGCATGGCCGCGAGCACCCCGACGTAGACGATGTTCTTCAGCAGCTGGCGCTCGCGCGGGTCGGTGTAGCGCGTGGCGCACAGGTCGGTCAGCGGCACGCCGAGCACGTGGATGTCATCGCGGAACGCGCCGGACGGCATCGGCTTGGAGCTGTCGTACATCAGGTAGCCGCCGGGCTCGAGCTCGGCGACATCCTTGTCCCAGGTTTGCGGGTTCATCGCCACCATGAGGTCGACACCGCCGCGCCGCGCCTGGTAGCCGTGTTCGTTGACGCGCACCTCGTACCAGGTCGGCAGGCCCTGGATGTTGCTCGGGAAGATGTTGCGCGGGCTCACCGGCACGCCCATGCGCAACAGGCTGCGTGCGAACAACTCGTTGGCCGAGGCCGAACCCGAGCCGTTGACGTTGGCGAACTTGACGACGAAGTCGTTGGTCGATTCGATGCGCGCCTTCTTCATGCGACTTTCCTCTTTTCGCCGCGCCGCTCGCTGCGGCAGCCGCGCCCGGCCTGCGTCAGGTCGATCAGGAATTTCTGCATGTCCCAGGCGCCGGTCGGGCAGCGTTCGGCGCACAGGCCGCAGTGCAGGCAGACGTCTTCGTCCTTCACCATCACGCGTCCGGTCTTCAGGTCGCTCGACACGTACAGCGCCTGCTCTTCGTTGCGCGCCGGCGCGCGCAGGCGCGTGCGCAGCTCGGCCTCGGGGCCGTTCGCGGTGAACGAGATGCAGTCGGTCGGGCAGATGTCGACACACGCATCGCACTCGATGCACTGGCCGGTGTTGAACACGGTCTGCACGTCGCAGTTGAGGCAACGCTGCGCTTCCTTCCACGCCGTGGCCACGTCGAAGCCGAGTTCGACCTCGATCTTGATGTTGCGCAGCGACTTGTTCACGTCGTGCCACGGCACCTTGTGGCGCATCTCGGGCGTCACGTCGTTGTCGTAGCTCCACTGGTGGATGCCCATCTTCTGCGACACCAGCGTCACGCCTGGGGCGGGGCGCTGCGACACGTCTTCGCCGTGCAGGAACTTGTCGATCGAGATCGCAGCCGCATGGCCTTGGGCCACGGCCCAGATGATGTTCTTCGGGCCGAGCGCGGCGTCGCCGCCGAAGAACACGTTCGGCCGGCTCGACTGCAGTGTCACGGCGTCGAGCTGTGGCATGCCGTGTTCGTTGAAGGCCACCCCCGCGTCGCGTTCGATCCAGGGAAACGCGTTTTCCTGCCCGACCGCGACCAGCACCTCGTCACACGCGAACACCTGCTCGGGCTCGTTCGTGGAAACAAGCTGGCGTTTGCCATTCGCATCACGCTGCGCCCGCACCTTGTCGAACGACATGCCCACGAGCTTGCCGCCTTCATGCAGAAACGCCTTCGGCACCAGGCAGTCGAGGATCGGAATGTTCTCGTGCGCGGCGTCTTCCTTTTCCCAGGGTGAGGCTTTCATCTCTTCGAAGGGCGAACGCACGATCACTTTCACGTCGTCGCCGCCCAGGCGCTTGGCGCTGCGGCAGCAGTCCATCGCGGTGTTGCCACCGCCGAGCACGATCACGCGTTTGCCGATCTTCGTGACGTGGCCGAACGAGACCGACGAGAGCCAGTCGATGCCGATGTGAATGTGCGCCGCCGCCTCCGCGCGCCCGGGAATCGTGAGGTCCCGGCCGCGAGGCGCCCCCGAGCCGACGAAGACCGCGTCCCAGCCTTCGTCGAGCAGTGCCTTCAGCGACTCGATGCGCGTGCCGGCGCGGAACTCGACGCCGAGTTTCAGCACGTAGCCGGTCTCTTCATCGATCACTTCTTCAGGCAGCCGAAAGCGCGGAATCTGCGAGCGGATCATGCCGCCGGCTTTGGCGTCGCTGTCGAACACGGTGACCGCATAACCGAGCGGCGCCAGATCGCGCGCCACGGTCAGCGCGGCCGGCCCGGCGCCCACGCAGGCGATGCGCTTGCCGTTCTTCGCCGCGACCATGCTCGGCAGGTGTTCGGTGATGTCGTCCTTGAAGTCGGCGGCCACGCGCTTCAGGCGGCAGATCGCAACCGGCTCGGGCTTGGCGGCCTGGGCCTCTTCGACACGGCCGCGCCGGCAGGCCGGCTCGCACGGCCGGTCGCAGGTGCGGCCGAGGATGCCGGGGAACACGTTGGACGCCCAGTTCACCATGTAGGCATCGGTGTAGCGCCCCGCCGCGATCAGGCGGATGTATTCGGGAACGGGCGTGTGGGCCGGGCAGGCCCACTGGCAATCGACGACTTTGTGGAAGTAGTCGGGGTGATGGATGTCGGTGGCTTGCAACGAGTCCTGTTCCGCGCGGGGCAGGGTCACTGCGGCGCGCTGCTGCGCATGGTGGTGCTTTGATGCTAGGCCCGGCACGAGGCACTGTCAGCCCGGGTTTGCGCCAGTGTGGTTTTGGCTGCGCGCGTCGGGTGTGGTCTCAGCCCAGCGCGTCGGCCCAGATCGTGCGCGCCCAGTTCCAGGCGTAGCGGCCTTCCAGCTCGTTCGGCGCCGGCGAGAGGCCGCCCGAGCCGGCCACGGTCCGGTAGGTCTTCTCTGCCGCCACGTACTCGTGCACGCTGGCCACGTGAATCACGCGCTGGTCGTCGACGAAGCTGTAGCAGGTGTTCGACAGCATCGGCGCGGGGTTGATTTCCCAGCCGTTCAGCTCGGCGACGATCGCCGCGGCCACCACCTTGGCGTGGCTGTTCGCCATGTGGCCGCTCTTGGGCATCAGCGAGGCGACCTGGATCGCGTCACCGATCACGTGGATGTGCTTGTGCACCGTCGACTCGAAGTTCAGGAAGTTCACGTTGCACCAGCGCGCGTTCGAATTGGCCAGCCCGGTCTGCACCGCGATGGCGCCGGCGCGCATCGGTGGCAGCACGTTGAGCACGTCGGCGCGCACCTCGTCCTGGATCTCGAACTTCACAGTGTTGCTGGCCGCGTCGACACTCGTTGCTTTGTGCTGCGGCCGGTATTCGACGAGCCCCGGGTACTGCTCGGCCCACACTCGTTTGAAGAGTGCGCCCTTGCTCGTCACGTCTTCGTTGGCGTCGAGGATCAGCAGCTTGGCCTTCGGCTTCGCGGCCTTCAGGTACGCGGCCACCACACAGGCGCGCTCGTAGGGCCCGGGCGGGCAACGGTAGGGTGCTTCGGGGATGGCGATCGCGAACACGCCGCCGTCGGGCAGGGCTTCGAGCTGGCGCCGCAGTGCCACGGTCTCGGGGCCGGCCTTCCAGGCTTGCAGGATGCGGCCTTGTGTGTTCGCTTCTTTCAACCCGGCCACCCGGTCCCACATCATTTCGACACCGGGCGAGAGCACGAGCTTGTCGTAGCCGATGCTGGCGCCCGACCCGAGCACGGCCACACGCTTGACCGGGTCGATGCTGGCGACCGTGTCTCTGACGACGGTCACACCGTGCTGCTTCGCGAGCGCCGTGTAGGGCACGGTCAGGTCGGCGACCTGGCGGCTGCCGCCGAGCACCAGGTTCGACAGCGGGCACGAGACGAATGCGGCGTCGGGCTCGACCAGCACCACGTCGATCTTCGCGTCGGACAACACGCGCACGTACTTCGCGGCGGTGGCGCCACCGAAGCCACCGCCGACCACCAGCACGCGGGCCTTGTCGGGCGTGCCGATCATCGGGGTTGCGCAGCCGGTGAGTGCGAGTGCGCCGGCCGCGCCGGCGGCTTTGAGAAGCTCGCGCCGCCGCAGAGTCATCGGGGGGCCTGCGCTTTCTGCGCTGAGAAGTAGGCTGCCAGTTGTTCGATCTGCGCGTCGCTGTAGCCCTTGGCGAGCTGGGGCATCACGGTCGCGTTGCGGGCACCACTCTTGAAGGCCCTCATCTGCTCGACGAGCTCGGCGGCCGGCCGGCCGGCCAGGCCGGCCACCACGGCGCCCGGCAGCGCGCGGCCATCCGTGCCGTGGCAGTGCGCGCAGGTGGCGGCCAGGCTGCGCGTGCGCAAGTCTTGTGATTCCTGGCCTTGGGCCTGCGCGCCGAAGGCGGCGAGCAGCAGTGCGAGCCGGGGAATCCACAGCGGTGTCATGGTCGGCGCACTCTCACGGCTGCACGGCTTCGACGAAGTGTTTGGCCAGCGCCGGCGGCACCGGCGAATCGAGCAGCGTGCAGCTCAGGCGCAGCGCATCGGCCGCGCCATCACCGAGCCGGCGGTGCACGCTGTGCGCCACGGCGGCGTCGAACCAGCCCCGCACCAGCACCGGCCTTTGCATCCACGCCAGCACCTGCAACTCGTGCAAGGCGGTGACCAGCGCGTCGCCGCCGGGCGGCAGGCAGGCGGGCACGTTCTCGCTGGCTTGCCACGGCGCCATCACGCTGGCGTACCAGGCCGAGCCTGCGGTCGGGGTCTTGGCGTCAGGCGCTTCGGTGGGCACCATGCGCGACAGGAACGCGGTGTAGCTGGCGATGGCCTGCAAGGCGTCGCCGTCGAGTTGCGACATCTCGACGCTGGCCGCGTTCTTGACCTTGACCGCCGCGTTGCCACCCAGCCGCTGGCGCATCGCGAGCCAGTGCAGCGTGTCGATCGGGCGCACTGAACCGCGCGCCTGCATGACACGGCGCGTGGCTTCGAGCAGCGCCTGGCGCGCCGGCAAAGGCTGGCGCCGCATGCGCGACAGCAGCAGCTCGAACCACGGCAGCCGGGCGTTGCCGAGCAGGTGGCTGGCGTGTTCGCGCAGGGCCTGCGTGGCCGGCGCGGCGTCGGCTTCGGCGGCCCAGGCACGCGCGGCGCGGCGGCTGCCCGCCGGCAGCATCAGTGCGAGCAGCGCGGCCTGCAGTTCGAGCGCACCGTTGACCCGGCCCAGTGCATCGACCGCGGCGCGGTGCTGCTCGCGCTTCTGCTCGGGGCTGCTTTCATCGGTGTACGGGATCTCGTTCATCGGCAGGTGTTCCCTTCACAGGGTGCCGGCGGCCTTGAAGCCGAACAGGCTGACGATCAGGGCGGTCGGAAACTGGTTCACGGCGTGGTTGTACTCCAACACCGCGTCGTTGAATTGGCGGCGGGCGAACGCCAGCGTCGTGTCGGTGGCGGTCAGGCGCAGGCTCAGCTCTTGCGCGTCGGTACCGGCCGGGAGCTGCGCCGCCAGCCGTGCCCGGGCTTCGTTCAGGATCTCTTCGGCCAAGCGCAGGCTGGCGATGGCCCCGGTCGAACCCGGCCGCAGCTTGGCGTGCGAGCACGCGGCTTCGGCCTGCTGGCACGCGGCGTTCAGCGCGTCGAGCGTTGGGCCACTGTCACCGAGCAGGGGTGTCAGCGCTTCGAGCTGTTCGTGCAGCAAGGCGTGGCGCAGTCGGAACTGCTCGTCCACCGGCGCGAACTTGCGCACGATCGCGCCGCGCAGACCGACCAGCCGGTTGTACGCACCCACCATCCAGAACAGCAACGCGGCCCCGACCACCCAGCAGACGATCTGGAAGTTGCTCAAGATGGCTCACCGAGCGCGGCCCGCGCCGGTGTCGGCGCTCGTGTCGGCAAAGGGCGTGAACTCGCTCTCGCTGTCGAGATCGGTGTCGCTGGTGTCGGTCGACACGCCGCTGCCGGCGCCGAGCCAGGTGTCGAAGCCGTTGCGGCGCAGGTCGCAGGCCGGGCACATGCCGCAGCCATAACCCCAGGCATGGCGCTGGCGCCGGTCGCCGAGGTAGCAGGTGTGGGTGTGCTCGACAACGAGTTCGATCAGCTGTTTGCCTCCGAGCTGTTCGGCCAGTGCCCAGGTCTGCGCCTTGTCGAGCCACATCAGCGGCGTGTCGATCGTCATCGGTGCGTCGAGGCCGAGGCTGATCGCGACCTGCAGCGCCTTCAGCGTGTTGTCGCGGCAGTCGGGGTAACCGGAGAAGTCGGTCTCGCACATGCCGCCCACCATCACGCTGAGCGAGCGCCGGTGCGCGATCACGGCCGCGAAGTTGAAGAACAGCAGGTTGCGCGCGGGTACGAAGGTATTGGGCAGGCCGCCGGCCTTCATCTCGATCTGGCGCTCGTCGGTGAGTGCGGTGTCGGAGATCTGGCCGAGCAGAGACATGTCGATCACGTGATCGGCGCCGAGCCGGTGGGCCCAGTGCGGGAACTGCTGGCGCAGTTGTTCGCGCACCGGAACGCGGCAATCGAGTTCGACCAGGTGGCGCTGGCCGTAGGTGAAGCCGATGGTTTCGACGTGCGCGTAGCGCTGCAGCGCCCACACGAGGCAAGTGGTGGAATCCTGCCCGCCGGAGAACAGGACGAGGGCGCGTCGGGTGTCGGTCATGCAGCCATTCTCACCCATGCCGGGCTGTTGCGTGGGTGTGCACGGCGCCGTGCAGATCGCACGCGCCGTGGGTGCGTCGCGTGCCATAGCGGTGTGAACACTGCTTCAATCGACGCTTCGGGTCCTGTGGGAGGGCCGGTAGTTTCGGACATCCTCAAGGAGTACAGGACATGAATGGTGAGCTTCTCACTTCCAGCTTCGACATGGCCTGGGTTGCCGTGTCGTTCATGGTCTCGGTCGTCGGCGCCTACACGGCGCTGTGGGTCGTGCCGAGTGTGGCGGGCCCGCGCGGCGGCCAGGTGAACTGGTTCAACGCCGGCCTGTCCGGGCTGGCGCTCGGTGGCGTGGGCATCTGGTCGATGCACTTCCTGGGTATGCTGGCCTACGAAGTGCCGCTGGCGGTCGGCTACCGGCCGCTCGAGCTGGTGGTGTCGTTGGTCGCCGCGGTGGTGGTGTCGGCGATCGCGATCGGCTACATGGCGGCACGGGCGTTCTCGTGGCGGCGCCTGCTGCTGGCCGGCCCGCTGGCCGGGCTCGGCGTTGCGGTGATGCACTACCTGGGCATGTACGGCATGCGCTTTCGTGGCTATTTCGACTGGTCGTTGGGGATCGTGGCGCTGTCGGTCGGCATCGCGATGGTGGCCGCCAGCGCCGCCTTGTGGCTGGCGTTTCACACCCGTCGGCGCGCGCACCGCGCCATTGCGTCGCTGGTGATGGGCGTGGCGGTCTGCACCATGCACTACACCGGCATGGCCGCGGCCTCGGTGGTCTGCACGACAGCCAACCGCACCAGCTTCCTGCCCGGCCTGCTGCGCCCCAGCGATCTGGGCTTGGCCATCACGGTCGTTGCGCTGGGGGTCGCCTTGATGGTTGCGTGCGACGTGCTGGTGCAGCGCTGGCACAGTGGCGAACGCCGCGGCTTGCAGACCTGACACTTTCGGCGCCGCCGTGCCGCGGCGGCCCACTCAGCCGCGGGTTTCGCCGTGGCCCAGCACCACCCATTTCATCGAGGTGAGGCCCTCGATGCCGACCGGCCCGCGGGCATGGAACTTGTCGGTGCTGATGCCGATTTCGGCGCCCAGCCCGTACTCGAAGCCGTCGGCGAACCGCGTGGAAGCGTTGACCATCACGCTGGCGGAATCGACCTCACGCAGGAAGCGCATCGCGTGCGAGTGCGTGTCGGTGAGGATCGCGTCGGTGTGGTGCGAGCCGTAGCGGTTGATGTGGGCAATGGCCTCGTCGAGGCCAGCCACGATCTTCACGCTGATGACCGGTGCGAGGTATTCCTCGAACCAGTCTTGTTCGGTGGCGGGGGTGAGCAACGCACTCGGCACACCGGCCAGCAGCGCGAGCGCTGCCGCGTCGCCGCGCATCTCGACGCCCTTGGCCGCGAACAGCGCGCCGATCTTCGGCAGAA
>Ga0307516_10010436_pt1 | contig 10210 bp, 9 predicted proteins | sample 19_EM_MG_FD_203310 | JGI IMG/M metagenome (GOLD analysis project Ga0307516, IMG submission 203310) | Populus trichocarpa ectomycorrhiza microbial communities from riparian zone in the Pacific Northwest, United States - 19_EM | ecosystem: Host-associated > Plants > Roots > Unclassified | place...
GAGAGAAGAACTCGCCGGTGCCGCAGGCGGGGAAGAGGGCGCCGGGGAAGGTCGCGATCCGGTCGGCGACATGTGCGCGGAAGCCGTCCGGGTCGAGGGAGCCGTCGGCGTGGAAGCTGGTCAGCGGGAACGACAGCACGCCGTTCGCCATGCCCTCCCGCAGTCGCCGGGTCACGGCGTCCGTCTCGGGACTCACCCTCGATCATCTCCCTATATAGACGCTATCTACGTATGAAGATGAAGGTTAGATACACGAACGAAAACCGTCAATGACCCGGTCACTCCCGATTACGATCGACACATGTCAGAGACAGCCGGCGTCCGTGAAGTGAAGTCGGCCGCGCGCACGGTCGAACTGCTCGAACTGCTCGCCGCCCGCGGTGACCGGCCGGCCCGGCTCCAGGAGCTCGCGGAGGCGCTGGAGGTGCCCCGCAGCTCGATGTACGCGCTGCTCCAGACCCTGATCTCGCGCGGCTGGGTGCGTACGGACGTCACCGGCTCCCTCTACGGCATCGGCATCCACGCCCTGCTCACCGGCACCAGCTACCTCGACTCCGACCCGCGCGTGCGAGTCGTGCGGCCCTATCTCGACGAGGCGTCCCAGGCACTGGGCGAAACGATCCACCTGGGGCGGCTCGACGGGCGGGGCGTGACCTATCTGGCGACGCGCGAGTCGCACGAGTACCTGCGGACCATCAGCCGGGTCGGGCGCCGGCTGCCGGCCCACGTGGGTGCGCTGGGCAAGGCGCTGCTGGCCGAGCGGGACGACACCGAGCTGCCCGAGGGCCCCTACGAGGCGCTCACCCCGAACTCGCACACCGACCGGGCGTCCCTGCTGGCGGACCTCGCCGCCGTGCGGTCCCGCGGCTACTCGGTGGACCGCGAGGAGGGCGTCCTCGGCATCGTCGGCTTCGGCTTCGCCCTGCGGTACGACTCCCCCGTCCAGGACGCCGTCAGCTGCTCGGTACCGGTGGCCCGGCTGACGCCTGAGCACGAGGCGCGGATCGTCGCGGTGATGCGGGAGATCAGGGCCAAGATCGAGGCGGCGGCACCGGGCGCAAGGGGCGCTCCGCACTGGCGTTAGCCGCGGGATTCCGCCCCCAGCCACCCGGAAATAGGCGCTCTTCTACCCGACCTCACCGACACCAAACGCAACGTGTGCCACATCACACCCCCCGCGTTTCTTCTCGCGACCGCGTGCTTGATACAAATTGCCCGCGCGTTCCTGTCCGTCGACGGCCTGCGCCAACCCCCCTTCTGAGCCGCTTCTTTCGCATGCCCTGGGAACGCCCGTGTTCGCCCGCACCACCATGCCCTGGCCCCTCGTCGCCCTTTTCACGGCCGGGTACGTCGCCCCCTATCTCCTCCCCACCACCGTCGGCAGGCTGGACTCGGGGCTACCGCTGTCCGCCACGCAGGCGGGCGCCATCGGCAGTGCCCTGCTGCTGAGTTCGGCCTCGGCGGGCTTTGTGCTCGCCTCCCGGGTCGAGCGGATCGGCGCCCGTGCGCTGGCCCGTTTCGGGCTCACGCTGGCCGTCCTCGGCTACGGCACCGCCGCCCTCACCTCGTCCGTCCCCGCGGTCGTCGCCGGCGCCGTGCTGGGCGGCTTCGGATCCGGTACGGCCACCACGGTCGCCGCGACCGGAATCGCCGCCCAGAGGGATCCGCACCGCATCACCACCCTGGGGCTGCTGAGTGTCTCCGCGCTCGCGGGCACCGTCTACCTGACGGTGCCGCACCTCGGTCCCGGGCACGGCCAGCCGCCGGCCGCGATCGCCCTCACCGCACTCGCGGTCTGGCCTGTGACCGGCCGTCTCCCGGAACGTACGGCCACGACCCACCAGGTCCGCCGCCCGCGCGATCCGCTGCCCCACCTCCGCGCCGGGCTGGCCCTGGCCGCCACCCTGCTCTGCTGGTCCCTCGCGCAGAACTCCCTGTGGGGCGTCAGCGGCCGCATCGGCCTGACCCAGGCGCACCTCTCCGAGGCCACCGTCGGCGCCGTCTTCGCGGTGGCGCTGAGCGCGGGGCTCCTGGGAGTCCTGGGCGCGGGCGCGCTCGGACCGCGACTCGGCCGGGCCCTGCCCGTCGGCGTCGGCACCGCCCTCATCGCGGGCTGTATCGCCCTCAGCGCCTCCGCCACCGACCTGACCGGCTTCGCGACCGGCGAGATCGCCTGGAACACGCTCTATCCGATCGTCCTGTCGTACGTGCTCGGCCTCGCCGCCTCCCTCGACCCGCGCGGGCGTTGGGCGGTGCTGGTCGGTTCCGCGTCCTCGCTCGGCACCGCGGCGGGCCCGCTGGCCGGCAGTCTGCTGTCCGCGCAGGCCGGCTTCCCGACGATGGGCGTGATCCTCGCGCTCGGGCTGCTCGTCATCACCCTCCCGATGACCGCCGTGGCCCTGCACACCAGCGGGCGCCCCCTGCTGTCCCGCGCGGTGCGCCGCCGGGGTGGCACGCCGGCCGTCGTGGTCGCCGCGTCGACCGGCACCCCGGCGGACGCGCTCGCCCAGGTCGCTCCCGAGCAGCCGGTCGTGGAGATCCCGATCGACGCCCCGGCCGTCCCCGCCCGCCAGGACTACGGCACGGCGGGCCCCCGGCAGGCGTCGGGCACCCCGGGGGCCTGACGGCACCGACACGCACCGGACCTCGCCCCCCCGGAGACGGTCACGAGAAATCGTACGCCTCCACCTCGGCGAGGTAGCGCGCCCGCCGCTCCTCGTCGTGCTCCAGGAAGGACGCGACGAAGGAGTTGCGGGCCAGCTCCCGCAGCCGGTCCTCGCCCAGGCCCAGCGCCTGGCGTACGGCGTCGAAGTTGTCGCCGGCGTAACCGCCGAAGTAGGCGGGGTCGTCGGAGTTGACCGTGCACAGCAGCCCGGCCTCCAGCATCGCGGGCAGCGGGTGCTCGGCGAGGACGTCCACGGTCCGCAGCCGGACGTTGGACAGCGGACACAGCGTCAGCGGAATCCGGTCCCGGACCAGACGGGCGACCAGCTCCTGGTCCTCCACGCATCGCAGCCCGTGGTCGATCCGCTCCACGCCGAGCACGTCCAGGGCCTCGGTGATGTACTCCGGCGGCCCTTCCTCACCGGCGTGCGCCACCCGCCGCAGGCCGAGGGCGGCGGCGGCCTCGTACACCGCGCGGAACTTCACCGGCGGATGCCCGACCTCGGCCGAGTCGAGCCCGATGCCGACGATCCGGTCGAGGTGGGGCTTCGCGGCCTCCAGCGTCTCGAGCGCCGACTCGGCGGACTCGTCCCGCAGGAAGCACATGATCAGCTGCGTGGACACACCGTGGTTCGCCTCGCTGCCGCCCAGCGCCCGCCACAGTCCCTCGACGACCGTCCCCATGCCGACGCCCCGCGCGAGATGCGCCTGCGGGTCGAAGAAGATCTCCGCGTGCCGTACGCCCTGGGCGGCGGCCCGGGCGAGATAGGCGTTGGCGAGGTCCTCGAAGTCCCGCTCGGTGCGCAGGACGGCCATGAGCTCGTAGTACAGGTTCAGGAAGGACTGAAGGTCCTCGAACTGGTACGCCTTGCGCAGTGCGTCCGTGTCGGCGTACGGCAGTTCGACGCCATTGCGGGCGGCCAGCTCGAAAGCCAGCTCCGGCTCCAGGGTGCCTTCGATATGGAGGTGCAGTTCTGCTTTGGGGATGGACATCAAAGTATCGTACGGCTGCTTTATCGCCGTTTCGGAACTGAGACGCGCAGGAGGTCGTGGGCGACGGTCAGCTCACCCTCGAAGCCGGCGGCCCGCGCCTGCCGTTCGAATTCTTCGGGTTCCGAGTACCGCTGGCTGAAGTGCGTGAGCACGAGATGCCGTACCCCGGCGTCCCGCGCGACGCGAGCCGCCTGGCCCGCCGTCAGATGACCGTGGTCGACGGCCAGTCGCTCGTCCTCGTCGAGGAACGTCGACTCGATGACGAGCAGGTCGCAGCCCTCGGCCAGCGCATACACCCCGTCACACAGCCGGGTGTCCATGACGAACGCGAACCGCTGTCCGTGCCGGGTCTCGCTGACGTCGTCGAGGCTGACGCCGTCGAGAACGCCGTCGCGTTGCAGGCGGCCGACGTCCGGGCCCTTGATGCCGTGCGCGGTGAGCCGGTCGGGCAGCATACGGCGGCCGTCGGGCTCGGCGAGGCGGTAACCGTACGACTCGACGGGGTGGGAGAGCTTGCGGGCCTCAAGGGTGTAGCCGGCCGTCGCCGCGATCACGCCGTCGGCCGCGACCGGCACCTCGGCGATCTCGACCGTCTCGCGGTAGGCGGTGGCGTACCGCAGCCGGTCGAAGAACCGTTGCCCGGAGCGCGGGTAGTGGGCGGTGACCTCGTGCGGGACCTTGTCGAGGTTGATCCGCTGGATGACCCCGGCGAGACCGAGCGAGTGGTCGCCGTGGAAGTGCGTGACGCAGATCCGGTTCAGGTCGTGCGCGGCGACCCCGGCGCGCAGCATCTGCCGCTGGGTGCCCTCGCCGGGATCGAAGAGGATGCCCTCGCCGTCCCAGCGCAGCAGGTAGCCGTTGTGGTTGCGGTGCCGGGTCGGGACCTGGCTGGCGGTGCCGAGGACGACCAACTCACGTACGGACACGCCGAGTCACCCGGGGGGCCACTGCATGCCGCGACCGCCGATGACATGCGCGTGGGCGTGCCAGACGGTCTGGCCGGCGCCGCTTCCGGTGTTGAAGACGGTGCGGTAGCTGTCCAGCTTCTCGTCGTCGGCGACGGCCTTGGTCTCGCGCAGGAGGTCGACGGCGAGTTCAGGGGCCTCGGTGGCGAGCGCGCCGACGTCCATGTGGTGGGCCTTCGGGATCACCAGGACATGGGTGGGCGCCTGGGGGTTGATGTCCCGGAAGGCGACGGTGGTGTCGGTCTCACGGATGATCGTCGCCGGGATCTGGCCCGCGACGATCTTGCAGAACAGGCAGTCGTCCTGCGGTTCCCCTGCCATGGTCCCTCCGGGGGTTGGCGGAATGATCTCGTGGGGGCATCGTATCGTCGCCGGGTGCGGGTGGTTTGTGGCTGGTCGCGCCCACGCGGCGGAGCCGCACATCGATACAGCCCCGCGCCCCTTTAGGTGGGCACAGTGGGCGGGGTTTTGGCCGGGCTGTCCTGCAGGGCCTCCAGTGCCAGCCTCACTGCCTCATCCAGTTGTGTGTCCCTGCCTGCCGCGTAGTCCTGGGGGCGCTGTACGACCTCCACGTCCGGGTCTACGCCGTGGTTCTCCACGCCCCACTCGTAGTTCTCGAGCCAGAACGCGTACTTCGGCTGGGTGATCAGCGTGCCGTCGACCAGGCGGTAGCGGCTGTCGATCCCGATCACCCCGCCCCAGGTGCGGGTACCGACCACGGGCCCGATGCCCAGCGCCTTGATCGCCGCGTTGACGATGTCGCCGTCGGAGCCGGAGAACTCGTTGGCGACGGCGATGACCGGCCCGCGGGGCGCGTCCTGCGGATAGCTGTACGGCCGCATCCCGCGCGGCACCGCCCAGCCGACGATCCGCCGGGCCAGTTTCTCGACGACGAGCTGGGAGGTGTGCCCGCCCCGGTTGTCACGGACGTCGACGACCAGGCCCTCGCGGGCGACCTCGACCCGCAGGTCGCGGTGGATCTGGGCCCACCCGGGCGCCTGCATGTCGGGGACGTGCAGATACCCGAGGCGGCCACCGGACTTCTCGTGCACGTACGCCCGCCGGTCCGCGACCCACGCGTGGTACCGCAGGGGTTCCTCGTCGGCGACCGGGACGACGACCGTGTGCCGTACCTCGCCGCCGCCGGACGGCGAGATGGTCAGCTCGACCGGCTGGCCCGCCGTACCGACGAGGAGCGGGCCGGGCCCGGTCACCGGGTCGACGGGCACACCGCCCACCGCGACGATCGCGTCCCCGGCGCGCACCGCGACGCCGGGCGCGGCGAGCGGGGAGCGGGCGCCGGGATCGGAGGTCTCGGTCGGCAGGATGTGGTCGATGCGCCACCGCGCCGATTCCTGGGGGCCGTCCAGGTGGCGGGAGATGTCCGCGCCGAGCAGTCCCTGCCGGGGGCCGCCGCCGTGGCCGCCGCGCGGCATGACGTAGGCGTGCGAGGTGCCGAGCTCGCCCTGGACCTCCCAGAGCAGGTCGACGAGGTCGTCATGGGTGGCGACCCGGTCCAGGACGGGGCGGTAGCGGTCGAGGACGCCGGTCCAGTCGACGCCGCTCATGTCCGCGCGCCAGAAGTGGTCCCGCATGACGCGGCCGGTCTCGTCGTACATCTGCCGCCACTCGGCCGACGGGTCGACGAGTTGCCGGATCCGGGCGAGGTCGACGGTGATGTTGGTGTCGCTGTCGTCGTCGTTGGAGGCGCGCCGGTCGCTGGGGACGACCTTCAGCCGCCCGTCGGTCCACAGCAGGACCCGCTTGCCGTCGCCGCTGACCGCGAAGTGGTCGACGTCGACGGCGAGATGCTCGATGCGCTGCTGGGCGAGGTCGTAGCGCTCCAGCTCGGTGTGCGGGTCCGGGTCGTCGGGGGTCGCCCGGGAGGAGCCGAGCACTCCGCGCACCGGGTGCCGCAGCCACAGCACCCCGTCCTTCGCGGCCCGCAGGTTGGAGTAGCGGGCCGCCTCGACGGGGAACGGCACGATCCGGTCGGCGAGGCCCTCCAGGTCGATCCGGGTGGCCGGGGCGCCCTCGCTCTCGGGGGTCTCGTCCTTGTCCGGCGCCTCGAAGGGGCGGCCGTGCCGCTGCGGGCCGAACGGCGAGGGCGTGGTCGCGGCCAGGGTGATCAGGTGCGGGCGGTCGCCGACCACGAAGGCGAGGTCGAAGACGTGCTCGTCGTAGACCGGGTCGAAGGAGCGGTTGGACAGGAAGGCGAGGTGCTTGCCGTCGAGGGTGAAGGCCGGGGAGTAGTCCTGGAAGCGCAGCGGGGTCGCCTCGGTGACCGACAGGTCGGTGGTGTTGGCGAGCCGCAGCTGGCGCAGCGGGAGCGGACCGGGGTGCGACCAGGCGAGCCAGCTGGAGTCGGGTGAGAAGGCCAGGCCGGAGGCGTCCCCGTCCTCGCTGCGGTCGACCTCGCGGACCTCGCCGGTCTCCCGTTCGACGAGCAGCACGCGTCCGTCGTGCGCGGCGACGGCGGCCCGGCTGCCGTCGGGCGCCATCGCGAGCCCGAGGACGCGGCCGAGTTGTCCGGCGGCGAGGCGGCGCGGGGTGGCGCCGGGTGCGAGGCCGGTGGCGGGCGCGAACTCCAGGGCGTCGTCGCCCTCCGCGTCCGTCACCCACACCACCCATTCCTCGCCGTCCGCGCGGAAGGTGCGCGGCAGCCGGGCCCGTACGCCGGGTTCGGCGGCGAGCGCGCGGGTGGGGCCGGAGCGGTGGGTGACCCAGTGCACGGCACCGCGGACGCCGATCGCGCTGCCGCGGGCGGTGTGGTCGGGGGCGCCGGAGCCGAACCAGCGGGCGGCGTTCACCGGGAACGGCTGCCGGTCGACGCGCTGTCCGCCGAGGCGGATGTCGAGCCGGCGCGGTTCGGCGCCGTCCAGGTCGTCGAGGATCCACAGTTCGCCGGCGCTCGCGTACACGACCCGGGTGCCGTCGCCGGCCGCGTGGCGGGCGTAGAAGCCTCCCCCACTCTCGGCTTCGCTCGAGCGGGAGGTGCCCCCGTGAGGGGTGTGCCGCCGCAGGTCGGAGCCGTCGGGGAGGGAGGAGTACAACGCGCCGACGCCCTCGTGGTCGGACAGGAACGCGACCCGGTCCCCCGTCCACACCGGATATTCCAGGTTCCCGTCCAGGTCGTCGTGCAGCCGTACGAACTCTCCGTCGCCCTCCCGGTCGATCCACAGCTTGCCCGCCGTGCCGCCCCGGTAGCGCTTCCACCAGGCCGCCTCGCGTCCCACGGACGTGGTCAGCACGACCATGCCCGAGTCGCTGTGGGCGACGTCGCCGACGAGGCCGTACGGCAGTCGGGTGGCCGGTCCGCCGTCGAGCGGGACGGCGTGCGCCCACTTGCGGCGCAGGTTCGCCTGGCCGTGTGTGGTGATCGCGAGGACCTGGCCCTCGGGGGTCCAGCCGCGTACCTGGGTCTGCCAACTGCCCCAGTGGGTGAGGCGCTTGGCGGGGCCGCCGTCGACCGGGGCGATGTGCACCTCGGGGGCGCCGTCGCGGGTGCTGGTCCAGGCGACGGTGGTGCCGTCGGGGGAGATCCGGGGGTGGGTCACCGGCACGTTGTCGGCGCTCGCCCGCCAGGCCCGGCCGCCGTGGAGCGGGGCGAGCCACACGTCGTCCTCGGCGGTGAAGGCGACCAACTCGCCGTGCAGATGCGGATACCGGAAGTACGCGGGAGACGGCGACGTCGCTGGCTGTGTCACCCGATCACTCTATGCACGCGCGTCGCCCGTGAACAGGGGGTTCGATCACTTGGCAAGCGCCGTCACCGGATGATCACTTGCCCTCGACCGGGTGGCATGAGGGGTCGACCTGGCACCAGACGGTCCTGGTCACGGTCACTGTGACGGTGGGACCCGGCTGCCCGGGCCGGTTGACGGGCGGGGTGGTCTTCGCGTCGCAGTCGCCGAGCCCGCTCACGTGGAACCACTGTTTACCGTCGATCTCGGCGGTCAGGTCGCCGCGCACACAGGCGCCGCTGACGGCACGCGTCACCCTGCCGGTGACGGTGATGTCCTTGCCATCGTCCGTCTCGCCCTTGCAGTCGACGGAGGCGACGGTGTTCTCGGTCGCGCTCGCGCTCGGGCTCGCCCCGTCGTCGTACGAGGCCGTGCAGTTGAGCCACCGTACGTCGGCCTTCTGCCGCTGAAGCTCGGCCGTCACGGTCTGATCGGTCGTATAGGCAACGGTCGCGGTGTTCAGTCCGCCCGGCTCACAGGCGACGGCCCCGCCCACGGCGACCACGGCGAGTCCCGCCACGGCCGCCATCCGCTGTCCGCGTGGCCGACGCCGGATTCGTCTCAACGCCCCCATGAGGGGCAGCCTGCCACCGTCCGGCCCACGACGGTAGAGCGCATACGGACACTCACGCGCCCCCGCGCGCCGACCCCGTCAGCCGCGCAGCAGCTGCCACTCCTGGAGCTCCACCAGGTTGCCCTCGGGGTCCTTGAGGTGGGCGACACGCATCCGCTCCGTCATGGGGGACGGGCCGTGCAGGAGGCCGGCGCCGCGCGCGGTGATCTGCTCGCAGTAGGTGTCGAGGTCGTCGACGCGCAGGACGACCAGGGAGCGGTGACCGGTGGCCGTTTCTCCGAGTTCGCCGAGGACCTCGGCCATCATGGACCGGTCCTGGAGGGCGATACCGGCCGCGCCGGTGGCTTGGCCGAACTTCTCGTACGGGCCGTCCGCGGCCCCCGACTGGGGCTTCAGGCCGAGGACTTCGGAGTAGAAGCGGTAGCAGGCGGCGAAGTCGGTGACGAGCAGTCGTACCTGTGCGAGTTCCACCGTGTTCCCCTTGTCGGTCAGGACCAGCGGCCGGTGCGGCCGAGGAGCAGCGCGGTCGCGGCCGTGCCGGCGGTCGAGGTGCGCAGCACGGTACGGCCCAGGCGGTACGCCTTCGCGCCCGCCTCGTCGAAGAGCGCCAACTCCTCGGGGGAGACGCCCCCTTCGGGGCCGACCACCAGCACGATCTCACCGTCGGCGGGGAGTTCGGCGGTCGCCAGCGCCGCGCTGCCGTACGCGCGGTCCTCGTGCAGGACGGCGGCGAAGTCGGCCTTGGCGAGAAGTGCCGTGACCTGCTTGGTCGTTGCCGCTTGAGCGACCTCGGGGAAGCGGACCCGGCGGGACTGCTTGCCGGCCTCGCGGGCGGTGGCACGCCACTTGGCGAGCGCCTTCGCACCGCGCTCGCCCTTCCACTGGGTGATGCACCGGGACGCGGCCCACGGCACGATCGCGTCGACGCCGGTCTCGGTCATCGTCTCGACGGCCAACTCGCCCCGGTCGCCCTTCGGCAGCGCCTGCACGACGGTGACGCGCGGCTGCTCCGGCGGCTCCTCCTGGACATCCTCCAGGTCACAGACGACCAGCCGGTCCTTGCCCTCGGCGGCCTTGACGACACCCTCGATCCAGCGCCCGCGCCCGTCCGTGAGGACGACGTCCTCGCCGGGCCGCAACCGCTTCACGGAGACGGCGTGCCGTCCCTCCGGGCCGTCGAGGACGAGCTCTCCGCCACTGAGGTCCGGGATGTCGAGCGGGTCGACCACGAACACCGGCGCGGTCATCAGACGTCACCCGTGGCCGGACAG
>Ga0307516_10010437_pt1 | contig 10209 bp, 7 predicted proteins | sample 19_EM_MG_FD_203310 | JGI IMG/M metagenome (GOLD analysis project Ga0307516, IMG submission 203310) | Populus trichocarpa ectomycorrhiza microbial communities from riparian zone in the Pacific Northwest, United States - 19_EM | ecosystem: Host-associated > Plants > Roots > Unclassified | place...
CGCGCGATATCTCCTCGCGCTCCACAAGCGTCAATGCCAGCCTCGAGCGGCAACGGGGCGCCGGACGGATCCCGCCATGCGGGGCCAGCTGATAATAAATAGATGATGACGGCTTACCAAACGCTCGCCCAATCGCTTTCAGCGGTTCCCCTCGCTGCCAGCGGTCCCACAACTCCGCCTTCTCTGCCGCACCAAAACCTCGGATACGCCCTTGATTCATCTCGACACTCCATCTTTTCATCTAAGATAAAGTGTTGCGTCCACCCGTTGAGACCGCCGTCAAAAGCGGACATTCGTATTCACTGACGAACGCCCGTCTCGCAGGCACCAGCGGTCGAGAGCGCGCTGCGCAGTTCGTCCGCCGCAAGTCGAACACGCAGGGCGCCGAATTTGCGCCCCAGCGCCCGGTTCGCGGTCGTAGGATCGCCGGAAAAGCCCTCCTCGTTTACAGGCCCGTTGCCCTCCTGCGTGATATTGCCAGGATGAAATTTCTCCGGGCGTACTGCGGAAGGCCTGACGGCCATAGTCTCCGCCGTGTCCCAAAGACCGCCATGACCGCTAGCGACCTGGCCCGAAGCGCGAATGTCCGCCTGGATTTCATCACGCGCGCGCGCATAATTGTCGGAGATAAAGAATATCCGCACACCTTGGGCCGAAAATTCCGCGTCCAGCTTCGCGGCCAAGTCGTGGAGGGCGGTCTGGGCGGGGCCGCCATGATCGTTCAGTAGCGCGATGCGCCTGAATCCACCTGCTATAAGGCTGCGCGACACCTCTTCGTTTACTCGCGAATAGGTCTCCGGCGAGAGGGAGATCGATCCGGGCCAGGCTTTCCAGCGCTCGGAAAACGCACCTACGGGTGCGAAGGGAAGTATCGGCGCAACGACAGCGGCGCCCATCTCATGGGCTAGGGCTTCTCCATACGCACGCGCCCTGAACATGTGCTTGCCCAAAGCGACATGCGGACCTGTCTCCTCGACACTGGCGCCGTAGACTAGCGCCACGGGACAGCCACGCGTGAGCCGGTCTTTCAATTCCGCCGTGGTCAGGTCTTCAAGAAAAACGCTTTTGGATGCGGCAGCATCCGCTGACCGCGGTCCTTCGACAACAGTCAGCGCACAAATTAGAAATGCCCAAATCATGATTTTGTACATTGTGGACCCTCAAACATGGTTCGCCCCGGCCAATTCGCCTTTCTCGGAGGGCGTCAGATCAAGCTGGGCGGCGCGGGCGAACTGCGCCTTCGCTTCGGCTTTCTTGCCCGCATAGACCAGCGCCTCGCCCCATTTCAGGTGCAGCCGTCCCCAGTTGGGCGCGTACTTGTCGGCCTCTTCGAATTTCCCCAGCGCCAGGTGCGACTGGTTCTTCGCCATCAGCGCCTCGCCCCAGCCTTCCAGCGCGTCGGCGAAGTGCGGGCCTATCCTGTTCGATGCCGTGAACTGCGGGAGGGCCGCATCCGGCTGGCCGCGCGCCAGAAGTGCCCGCCCCCAGGCCTCGGCGGCAAAAGGAATGGATGGCTCGTGCGCCACGGCGCGGGCAAACCACCAGTCGGCGCGTTCATGCTGGCCCTGCATCTCGGCGATCTGGCCGCGCGTCCTCAGCCCGGTGTCCTGTTCCGGCGTCATGGGCGCGATGATGGCCTCGGCACCGGCGAAATCGCCCAGCTTTGCCCGCGCGAGAGCCAGGATATATCGAAGACTGTTATAAACATTCTCACCGCTGCGGCGCGTGTCGGGATCACCGGTCTGGGCAATCTGCGCCGCGAGCTGTTTTTCAAACGCTGCCAGATGCTGCCAGTCCTCGGACACGAGCCAGCCAGCAAACAGAGAGTATTGCGGCGGCGCGGCCACGCCCAGATCACGCAGCCAGGCACGGGCGCCGCCGGGATCGTGCTGGTAGAACATCCCCCTTGCTGCATTGGAAATGAAATTGTTGCGCGACAGCTTGGCGAAGTCGTCCGGCAGATCGGCGGCCTTTTTCATGAAGTCAGCGCCGACGCCATAATCGCCGGTCCTCCAGGCGATTATTTCTTTGGCGGTGAGCCGCGCAGAGGTGGTGTAATGCGGGTTGAAGTCCGGGACGGGCTCGCGGGCCAGCAGCCGGTCGGCCTGGCGGGCGAGGGCGAGAGTTTCCTCCTCCGTGCCCGGGAGTCCGCCGTTCGTGGACAGGGCGAAATAGCCGATGGCGACGTCCGGCGCCGCCGCGATGGACCGGTAGTAATATTTCCGGCCGAGCACCGTATCGTGATGGATAGCGGATGCGATGGTGCCCAGTCCGTTCCAGGCCCAGGCGCGCTCCACCGGGTCGTTGCCCGCGATCAGCCTGCGGTAGATCACGGTCGCCCTGGCGGCGCGGTCCAGTATGTCCGGGGCGCTGTAGGCGCGGTCGAGATAGTTGGCATAGCGATAGGGCTGGGTGACCTCATAGACATGCTCCGCCGCCTTTTGCAGCAGCGAATCGAGATCGGCCTCTGACCCGGTGAAACTGGCCCCGGCATCGCCGCCGCTGACGCGGGCGGTGACGGTAATGCCGCTGGCGGTGCGGAAGACTTCGCCCGAGATGCGGGTGTCGTGGCCCAGCCAGTCGCGCAGGAAATTGCGCAGCTCGCCGATGGAGATGCCGGTCTCAGGGATTTCCACCTTGATGGTGTCGCCCGTATTGCTGGCATAGGACATGGCGGCGCGGGAGGATTCGCGCGCCATCATCGAAGTCAGCTTGTCTATCACCTGGCTGGCGACGACCTGGCCGTTCAGGCCGCGCCCGGCCATGTCGGCGGGCACCGAAAAGGGTTCGAGGATCAGGCCCCAGCTGTGGGCGGCGTCCCACACCAGGAAGCAGAGCATGCCCGCGACGCCCAGGCCGACACAGGCCGTCGCCACGCGCAGAAGAACGCCGAGCCATTTCTCCCACAGCGCGGGAAGCAGCTGGACGTGCAGGTGATGCTTCTGTAGGTCCACCAGAGTGTTCTGATTGTGCAGGAAAGCGGCGGCTGCCGCGCGCAATGAGGGATCGTTGCGCGCTTCCTCCATGGCGAGGTCGATTGCCAGCCCGGCGGTATCGGGCATGCCAGAAGCCTGGGCTTCTACCCCGTCGTTTTCCTGAGACACCCCGGCCCCCACAGCCTTGTATTTGGACCATTGAGACAGATGGGAACTTTGCTGGCAATGCCCCAAATTCCAGGAGCAAATTGGGTCCGGTCATGGGTGGCGAACGATCTTTACGCCCGCCACCCCGAAAGTTGACCGGCTGTACTAACGCGCCGCGGGACCGGCGGCTGCGACCACGCGCAACAGTTCCTGCCGCACCAGATGGCGCAGTTGGCGGCCTTCATCGACGAAGGCGCCATAGCTTTGGTCCGGGAAGATTTTCACAAAGGCGGCGGACGCACCCTGATTGGGATTTGCCGGGCCCGGGTTTAAGACCTGCGCCATGTCTTTATAGGTATTGCTGGTCGTTGCGTCGAACGCCGCATCGTCACCGGCGGGAAAAATGGCGCGCGTGGCGCTCCAAGTCTGGAATACGCCCTGCTTGACGCCTTCCGCGTTCATAGGCTGCGCCTTCTTGGTGATGTAGTTGCCATAGTCGGTGCCGCGCCCCGGCGTGATCTTCCAGCGCAAGACCCGCACATAGTCGCCCACGCCGACGGGACCGTTGGCACCTGCCTCGATGCGCGACAGCACCGAGTTCGCAGGGGCCGTGACAAAACTCTCCAGTTTCTTCTGATAATCCTGATAGCTCATGCCGGTCGCCTTGCGATACAGTTGATCGCGCGCTTCCGGGCTCAAATCGGCGGGCGGCGGGCCGTCATAATTGGTCACCTGGACAAAATTATAGCCAGTGCCAGCATATACCGTCCTGAGCAGGCTCCAGGAAGCGATGCGGCCTGAGTTGATATTCTCCTGGGCCAGCTTGACCCCGGCGGTGCGGACAAAATCCAGCGCCGCGGCCTGTTTTTCCGGTGCGATGCTGACGAAGGTCGTCGCCCGGTAGTGAACCTTCTCCTGGGCCGTGGCTGGCGTGCATAGAATTGCCGTAACGGCAGATGCAATTGCAAGTAGACGTTTCATAAAATTCCCCCCTTTTACGTCGGACACAATTGTCAGGCGCATGATTATTTGTGTGTCGAGTATTGCGGTGGCGAACGCCGCCGCCTTTTCGTTGATCGAATTGAAATTGCGGCCGCCGAAGGCCCCTCGGGCTATGCGACGTTTCCCAACATCGCCTCCCAGGCATTAGTCCGGAGATTGAGCCATTTGTTTACGGCGTTAGCAAGGGAGGTTGCATGCCTGGAACCACCTGAATAATAATTATTATTCGGAATCGCGCCTGCAGGCGCTAGCAGGCGCGAGTTATTCTCAGACTCTCATCGGAAGTCCGCTGTCAGTTAGAGGCAGGCATTCGATTCCCGACGGCCCAAGTCCGCTTTGGGTCAAAAGCGGTCTGATAGCCCAATCATATGACTCTGGATGGCCGGCTCAAGGCCGGCCATGGAGGAGATGGGTCAGGAAGAACAACTCACTTCCAGATCGCACATGTTGGGCGGCGGCGGGGCGGCAAAGGCTTCGTCGCCGTCATGCGTTTCAAAGGGCGTCTGCAGGATTTTGAAGATGCGGTCCAGGGTGGCGGTGTCGTCATTGTCTTCCACGGCGCGGATGGCGGTTTCCGCCACCCAGTTGCGCAGGACGTATTTGGGATTGACGCGGTTCAGTCCGCTCAGGTCTTCGCTTGCGGTGCGGGCGCGATAGCGCGATAGCCAAGCTTCGGCTTCCGCCACATGTTTCTCGCCGAACAGCGCCAGCCAATCGGCATCCGCCCCAGTCAAATTGCGGAACGACAGGGTGTAGTCGGCCCTGGTGCGCGCCATCAGCGCCAACAGGCCGCCGATCAGCGCATTGTCGCCCTCACTTTCGCGCGTCAGCCCCAGCTTGGCCCGCATCAAGCCATGATAGGTGCCGCCGAAATGCGCCTCAAAGGTGGCGAGCTTTTCGATCAGCGTATCGGTGGGGATCAGGCTGGACAGCGCCAGCGCCAAGGCGCGCAGATTCCAATGCGCGATCACCGGCTGGTTGACGAAGCTGTAGCGGCCTTGCTCGTCGGTATGATTGCAGATGAACTGCGGATCGTAGGCATCCATGAAACCATAAGGCCCATAGTCAAGCGTCAGGCCCAGGATGGACATATTGTCGGTGTTCATCACCCCATGGGCGAAACCCACCGCCTGCCACGCGGCCACCATGATGGCGGTGCGCTTGACCATTTCGCCGAACCAACCGGCATGATCGCCCACGAACTCGGGGAAATATTCGGCGATGACATGGTCGGCCAAGACACGCACTTGGTCTTTTTCGCCGCGATGAAAGAAATGCTCAAAATGGCCGAAGCGCACATGGCTTTGCGCCAGGCGTGTCAGCACCGCGCCGGGTTCCGGCCGCTCGCGCCGCACCGTCTCGCCGGTCGCCACAATCGCCAGGGCGCGCGAGGTGGCGATGCCCAAAGCCGCCATCGCCTCGCTGCAAAGATATTCGCGGATGGTGGAACGCATCACGGCCCGGCCATCGCCGAAGCGCGAATAGGGCGTCTTGCCGGCGCCCTTGAGTTGAATATCCCATAACTCGCCGCGTGTGTTGCGCACCTGCCCGATCAGCAAGGCGCGGCCGTCGCCCAACTGCCCGGCCCAGACGCCGAACTGGTGGCCGGAATAGACCATTGCCAGGGGCGAAAAGCCCTCCAGCGGCGCGTGGCCCGACATCACTCGGACAAAGCGCGGATCATTGAATACCGCCGGATCCAGATCCAGCAGCGCGGCGGCTTGCGTATTGGCATGGATCAGGCGTGGCGTCTCGCCCACCTTTTCCGCCGGCATCCGGGTGTAGAAATCATCCGGCAGCTGGACGTAGTGATTTTCGAGATTCAGGCCAAAATCCGGCATAGGGCTAGACTGCGCGTTTCAGCTTCACGATGCAATTTTCCAGCTCACCCAGGAACCGCGAACGGTCCTGTTTGCTAAAGCCCGTATGATGGGTTTGGCCGCCGGCGGTGAGTTCGCGCAGATGCCGGCTGAGTTCGCGCATCCCCAGCGCCATGCCGATGCCCTCGGGCGTAAAAGGTTTGCCGTTGGGCCCCAGCACGCGCGCGCCCTTGTCCAGGCAGCGCGCCGCCAGCGGAATATCGGCAGTGATGCAGATATCGCCGGCAGCGATGTTGTCCACGATCCAGTTGTCGGCGGCATCCGCCCCGTCCGCCACCGTGACATGGCGCAGAAGCGGATTGGCCGAAGGGCGCAGGCCCCCATTGCTGACGATGGTGACGGCCAAGCCATGCCGGGCCGCCACCTTTTCGACTTCCGCCTTTACCGGGCAGGCGTCGCCGTCAACAAGTATTTGAATGGTCGCACGGCCGGACGGCTTCGCGATGCTGTCGTCAGCGACAGCATCGCTCACCTGGCCGATGCTCCCGCCGATCAAGCCGCGCTGCCCCTGGCCTTATCCTTTGACCGATGCCAGTGCGGACGCGAGCCATTGCGTTTCGCCGGCGCGTGAGGATTGTCGCCCTGCGCGTTGCCGCCGTCGCGGCCGCCGCCCTTATGCCCATGCGGCTTGCCATGCCCCCGATGATTTTTGGAGTGGCCGTGGGCACGGCGCGGTTCTTCCTGCTGCTTGCGCTGTTCCTCGGTCAGTTCCGGCAGGTCGTGGGCTACCGGCTCAATCTTCATGCGGATGATGCGCTCGATGTCGCGCAGATAGCTGCGTTCCGACGAATCGCAAAAGCTGATCGCGATGCCTTCGCCGCCGGCACGCGCGGTGCGGCCGATGCGGTGGACATAGCTTTCCGGCTCGTTGGGCAGTTCGAAATTCACCACATGCGAAATGTCGTCGACGTCAATGCCGCGAGCGGCGATATCGGTCGCCACCAGTACGCGGGCCTTGCCGCTTTTAAACAGGTCCAGCGCCCGCTGGCGGGCATTCTGCGATTTGTTGCCGTGAATGGCTTCCGCCACCACGCCGGTACGCGACAGATGCTCGGCCACGCGATTGGCGCCATGCTTGGTGCGGGTGAAAACGATCACCCGGTTCATCGCCAGATCCTTCAGCAATTCGCTGAGCAGCTGGCGCTTCTGCGCCATGGGTACGAAATAGAGTTTCTGCTCGACGCGGTCGGCGGTCTGGCCCTGGGGCGCGACTTCGATCCGCTCGGGCTGGCGCAGCATGTCGTGCGTCAGCTTGACGATGTCGTCGGGCATGGTGGCCGAGAACAGCATCGACTGGCGCTCTCGCGGCAGCATCGCCACCAGCTTGCGCACATCGCGGATGAACCCCATGTCCAGCATACGGTCGGCTTCATCGACGATAAAGGTGGTCACGGCGCTAAGGTTGATATGCCGCTGCTGCACCAAGTCCAGAAGACGGCCCGGTGTCGACACCAGGATGTCCACGCCCTTGGACATGTTGCGGACCTGGGTGTTCTGGTTCACGCCGCCCAGGATCACGGTCATTTTCAGGTTCAGGAAACGGCCATAGGTGCGCAGGGCTTCCTCGATCTGCACCGCCAGCTCGCGGGTGGGGGCCAGGATCAGCGCCTTGGCCTGTTTGGGCTGGGGCGGCACATGGCCGATGGACAGCTTCTGCAGCAGGGGAATGCCGAAGGCGGCCGTCTTACCGGTACCGGTCTGGGCGATGCCCAAAAGGTCACGGCCCGACAGCAGCGCCGGGATGGCGCGGGTCTGGATGGGGGTGGGGATGGTGTAATTCTCCGCCGAAAGAGCACGGAGGATCGGCTCGGCGACGCCAAGCGATTCAAAAGTCACGTCAGTCACAAAAGTCCTTAAAAACCGTGGGAACGCGCCAAAGGACGCGGGTTTACGGCTGGTTGCCGTCTTCCACGCACACTGGAGGGAACGGAGGTCAAAGCTGAGATCCGGCGATGGCAGCGCTAAAAAGCACCTTGTGCGGCCGCAGCGGATGGGCGGCTTATCGGCGTGTTCGCCCCCAAAGTCAACCCGTTTTTGCTGCGTCGCAACAACAAAGCCCCTACTTTTCAGCAGTTAACCCCGTTGCGGGCACGGTGTTTCTGTAGTCATCATGGCGCCATCGCCTCCGCGTAGCCGGAACGGGGGGCGTCTCGGGGTGTCAAACCGGCTGGGGTAAGCAGCGTCGGTACAATGGCATATGGCAATGAAAAGCCCATTTCGCAGGCCTCTGCGAAGGGCAAGGTAAAGTGGTTTAACGCCACCAAGGGCTACGGTTTCATCACTCTGGACAATGGCGGCGACGCCTTTTGTCATGCCAGCGCCCTGCAGGCGACTGGGCACAGCGACGTGCAACCAGGCACGACGATCGTGTGCGATCTCGCCGACAGCCCGCGCGGCATGCAAGTGGTGTCGGTGCACAGCGTCGATATATCGACGGCCGAGGCGCCGAGCCGCGGTCCGCGCCGCGAATTCGGCGGCGGCGGTGACCGTTTCGGCGGTGGCGACCGCTTCGGCGGTGGCGGCGACCGCTTTGGTGGCGGCGGCGGCGGTTATCGCGACAACAACGCGCCGGCGGGCCCCATGGTCGAAGGCAAGGTCAAGTTCTTCAATGACCAGAAGGGCTTTGGCTTTGTGATGCCGGACAATGGCAGCGGCGACATCTATCTTCATGCCAGCGCGCTGCGGCGTTCCGGCGTGCAGGCGGTGGAGCCCGAACAGCGCATCCGCTATTCGACACGCCAGGGCAACAAAGGCGTCGAAGTGGATCGGGTCGAGATTATCTAAACCGGCACGGCCTTGGCGACGCTCGGCGCCACATCGGGGTCGTTTTCCACTTCCTTCAGCTTCGCGCGCGCCGCAGCGGCTTCGCGCTGCTTGTTCCACATCGAGGCGTAATGGCCGCCCATCTCCAGCAGTTCGGAATGACGCCCACGCTCGATGATCCGGCCATGGTCCAGCACCAGGATTTCATCGGCATCCACCACGGTGGAAAGGCGGTGCGCGATCACCAGTGAGGTGCGGTCGCGCGACACTTCGTTCAAGGCGCTCTGGATTTCGCGCTCGGTGCCGGTGTCGAGCGCGCTGGTCGCCTCGTCCAGCAGCAGGATCGGCGGGTTTTTCAGGATGGTGCGGGCAATGGCGACGCGCTGCTTCTCGCCGCCCGACAGTTTCAGCCCGCGTTCGCCCACCATCGACTCATAGCCCATCGGCAGTTCGATAATGAACTTGTCGATCTGCGCCAGCCGCGCCGCTTCCTTGAGATCGGCCTCGCCGGCGCCGATGCGGCCATAGGCGATATTGTATTTGACCGTGTCGTTGAACAGCACGGTATCCTGCGGCACGATGCCGATAACGCTGCGCAAGGATTCCTGGGTCACATCGCGAATATCCTGGCCGTCGATCAGAACCCGCCCGCTTTTGATGTCATAGAAGCGGTAGAGAATGCGGCTGATGGTGGATTTTCCCGCGCCCGACGGCCCCACAATGGCCACGGTTTTGCCCGCCGGCACGGTAAAGCTGATGCCTTTCAGAACGATGCGTTCGGGATCATAGGCAAACACCACGTCCTCGAAGCGTATCTCGCCGCCCGATACCGCCAGCGCCACCGCACCAGGCTTGTCCTGGACTTCCCGGGGCTGATTGAGCAGCCGGAACATGGCTTCCATGTCCACCAACCCTTGCGTGATTTCGCGATAGACCGTGCCCAGCAGATTCAGCGGCTGGTAGAGCTGGATGACGATCAGGTTGGCGGCGACGAACTGGCCCAGCCGCACCTCTCCCGACTTGACCATCATCGCCGCTAGCACCAGCACGATCCCCTGCCCAATGGCGATAATCGCGGCCTGGCCGGTGTTGAGGATGGAAAGCGAGGTCTGCGACTGGATCGAGGCGTTGGAATATTTCTCCATCGAGACGTCATAGCGCCGCGTCTCGTGCTTCTCGTTGTTGAAATATTTGACGGTCTCAAAATTGAGCAGGCTGTCCACCGCCTTGGTGTTGGCGTCGGTATCGCTCTGGTTCATCTCGCGGCGGAAGGCGACACGCCAGCGGGTGACGGCAACCGTAAACCAGCTATAGGCCGCCACCATGGCGATGGCCGTCAACGCCACCCAGATGTTGAACGTGTAGAGCAGCAGCCCCGCATAAATCAGCACCTGGAAGATGATGGGGAACACCGAAAACAGAGCGAAGGACAGAATATTGTCGATGCCGCGGGTGCCGCGCTCGATGATGCGCGACAACCC
>Ga0307516_10010438_pt1 | contig 10207 bp, 2 predicted proteins | sample 19_EM_MG_FD_203310 | JGI IMG/M metagenome (GOLD analysis project Ga0307516, IMG submission 203310) | Populus trichocarpa ectomycorrhiza microbial communities from riparian zone in the Pacific Northwest, United States - 19_EM | ecosystem: Host-associated > Plants > Roots > Unclassified | place...
TCTAATAAAAGTAAGGTTTACTTAAGGTAACTATATATGGGATGATAAAAAAATAACAATAAAATCAATTTATAAAAAATCATAGATTTAGTTTTCCTAAAATTTAAATCTACGTAATTTCCATTAAATTCGAAAGGCATGATTTGCCACACATAATTTCTATAAAGAAAGGAGCCAGTTTTCTATATCCATCATTGTCTTGAAAATGGAAAGTGAGCTCATAGCATTAACCTTTATTCATATTTTTAAGAGAAACAACTTTGACTTGGGGTCAACCTTCCAAGAAGGAATCAGCCTTATTAAATTTGGTTCGGCATGAAAGGTTCACCTGAGATTTAATTTGGTCTAGGTTTAGAAAAAATTAAATGAGAGTTGACCAATCAATCCTTACTATAGTTAACCTAATCAAAACCTAGTTTTACTTTTTTAACTAAGTAATTTTAATTTTTTTTCAAAAAAATCTTGAAATGACATATATAATCTTAGATTGACACCGATCAAAATAACCTAATCTGCTCAAACCATGACTTAAATCCTAATCCGATTACTAGGCCTAACCATGTTTAGTAACTTTGGTTTCGATGAACAAAACATTAATGTCGTTTATAATTTTTTTTAAACATTTTACAAATATAATTCGCATTCAAATTGACACATTCATGAATTGATATAATAGTTCTTAATATTTATTTTTAATATATATATATATATATATATATATATATTAAGAGTTGATTAATATTGTTAAACCATATATGTTTTGTATGTTTTTTTTTAATTTCATTCTTTAATATTGAGTTTGCTTATCCCGATCTCATGATTCGAATCGCGAATTTGACGGCTTAACTTTGAGTTTTTTTTCTCAATCTCATCCTTCAATATATAGTTGATTTGGAAATAGGATTCATAATTTTTTTATTTGATTTCTATGAGGTTATCGTAATTTTATTACCTATGTTACAGGTTTGACGGGTTAAATCAAGTTAACCCGGTTAGGTTTTTATGAACCTTTTAATTGAGTTTTTTTTTATTTTCATTATTCAATGTTTGGTTGATTGAGAATTATATTTCATAATTTGTTTTGATTTACTTTATATGTAGTTATCTTAGTTGCATGACTTGGGTTGTGGGCTTGGCATGTTAACTTGGGTTAATTTGAGTTATTTGTTTTATGTATTTTTATTGATCTTTTATTTCAATATTATCCTTCAATATTGGGTTGGTTAGGAATTGAGCTTATAATTTATTTTATTTTGCATTGTATGAGGTTATCTCGGTCTCTCATGGTTCAAATATCAGATTTGATAGGTTTGCCCGAGTTGATTAGGGTCAATTTAATATGTTTTAGTCTTAATATTTTTTTTAAAATATATTATCTTGGTTTTTTTAATCAAACTATATATTTTTAACCATCTTACATGTTGTATTTGGATCTGTCAAGTAGACCATGTTATATTTTTAACATTTAAATTTTTTCTATTAAACAAATGTTAGTAATTAAATGTTTAAGAATCAAATTTGATATAATCACCTAATAAAAAATATTTTTGAATTTTTCATAACTTTTAGAATGTTTTTTCCGTCCGAAAAAAAGAAAAATATTTTCATAAAAACGAATTAAAATTTTTCTTTTACCGGAAAATATTTTTCATTAACTAGTAACTTTACTAAAGAAACATGAAAATTTTTAAAAATAGATCACAGAAAATCACTTTCTAGCTGTTGTTACCCAAATTTTGACCCACCTTTTTGATAAAAGTTTTGGAAAATCCAAAAATAGCGAAAAACAATGAAAATCCAAAAAATATGTTTTTAATATATTTGCATCATTTTTAGCATTTTCAACGTCGTCTAAAAAAGAATTTAAATTTTCAAAGGTCTTTCGAACGCGTTCAACTTTTCACGCGTTATTTTTTAAAATCATTGATTTCTCTCATTGAGTCGACATTGATATTGCTCGTTTTAAAAAAATACAAAAAATTAAGCAAAATCAAAATTTACAAAAAAAGAAAGTTGAGGGACCAATTTTGAGACCCAAGCAACATTTTACCTATAAATATAGGTCCACAACTCACACAAAAGGAAGGGGGACAATTTTGCACATTTAGAGGAAACACAAAAAAACTCAAACCCTAAACCTAAACATCTCTACCAAGCCTGCCGCCCCCCACCCGGCTTTGATTTTTCTCTCCCAAAACCAGCCACTCAAGCCCCCTTTTCCCCCAGCTTTTTCCCGATCTTCTTCTCCTTTCCAGTGGCCGTTCACTCCCACCCCCCCCCCCAAAAAAAAAAAAAACCATTTTCCCCTCAGCCATTTCAGCATCCAGAAACCCAAACCAGCCTCATTTTCTTTTTTTCTTCTTCCCCCGGCCGTCTCCTTCCTTGGCTGCTCCCCTTCTCTAGATACGATCTCTCTCCACCCACCCTCTCTTTTGCAAAAACGAGAGAGAACCTCCTCTCTCTCTTTCCCCGATCTTCACTCTTCAACTGGCCAAAGACCCACAATCTCCCTCTTCAACCGTAGACACCATTTCTCCTCCCCTTGACCGGACAACCATCCCATCTCCACCGCAGCTTCAGCGGCCACGGACGACAGCGCCCACAGACATCGTCCTCTTCCTCATCCACCATCTCTCCTTTGCACAGACCGGCCTCCAACGCTCCTTCCACGACCATCGCCAGATCTACCAAGGGGAGTGAAGACCCTCAACGCCTGGACCGCAACCGCAACCCCCTTTACAACCGCCATATCGGCCACCAGAAGAAGGGAAGAACAACAAACCATAACTAAAAAAGACCCGAGAACAGATCAGCAAAGGAAGAAAAAGATTAAAATCAATTGCCATTTGTTGCGTTTTCTTGGATTTGCAGGTGACGGGGATCCTCACTGTCAGCAGGGAAGGGAAGAGAAGAAGAAGGCCAGACTCCCCTGTTTCCTCGGATATCTAGCGGTGGCGCGTGAACCCACGCGCCACCAGTGGCGGCGGCGAGTGGAGAAGATGCGCCGCCACGAGTGCTGCAGTTCCATAAGTCTTCCTCTGCAATTCCTAGATCTTTTTAGGGGCTATTTTGTAAATTTTAAACTGTGTATTGTAATTTTTGTTTAGTTTTTGATTTTTTTATAATTTGTAGTGTGGATGTAAAAAGAAGAAAAAAAGAAAAAATATAGTGAAAGTGAATGTGTTGTTTGTATTTTTTTATGGATGTTTTTTTTATGATAAAATTGCAAAGAATAAAGAAGAATTTAATATTTTGATTTGCTCACGGTTAAGGATTATGACCTTACATGTAAGTCGTATTTCTAATATCCGATGAAAGAATAAAATTTTTAAAACTTCTTTATCACATCAAAGCCACGAAGCAACTTACCTCGGGTAGGGTGCGTTAGGGGTGTTAATACCTTCTCTAACCACAATCAGTCCCTTACCCGTGAATCTTTGACAAGACCAGTACACCTGGGTTTCCTAGTAACCCTCAATTAAATACTAGGTGGTGACGTGCGACAGAATGGTGACTCCATTGGCGGAAGGTACTGTTTCTGACAATATTGGACTAAGTTTTGTGTATTTGATGTGTTTATGTTTTTGCATTATTGTCTTATTTTATTTTTGTTTTATCCATATATTTTGTAGAATTGTCTCATGCATCACATGTCTTTATTTTTGGAAGCACACACAAGCTTCTAGGTTAAGTGGGGAACTAGCGATTTGCTCTATGACTATTGGTCAGGGTTCAGATGCGTGAAACACCCAACTCATATCTGAATGCCTGCTTGGTAATGGTGGGTTTACGTGCCTTAACCGTTTCTTGCAATGCCCCTATACTGTCTTTACGAAGATCGTCACTGGGGAGATATGAGACCCTTTTGAGACTAGGTAGAAAACCTACCCATGTTCACATAATAAATAGAACCTGTCCTTTGGTTGTATGTGCTACTTTTAGTTGCATCAGGGCAAACCCTTCTTGAAGCATCTTGAACTCGAGACTTGTGGGTGACACAATGACCGTCACTCAAAAAAATTTCATTGTAGAGTTTGGGCAAGAATCAAGATTCTTGTTTCATCATACAAGAGTTACAACCATATGTCACCCTCGAAGGGCGAGTTCATCATATAGATTACATGTTCATACATTTGTCATGCATGCATTGAGATGAAAAGTAGGTCCCCTACGAGTCTACAACACTATATTGAGCGAGAAACACGAAAGATGAAGAGCGTGATCGCCGTAACGTCCATTTTCAAGAAGAGTTGGAGTCTCTGAAGAAAAGTGTGACTCGCCTTTAGCTTACTCGAGCAAACACTGAAAAATTAACTTTAGGGCCCGTGAAATTAGTCAAGGTGCGCGCTAGCTGGCTCGAACACCCACGTTAATAGAAAAAAAAAAAAAAAGCTAGAGGCACGCAATTTCCCACAAACCCTCTCGCACCCCATAAAAGAAATATAATGAAACATGACGGGGAACAAAGAAACTGTTTTTTTACGTACACAGCACGGTTGTTCTTCCACTTAGCAGATTCATTTGTATCATAAAACAAATTTATTTTTAAAATAATGAAACATGCTTGACTTAATAAAGCCCACAAGTTAGAACTTGAGCGGCAATTTCCCACAGCCATAATGAGAAACTGCTTTTTACATTTTAAATGAAATACTTTTGATTAACAACATAGAGAAACTGCCTTTTACATCCTCAGCACGGTTGTTCTTCCTCTATTTGTATTTTCCAAAAATAAAAATACATCTGATTTAAAATACAATACAGAGAAATTGCTTCTAAAATTATATACTTTTAAAAGAAAAAATACATATAAACATATCTTTTTGTCCTTACTATTTTTGTATTTTATATCACGATAATAATCAAATGTTGCTTAATTAACAGAGTTCCAAATCATAATAAAAATTGCTACAAATTAATTATTTCGATAAACAACACGTTTATTAATTTTAGGAAAGATAAAAAAACCCTTATTATTAGAGAGGCATTGGAGCTGGTTTTAATTATTTTGATAAATAACATATTTATTTTTAATTTTATTATTAGTGAATTTTTATTAATTCTTGATTGATAAGAAATAGCCCACGGGCCTTGAAATTAACGACCATGTAAGCCTCCAGTGACCATCATATTAGCAACCACAGGGCTCGAACCTGAGACTATAGGGAAAGCAAACCCCTTAGTCTCATTCTCTTACTACTGGACCATTTCTTGCTGATAGCCTTGCAAGAGCAATGAGTGTGTTTTTTTCATCACATTCCTCGTTTTTTTTGGTGTTATTTTTATTTACTGGTTTCTTGTGAAGAAATTGAAACCCGAACTACTTCAATCTTAAACATTTCCATTAATTAATCGGTGATTAACATAACACTAAATCATAAAAAATAAAAAAAATTGATTGTGGAATGGCATTCTAGGTGGATCTGTTAAGTAGACCATGTTATATTTTTAACATTTAAATTTTTTCTATTAAAAAAAATGCTAATAATTAAAAGTTTAAAGATCAAATTTAATATAATCATCTAATAACAAAATATTTTTAAATTTTTTACAACTTTTAGAAAGTTTTTTCCATCCAAAAAAAAGAAAAATATTTTCAAAAAAAACAAGCCAAATTTTTCTTTTATCGGAAAATAGTTTTCATTAACTAGTAATTTTACTAAAGAAACATGAAAATTTAAAAAAATAGATTACAGAAAATCACTTTCTAGCTAAGGAACAAATCTGTCTTGCTGTGAAGACATTCCAAAAAAATAAAATTCGTGAAATATTAGCCTTTCAAGAAATAGAGAAGCTTCCACTCTTCCTCCTTAAATGATTAATTAATTAGAGGGTTGGAGAGTGGGAAAAACACGTTTGTTCTATTTTCTTCACTTTGTCTATACATTATTATTGTCACAAAGTGGGTACAATTCTTCATTTATCCTTCAAGATTTGAATTGAAAACGAGGGTCGTAAAAAAATATTTTTTATAAAAATTAATTGTAGTTTTTTCTTTGCTTAAATATTGAAAATACTTATTTTAGTTTTTTTTTTGGCCATGCAGTACCTCTATATATATTAGTTGAAATCTTATGATGTCCATTCAATATTTTTTTTTATATTAGAAAAAAATTGATTTTAACATTGAAGATTATAAAAGGCGATTGTTACAAATTAAAATTTCAAGATGAAGAAATCTGAAGGAGCAAACTAAGAATTTACCAAAATCTGAGCAAGTGGTTTCTTAATAAAATAAAGAAATCACATCAACATCACAAGTGGTTTCTAGATAAGAATAACCTTTCAATTAAAAAGCTAGAGGCACAATCTTGAAGGGTGTAACTTAATTGGTCAGCTTCTAAATTTGTTTTCTAGAGGTTACCAATTCGAGTCTCATAAACCTCAAGGTCACTGGAGACTTACATGGTCATTAACTTCAGGGCCTATGGGATTAGTCGAAAAATACACAAGCTAGTCCGAATACCCACATGAATTAAAAAAAAAAGAAGCTAGAGGCACGCAATTTCCCACAAACCCTCTCGCACCCCATAAAAGAAATAATGAATCATGATGGGGAACAAAGAAACTGTTTTTTGACGTACACAGCACGGTTGTTCTTCCACTTAGCAGATTCATTTGTATCATAAAATAAATTTATTTTTAAAATAATGAAACATGCTTGACTGATAAATTAAAGCCCAAAAGTTAGAACTTGAGCGGCAATTTCCCACAGCCATAATGAGAAACTGCTTTTTACATTTTAAATGAAATACTTTTGATTAACAACATAGAGAAACTGATTTTTACATCCTCAGCACGGTTGTTATTCCTCTATTTGTATTTTCAAAAAATAAAAACATATCTGATTAAAATAAAAATTGTTTCTAAAATTATATAATTTTAAAAGAAAAGGTATCACGATATAAACATATATTTTTTGTCCTTACTATTTTTGTATTGTGGAATGGCATGCTAGTTGGATCTTTTTTTTTTTTTGTGATTAAATGAATTATTTCGATAAATGACACATGTATTCGGGGAAAAATAAAAAAATAATCTTATTGCTAGAGAGGCATTGGAGCCTTTAATATTTTGCAAAGGCATGGAACACGATGCCAAGGGAATGGAAGATAGTTGTTGACTACTGGCGTCAACCCAGAAAATTCAAAAATATTCTCATCATTTCCAAGAGAATTCTATCAAGAGGAATTCTTTATTTATTTGGTAGGGCAGCAAAGTCAAAACGGAGTGGTAATTCTGTCAAAGAATTTCATGCTTCAAAGCACACTTGAATCGGGCTTGAACCCTAGAAGCGATCTACTCGAATTGAAAATAGACTAATCATCTCAATTCAATAGCTTAAACTATATTATTTTTTAATATATCCCCTCAAATAAAAGCTATTTGGACTTAAAACTTGCACAAACTCATATTACCTTGTGTTTAATTTTTATCAAATAAATAGGGAAGGTGAGATTCGAATTCGTAACCGTTTGGTCATTAAGGCTTTGATACCATGTTAAAAAATCATCCCAACCCAATAGTATATTAGGTGAGGGGTGAGGTCCCAAGATATGATTTATATTATTTTTTAACAAACTCATCATTTCCAAGAAAATTCTATCAAGAAACGAAGATATTTTCAAAGAATAACAGAAAATAAATCAAACCAAAGCATTTCCCAAATTTTTCTCTATTTATTTGGGTATAGAACCATCTTAATGGTTGATCAAAAACTTGATGGACAAATTGTTAAATAGGTTGTGAGAAAAACAGGAATTCTTTATGGGGCACAGTCACAGACATATCTAGAAAAGATACAGAGATGAGTTGAAACTTGTTAATTCACCTTAAGAAGACACAGAACCCTGAGTTATGGCAAAGACAGATATTTTAGATAAGGTATTTTAGAGAAGGTGATGCTCAAGGGTTTTAAGGGAGTTTTCTCCAGAAAACAAAAGTCCATGCAAAACTTTTCCAACGAGCTCAAAATCTCAATTAATTAATTAGAGACTGGGTTAACTTTTACACGATTTAAATACTTTTTTTTTTACTTTCTGAAATATATAAATGGATTATTTTTGTCAGTAACCCCCTCAATAATAATTTTAATAAATATATATTTTAAAAAATCTATTAAATAGAAATAAAAAATAATTAAATTAATTAAATTAATATAAAATTCAAATATTTATTACAAATTTAAACATTTATAAGTTTAAATAAAATTAATCTAAAATAAAGGCATTAGAGGAGAAGGAAGAGACAAGTTTTCACCTGGACCGTGGGGCGAATAAAAGGAAGCACTTATACCACCCATATGTGATCTCATTTCCATTACCAATTAATAAAGTTCGGTCGTCTTAACACCAAGTCGTTCATAATTAACAACAAAATAGATCATTCGATCTTTAACTTGTTGATCTAAAACCGCCTCGAGCCTAGAGTTTGAGTTAGAATCTAGCTAATAATTTTAATGTACAACATTTTAGCAACTTCTCATAATACTTTCCACGTAGAATTTTAATAATTAGTTAGAATCTATTAATTTCCCATAAATCATAAAATAAAAAAGTCCCTATTGGAATTAGCAAATTTAAAAATACTACTTCTTAAAATATTAATATTATAACTCCACATATATGTTTGTTCTATCATTTAATCATTTAAAAAATAATCATCACTACTAACTGTAGAATCACAAATGTTTAAGGAGCACTTTTAGTTCTGCCACACGTAATTTCCATTAAATTCGAAAGTCATGATTTACCCGAGTTATTAGTTAAATCTAATATGTTTTAGTTTTAATATTTTTTTAAAAGATATTATCTTGGTTTTTTTTAATCAAACTATAAATTTTTAACTATCTTATAAATTATATTTGAATCTGTCAAGTAGACCATGTTATATTTTTAACATTTAATTTTTTTCATTTAAAAAAATATTAGTAATCAAAAGTTTAAGGTTTTTAGCTTAAATATTGAAAATACTTATTTTACTTTCTTTTTTTTAGCCATGCAGTACCTCTATATATATTAGTTGAAATTTTATGATGTCCCTTAATCCTTTTAAAAGAATGAGAGGCTTAACACTTTGGTGTAATTTTTTTTTTTTTACAAATAGTACAATTACTTCATTTTCCCTTTCATTTCTTTAGGGTTATCCTGGGTCGCTGGTTAGTCAAGTTAATATGAGTTATTTTAAAAAACAAATTCTATATTTTTTTTAATTTTTTCCTTTAATGTTGGGCTATTATATCTTGAGATTTCTTATTTTTATATTTTTTTTCTTTCTATAGGGTTATCTCAGGTTGCATGTTCGTTAAGTTAACCTAGAATCACTCGAGTTTTTTCTCAATGTTTTCTTATTTATTTAGCTTTGATTTATTTTTTCTAGATCGTTTTTTAAAATGATTTTCTTATCTAAATCTCATGTCGCAAGTGGTAGATTAGTAAAGTGAACTCGGGTTAACTTAAGTTTTTTTTCACGTTTTATTTTAAATTTTCTCTTTCAAATTTATTTTTAAAAATTAGTTTTGTTGGGACTTGAGCTTTTTTTTTCCCTTTACTTCTTTCAGGATTATCCTGGGTTACGAGTAAATCAAGTTAACATGGATTCACTCAAGTTATTGTAGATTCAATATTTTTTTTATATTAGAAAAAAACTGATTTTAACCATGAAGATTATAAAAGGCGATTGTTACAAACTAAAATTTCAAGATGAAGAAATCTAAAGGAGCAAACTAAGAATTTATCAAAATCTGAGCAAGTGGTTTCTAGATAAAATAAAGGAACCATATCAACATCACTAGTGGTTTCTAGATAAGCATAACCCTTTCAATTAAAAAGCTAAAGGTAATTCTGAGAGGTGTAACTTAATTTGTTAGGTTCAAGGTTTGCTCCCTAGAGATCACCCAGTTCGAGTCCCACAAACCTCAAGGCCACCAAAAACTTATATGGTCGTTAACTTCAGGGCCTATGGGATTAATTAAGGTGTGCGCAAGTTAGTTCGGACACTCACGTTAATAATTAAAAAAAAAGCTAGAGGCACGCAATTTCCCACAAACCCTCTCTCACCCCATAAAAGAAATAATAAAACATGACGGGGAACAAAGAAACTGTTTTTTTACGTACACAGCACGGTTGTTCTTCCACTTAGCAGATTCATTTGTATCATAAAATAAATTTATTTTTAAAATAATGAAACATGCTTGACTGATAAAAGC
>Ga0307516_10010439_pt1 | contig 10207 bp, 14 predicted proteins | sample 19_EM_MG_FD_203310 | JGI IMG/M metagenome (GOLD analysis project Ga0307516, IMG submission 203310) | Populus trichocarpa ectomycorrhiza microbial communities from riparian zone in the Pacific Northwest, United States - 19_EM | ecosystem: Host-associated > Plants > Roots > Unclassified | place...
CCCAAGCGACGCTATTCATGTCGGCAGGCGCTAGCGGACAGCATTGCCGGACCGGTGGGTTGGATGAAGTGGTACGTCCATGTAGGCCCTCCTCGTCCAGTGAGTTTGCACTGGATGGGCGGCGATGGTCAAAACGGATTTGTGCGGTTTGGAGAATCTAAGCCCCCGGCCGACCAGAAGGGCTTCAACGTGGTTCGACACTAGGCCTCTCGGGCCCTGAGCGGCTCGTCGCGGGACGTGTTTCGAATGTTCGCGATCGCGGTGCTACGGCCCTGCCGTCACCAGTGCACCCGTGATGATCCCATCCGCGCCGAGTGCAATCCTCCACTGCGAGGAACCGTTCATTTGCCTGACGTCGTATATATCCCAGCCCTGATTGCCAACACCGCGGAACTCGACTGACTGCACGGGGCCGAGGTGCGCCATGGCCGCGGACAGGTGTGGAAGCTGCTGACGTGTCGCATCCGCCAGCGCCGGGCTCATTTCGGCAAAATTCGGCTTTCCAGTACTAATGCCTTCGATCAAGCGACGCCTTTCACAGGAGTTTGCACGGTATGGGCGGCGGTGGGCAAAGCATGCTTCACGTAGAACCGCTGAATCCTGATTCGTGACGCTGACAATTCAAATCGCATATCGGGACCCGTCATCCCATTAGTGGCGGAACGCATAGACGACGCGTATTCCCTTTTCGCCTAGCATGCGGTATGGCGAAGAACGATAAGCACGTGGATAACCTACTCGATGCGCTGGTTTGGATGCGGCGGAAAGCAAAACGACGACAACCAGTGGACGATCTCGTCGATGCGCTCATCAAGATGCGACGCAAGGCGAAGAAAAAGGTTGCTCAACGGAAGAAACCTACCAAAAAGCGAGTGAAGTCGAAGAGTTAGAGGGATCTCCAAAACCCGCACTTCAGTGTGGTCAATATTTCGTCAAGTGAACATAAGCACCTGATTCGGGATGATCATTTCGTGACAATCGGAAGTTATGCACAGGGTTATCCACTGCGTTTGGGGATGGCGCGAAAAGCAAGAGGAATATTTGGTGCGGCGCGGATTCATCTGACGTTGTCGATGGACTGGAGTGAGCCACCGAGCAAGCGATCGCGGAGAACTCCCTTCGGAAACCCGCGTGAAGTGGTTGATCGCTAGGTGTCGGCTTGATGCGCAAAGATTTTTGTGGCGAGAATCGAAACCAGCGATGCTTGACTAAGCTCCGGTGTCGCACGTCATAAGCGATCGCGAAGCCACTACCGACCTCCTGAATTTGGGCGCTCGCGCTGCGTCGACGGGCTCAGAACGGCAGTTGCTGTAGATCCGGTTCGACCCAGGCCTTACGCGCAGCAGTCGAGAACAATACCGGTTTCGACCAGTAGGCAAGCAGCCAGTCCGGGCACCCGTAGTTGGACGCAAGCAACTCTCGTAGTGCCTCGTGCAACGGCACGCCGGGCCGGTTCGCAAGCCAGGCGCGGGCGGCGCGCAAAGAACCGAGAGTGATTGTTTCGTGATAACCACCGGTATCCGTGTTAGGCACGCCGGTGGCCTCGTTGTATCCTCGAATCAGCCCAGGCATGTCTCGTTCGGCGTGCATTTCCGGCCGCCTTAGCAGCCACAGCGCGGCGGCGAAGTGGGCGGCGTGGGTCCACTCGACCTTCGGCAGTGAGCGGTCAAGCAAGCCTCGGCCGATACGTTCGATCTCGGCGTCGGAAGAGAAATGCGGCATCGTTGGGCTCCTTCGGTACTCAGTCCCGGCGAAGCTCGGCAAAAGCCAAGAGCGCAATGAGCAAAGCCAATCCGGCCAACACAGCACCAAAATGCCAAAATATGTCCGCCATGTCTTGAGTATGTTGATGATTCCACCGTACTTGCTTAGCGATGAAATCCAAATCGTGTGCCTCCAGGCTTTGCAGAGATTTTAGTTTTTCCTCTACGCGTTGGTAACCGACACCTTGCGATAAATAGCTTGAGTGATACTTCCAGGAATAGAAGAAGGCGATGCCAGAGAAGAGGGCTGCAGCGAACGCTGGGACTAGAAGAGCCAAGTACTGGGATCGCTTCATATATGGACTCGCCCACGTTGTTTGGATTGACCCGGCCCTTGAGAATTACAGCTCGAGATCATCCTCCGGTCCATCGCGGAGGAGTTCTAGATCCTTGTCGATTTTCTGTTCAAGAGTCTGGATACGGCCCGGCGTGTTGCTAGGTTCAGCACCCTGCCCTGGCACCGGCGGTTGATGGTGCCGTCCGGCCCAGCGCTCCGCGGCGGCTTGTTGGCGGGCTTCGAGATCGTTGGCCGGTGAGGCAGTCGGTTGGGCGGTCGGTGTGTGGTCGACGTTTCGACTCTTCTCCCAATCTGCCACCACGAGCCCGGCAACCAGGGTTGGATCGGTGGACTGCTCGCGTTCTAAGTAGTCGTGAGCGAGTTCCTTGGGCCTCGCTCGCGACAGAGTCTCGGTGAATCGCGCTTGAATAGACTCGGGCGTCGCCTTGAACGCCCGCCCACCGAAATCGTCGGTGGCGTAGAAGACCGTGGCATCGTCGCGATGCCGGGAAAGCGCGACGTAGGAAGTGTGGCGATCGAAGTGGGAGGTCGCGAGCACATAGGTCTTGTCGACGGTGGTGCCTTGGGCTTTGTGGACGGTGGCGGCGTAGCCGTAGTCCAGGTGTTGGTAGAACTTGGTATCGACGACGGTGATCTGACGGTTGGGGGTGCCGGTGGCGCCGTCGAGTTTGATGGTGAGTACGCCGGATTCGATGCTCATCACGGTGCCGAGGGAACCGTTCTTGACGCCGAGGTCGCGTTCGTTTCGTAGGAATCGGATACGGTCGTTGACTGCAAAAGGCTTTTTGCCGCGCTCTGTGGGGACTACTTCGCCCTCCCCTAGCTGGCCGGTTTGGTGGCGCAGGGTTCGGATGGAGGCGTTGAGCTGATTGACGTCGTCGCGGGTGTAGGCGAGGACGAGCTGGGAGACGTTGGGATCATGCCGGTGGTCGTGCGCCCAGCGGGCGATTAGGGCGTTCCTTGCATCCTCGCGTCTTTCGACGGCGACAATGTGGCCGTGTTGGGTGTAGGCGCCCAAGGCTGTGGTGGTGTTGCCCGTACTCAAGTCCTGGGTGGCGGTGCGTTGCCAGTCGGTTCGTTGGCGGCGCACTTCGGTGAGATTGGATACGCCGTGGCTAGCGGCGAGGCCGCGGAAGGCGGCACCGGCTTCGATGGCTTGCAGTTGTTCGGCATCGCCGACCAGGACCACTTTGGCGTGGGCTTTGTTGGCGGCGGAGATCACGCGTTCGAGTTGGCGGGTGCCGATCATGCCGGCTTCGTCAATGACCAGGACGTCGCGGGGCGACAATCCGTCGCGGCCGCGCTCCCAGGCGAGCTCGGAGCTGGCGAGGGTTCGGGCCTTGATGCCGGAGGAGAGCTCGAGATTCTCGGCGGCGATGCCGGCGAGCGCGGCACCTTTGACGGTGTAGCCTTCGGCTTCCCAGACCTCGCGCATGGCGGAAAGGGTCGTGCTCTTGCCGGAGCCGGCGACGCCGGCCAAGGATTTCAAATCGCCCTGCCCCGTCACTTCGATGGCAGCGCGCTGTTGTTCGGGGCTTAGGGTGTGCTTGGCGAGGGTTCGGTCGCGGCGGTTGGCGTTGACGCCATGATTTTTGCGATTGGCCAATCCGCCGGCGTTCTCGAGCAGGCTCCGCTCGAGGTTGAACATTTCCCGAGTCGTGAATCGCTGCCGGCCGAGGTCGTCAAACCCTAAGGCCACGATGTCGGGGGAGGCGGTTACTTTGAGGTAGGCGGTTTCGAACTGGCCGGCGTTCTCGGTCCGGGTGTGCAGGAATCTGGCGATGTCGTGATGCGAGAAGGTGGCGTTGGTGTGGGACAGCGCCTTCAGGGCAATCGCGGGCTCGGCGATGATCTGGACGCCGTTGGCGCCGGCGATGCGCTGTTGCTCTTCGACGCGATCGGCGAGGAATCCGGGCAGGTCGGGGGTGGTTTGCCGTTCCTTGGAGAGGCCGATCTTGCGGCCGGGGATGAGGTCGAGCTTCTGGTCCTTGTAGGAGCGGTGGTCGATGCGCACCCCTAGACCGGCTTCGATGAGGTGCTCGTTGGTGACTTCGGCCCAGCCGCGGCGCCAGGCTAGGAGCTCGCTTTTGGCATTCCAGCTGCGGTTCTTGTAGCCGAATCCGGTTTCGGTGAGGTCGCGCGTGGAGAGCAGGATATGGGCGTGCGGGTTCTGGGGGTTGTCCAAGTGCACCGCGAAGTCGGCGACCATACCCTTGTCGACGAAGGCACGGCGGGTGAAATCGCGGGCGAGCGCAATTTGTTCGGACTTGGTGAGTTCAATCGGGAGCCCTACTTCAATGTCGCGGGCGAGCTGGGCGTCCTTGCGCGTTTCGACCGCGTCGACGGTGTTCCACAGGGTGAGGCGGTCGTAGACCCAGTCGGGTGCACCGTCGGGCACGAGGATTTCGCTGTGGGCGACGCCGACCTTGTCGCGATAGTCGTGGGTGATGCCGGTGGAGTTTTCGTGAAGGATCGAGCCTGCGCGGTAGGCGGCGGCGCCGACGACGCTGCGGCCGTCCTTGCGTTTCACTATTTTGGCCGTGAAGTGGTAGATCGCCATGATGGCGCGCGTTCCTTCGCCTGATTCCTTCGAGCAGAAAGCCAAAGCAAGAGCAGAGAGGAAAGCCGTCGGACGCTGAGATCCTTCCGATTTCTTTACGTCGCGCAGCGCACGTATAAGTGCGCCTGCTCCTAACTCTTCCAAAAATCATGCGCTAGCCGCCGGGAGAAGGCAAGAGGGAGAATATGAGGAGACGAAGAAAGTGCGCGGTGCGTGGGGGCCGTGAGTCGTTCGCACAGCCATTCCGTTTGAGGGTGCGGGCGTCAATAATGGGTTAGTTGGAGGTGACTATGAACGATGTGCTGGATCTCGAGCGTTATCCGATAGGGTCTCCCGAGTCCGTGAATGCGGTGAGGTTAGCCAATCGATGCCGGGAAGAGTTTGCGGCGCACGGGGTGTTCAATCTCGATGGGATCGTGACACCGACGGTGCTCGCCCGGGCGGTGTCGGAGCTTGAGCCCTTGATCGACCGGGTGGGTTACCGGCATGCGCGACGGCACAACATCTACTTCGACAATGACATTCCGGGTCTGGAGCCGGATCATCCGAGTCTGGCGCAGGTGGAGACGGTCAACCACACCCTCTGTGGGGATCAGTTGGTGGGAACGGTGGTGGAGCAAATCTATGAGTGGGCTCCGTTGGCCGCGTTCCTGGCACGGGTCTTAGGTAAGCCGGCCCTTTATCCGATGGCGGATCCGCTCGCGAGAGTGAACGTCTTGGCGTATGGTCCGGGCGAGGCGTTGAACTGGCACTTCGATCGCGCGCAGTTCAGCACCACGCTGCTCATCCAACCAGCCGAGTCCGGCGGCGAGTTTGAATACCGGAGTCGGTTGCGCTCGGATACGGATCCCAACTACGAGGGGGTCGCGCGCCTGCTAAGGGGGCAGGATTCGGAGGTGTGCGTGCATGCACTTGGCTCTGGCACGTTGAATGTCTTTGCAGGTAAGAACACGGCGCACCGTATCACCCCGGTTCTAGGCGGGCGGCGCCGTATCATCGCCGTTTTGTCGTACTACGACCGGCCGGGCGTCACCTTCAGTGATGCCGAGCGCATTGGGTTTTACGGTCGGGCGGCTTAAGAACGGCGCGCAATGAGGCACCCCGGAGTGGCTTTTGGTTGCTTTCTCATCCAGAGGGTCCTACCGTCAACGAGAATCGAGGGTTTCCAAGAGGGGGTTTCGATGACGACATCCCGTCGAGACTTACTGACAGCTGCGTTGACGGCGGCTGGAGCAGTTGCGGTGCCGGATCTCACCAACGCACAACACAGCGATCATGACCATGACCATGGTCACGATCATGATCATCAGGCTGTTCCTTCGGATCCCGCGCTGCGCGTCAAGGCGCTCGAGTCACTATTGGTGGCAAAAGGGTTGGTCGATCGCGCTGCCGTCGATGCGTTGATCGACACGTATGAGCACAAGATCGGGCCGCGCAATGGCGCACGCGTCGTCGCGCGCGCTTGGTCCGATCCCGACTACAAGCGGCGCCTGTTGACGGGCGCCGATGCGGCACTTGCCGAGTTGGGATATGGCGGCCTGCAGGGGGAACACATGGTGGTGGTGGAGAATACTGCCGAAGTACACAACCTGGTGGTCTGCACTCTGTGCTCGTGTTATCCATGGCCCGTCCTCGGTCTGCCGCCCGTCTGGTACAAATCTGCGCCCTACCGCTCGAGATCGGTCATCGACCCCCGCGGCGTGCTGCGCGAATTCGGGCTGGAGATTGGCGAGAACGTCGAAGTGCGGGTGTGGGACAGTACGGCGGAGTTGCGCTATCTGGTGCTTCCGGAAAGGCCCGCGGGTAGCGAGAGCCTGGATGAGGAGGCGCTGGCGGCGCTGGTGACCCGCGACGCGATGATCGGCGTGGCAAAAATCGCATCGCCCGCGCAAGGAGGTCCTGCATGAACGGTGTGCATGACATGGGCGGCATGCATGGGATGGGCCCGATTAAAGCCGACAAAAGTGAGCCGGTATTTCACGCGCCATGGGAAGGTCGCGCCTACGGGGTGACTCGTGCCATGGGCGGTTGGCGTCTGTGGAATCTCGATGCGACTCGTTTCCAGCGCGAATTGATCGCGCCCGTCGAGTACTTTCGAATGAGCTATTACGAACGGTGGATTACCGGACTCGTGGAGTTGATGCTCAAGAACAACTTGGTCACGCGGGCCGAGATAGAAACCGGCAGACCGGATGAAGGGGCGGCAGTACGCACCCCGGCATTCACCGCGGACAAGGTGCCGGGTTTCATTTCAAAGGGGGTACCGGCACGGCGGGATGTCCCGGCCACCGCCAGTTTCCGGGTTGGGCAGCGCGTCCGTGCGCGCAACATCAATCCGGTCGGGCACACGCGCCTGCCGCGCTATGCGCGGGGAAAGGTCGGGACTGTCGATCGTGATCACGGCGTCTTCGTGTTCCCGGACACGAACGCATTATTTCTTGGTGAAAAGCCACAGCACGTGTATTCGGTGCGGTTCGAGGCACGCGAGCTGTGGGGCGAGCAGGCCCGCCCGCGCGACACTGTCTACATCGATCTATGGGACGATTATCTTGCCCCAGCCTGATTTAGCGCCCCTGGCTGAGAGTCTGGCGGTTTTGCCGCAGATTCCACGCGACGAAGGCGGCCCGATATTCGCCGAACCTTGGCAGGCGACGGCGTTCGCCCTCGCCGTCCGGCTATCCGCGGAGGGGCATTTTACCTGGAAAGAATGGGCGGCCGCCCTGGCGGATGACTTGAAGGCCGCCGCCGCGCATGGTGAACCGGATGATGGCTCGCGTTACTACCACTATTCGCTTGCGGCGTTGGAGCGGCTCGTGGTGACGAAGGGTCTGTCTGACCAGGCCGCCCTATTGGCTCGCAAAGAAGCCTGGGCGGACGCGTATCGGCATACTCCGCACGGCAAGCCGGTCGAGCTGGAGCCAGGTGATTAGTCCGGGCGAGGCGGGTCACGAATAATTGCCCTTTTCGTGTAGATATTCGGCGAGTGGGTTTGGGGTGGAGGAGCTATTCTCTTGCCGTGGGAATTGCCAGGGAGGCTGCGATGAGAGGCGAAGCGAGCAAACGCGCAAAGGAGTCGCACGCGGCGGGGATGACGCTGTCCCAGGCGGGCGATGAGGATGCGGCCGTCGAGCAGTATTCAACGGCGCTGGTATGTCGGGGGGCGCCGCGAATGCCTTTGGCCCTCGCGGGGATCCTATCTTGATGTCGTTCTCCGGTCTGCGCGCGGCGGGGTTGCATGCCGCGGGCGTCAAGAAATCAAAAGCGGGCGACGACGAGGCGGCCATCGCCAGCTACCGTCAGGCATTGGCTCTCGATCCGAACCGGTCGGAAACGCTCTACAACTTGGGGTTGATCTTCAAGTATCGCGGCGCCTGGCGGGAATCGCTCGATTGCAATTCGCGGGCGGACGCACTTCAGCCTGGAGATGAAGCCACTTTGTGGAACCTGGCGATTGCCGCGACCGCTTTGCGGGAGTGGCAGGCGGCACGCGACGCCTGGCGGCGGCTCGGGCAGGCATCACCATCCCCGCCGGTGAGGGGCCCATCGAAGACCAGCGTGGAAGCGTGCCTGTCCGCCTCAACGCGGATAGTCCAACCGGGCCAGTGGAAGTGGTGTGGTCCGAGGCCCTGTGTCCGGTACGCTCACGCATCAACAATATCCCGACCGGCGATACTGGATATCGGTATGGCGACGTCGTGCTGCATGACGGAGCGGCCGTAGGGTATCGGATGAATGCTGGGCAGGAGGTGCCGGTCTTCAATGTGCTGGAGCTGTTTGAGCCATCGCAGTTCAGCACGTTCGAGGCGACGGTGGAGGTCGATGGACCGGAGGTTATCGAGGTCCTGGATCAGGCTTGCAATCAGGCGGGCGTTGCCTTCGAGGATTGGACGGCGTCGATGCGGAGTTTGTGCAAAGCGTGTAGCGAGGGTCGGCCGCATGAGGGGCACGATCAGGAGCTGAAGGAATCGGATACTTGGGAGAGGATGCGGCGAGTGGGCTTTGCGGCTCAGGGCGAGGGTCCGATCACGGAGGTGCTCAAGGGTTGGCAGGATCGGCGGCAGCGGGTGGCGGATTTTCGGTGCACGCTGGATGCGAGGTTGTCGTGACGCGGAGTGTTGTGTGCGCCCGACTTGGGCCAAACCACGGAGGGCAAGGGCATGTCTAAAGTGAGCGAGCGGGAACGGATTCAGGCGCTAGAGGCTAAGCTCAAGCAGTTACAGACGGTGCAGGCGCGCAAAGATGCGCGAGCTCGGACGACGGCGGCGAAGAAGTCGCGGGGGGAACAGCTCAGGCGCAAGATTTTGGCGGGGGCGGTGTTGCTGGCTAAGGTGGAAGCAAGAGAATTTGACGAGATGACTTTGAAGGCGTGGATGGAGGCGGCATTGACGAGGCCGGAGGATCGGGCACTGTTTGGATTGGAGGGGAAGTGAAGCGAATTACCAACGTGGCATTGATTGGCCTGGATTGCCTCCTCGACAGAGGGGAACCTTGCCAGCTGTCCTTCGACTGACTATAGGGAGCAGTCCTTGGGAAAAATTAAGGTCTGGGTGATTCCGTCTTACCATGAGGGTACTAGTCAAATTAGAGTCAATGTGGCGGTCCCGCACGAATATCCGCTTACGTTCCAAACTTGGAATGTACGATTGACGTCACTGACAGACCCGCCTGCCCAGTCGTCAATCCCGCTCAGATTCTATGCACATTGCTTCGAACGCAATATCGAAAGCTGTCCGAAGATTTCTGCGGAGCCGAATATTCAGAATGGTCCGACGAGTGCACCAACGGATCGTGTGACTAACTTCGTAGGCATTACTGATATACCACCCGAATTTGTCGGTGGGTTTATCCTCGCGCTGCAGGACACCGGCAATGGACAAATTCTGGATTTGAAGCCACAAAAATTCGAGCTGCGCAAAAAGGTGCTATTGAGAGGTACCTTCGGCTGTGGGTGACAGGCTAGGGTTGGGAGTTCGGGTCTAGCCGTGAGGATATTGAGGCATGGGGAATTCGCCGCGGCATTGCCATGACGTATACGGAGCCGCTTCATTGGCTGGCTGGCCATCTTGAAGATGTGGTGGTTCCCCAGGAGGGCGCATGCAGTACCTGGACTATCGGAATCGTTTCAACCTTGGACGAGTGCAATCGATCCAAGAAGCAGAGCGTGGGGGCCACCAAGATTTGCCAAGTGTTGCCTCCACCTGCCACGAACTCCCAGTTCGGGGACCGCCCGCGTTAAGCGTCCGACGCATCCAATACGGCCAGCAGACTACACATGAAGTGGTCAGCGTCACTGGTTGCTAGAGCGGGTTTCCAGGAAGTAATGTACCCATTCTATTTCACCGCGCCGACCCCACTTTGGGCGACCTGCGCGTCTTGGTCGACGCTGCCACCGGATACACCGATTGCCCCGATCAGCTTGCCATTGACCACAATGGGAATGCCGCCTGCATTGGGCATGGCGCCCGTGAGCCCCAAGACGCGCAGGTTGTCACCCCCAGCCGCCAGAGCCTCCTGAAACAGTCGGGTCGGCCTACGAAAGAGGGCGGCCGTCCGCGCTTTCTCCAGCGAAAGCTCTACGCTCGCATT
>Ga0307516_10010440_pt1 | contig 10205 bp, 5 predicted proteins | sample 19_EM_MG_FD_203310 | JGI IMG/M metagenome (GOLD analysis project Ga0307516, IMG submission 203310) | Populus trichocarpa ectomycorrhiza microbial communities from riparian zone in the Pacific Northwest, United States - 19_EM | ecosystem: Host-associated > Plants > Roots > Unclassified | place...
GGTTGAAAATGGGCTACCTTGGTCAAAGGAAAATTTGTTTGGTCACCCTACTTTGCATAAAATAATGATTTTTACGGGCTGAAAATTCCATTGAAGCTTTATTAGTATATATTCATGATGTATGCCTACTACTGAGACTTTCTAAATTGTGGTTATGGGGATCGAGAAGGTTGAGTGAGGGCATCATGGGCAGTTGTACCTGGGTGTACGGAAACTTTTGGCCTAGTACTTTACTTCTAACACGTATTTCAACACAAATACGAATTGAAAAATTAATTTAAAATGCCTTTAGAATCAATCTTGGATGTATGAATATCTATACTAGGTTGGTCCCGCACACATCTGATCCGAATAGTTTATTCGTACTTCATCCTCTCGGGAATAGGGAACTCCAAAAGAGAAATATATAATATTATGCGTTGGGGCTTCCCTCATGGTTAGACGCGAGAATGGAACTGCTAGTTGTGAGGGGAATAGGCAGGGGCGAAAGCACGAAATGAGCCGAGTGGAGGGTACGGTATCTGGCGCTAGTTAGCGGACTAATAAGGAACTCACAGGAGTCAGAGCAGGACTCCTCCTCAATCCACATTCGTTCCTTCCACTAAGCATACCATTAACAGCCGTCACTCCCCTTCACCCCTCGAATCAATCCTGCAGAACTCTATCGCTTTCCTTTTCCCTATCACAGCCGCAGTATCGAATCACTCAACGTCGCCGGATCGGAATCACCTAGGTCTCCCATCAATGATGCCTCGTCTATTCCCTCGTGAAGGCATCTACATTGATCCCATTTGTTCCTTATTCGCAGTCATCTTCCTTAATCCTCCTATTACAGCTACCGCCGCTTGGTACCTTCATTCGCACCGCACATCCATTGCCATTCTCCTCGCCGCCGGTGTGCTGTACCATCTAAATGCGTTCCTCAACCGTTGTACGCGAAACAACTGGCGTCTTGGGAAGGTCGGACACAGAGTACAGGAGCTGGTACTGTTGACTGGTGGGAGCAGTGGGATTGGAGCAGCCACCACAGCCATGTTTGCTGCCCGTGGGGTGGAGGTCATCGTACTTGATATGAAGATGCCCTCTATTGAAGTAGTGCAGAATCCGCTGGTTCACTACTTCTGCTGCAATATTGGGGACGAGGCAGAATTATCCAGGATCGCGCAGGTCGTGAAGGAGAAACATGGGCATCCAACCACTATAGGTCTGCTACTTTGCCCCTCTCTCCGTCTTTCATTACTTCCTTCCACCGCTCAAAGCACTTTCCCCTTCTTTCTCTTGCCCTGCCACTTTCGTCACTTCCTTCCCTTCTTCGTTCCTTCCGATTTTATGGGACTGGTGCTGATTATTGATGGCGTTAGTCAACAACGCTGGCATTGCAGTGGGAACAACAGTGCTCGCCTCAACGGCTGAGAGCACTGCAAAGACCTTCGAAGTCAACATCCAAGCCAGCTTTGCGGTACTTCGACACTTTCTACCTGCCATGGTCGCTAAGAACAGCGGCCACGTGGTGACGATATCCAGTCTTTCCACCATATTCCCAATTCCCAGGCTCGTAGATTACGCTGCAACGAAGGCTGGATTAATGTCTTTGCATGAGGTATGTTTATATCTCCCCTTTTGCGCACGATGCCCAAGCTGATAGTTCCCAGGGTCTCGGCTACGAACTCCGCACCATGCATGATGCCCCGTGCATCCGGATGACAGCACTAGTGCCGAGCTTTATCTCGACGCCGTTATTCCGTGGGAAAGTTAACCAGCCACACTTCTTGCTTCCGCTGCTGCACCCCGACACGGTTGCGGAGCGTATCGTCGACCAGGTGTTGAGTGGGGAGGCCGGTGGTGTGATCTGTCTGCCTGGCGCGGTGAGCGTGCTGTCGTACCTCAGGGCAATGCCACCTTGGGTCCACTGGTTCGCAGCTAATGTTGCCATTCGCTGCGAGTTTGATTTCAAGTACAAACCTGGTGGAGTGCAGTAGCTGCTGCGGCGGCAGTGGTGGCGGCGCACGTGGCAGCTGCTGGTTGTGGCACCGGCGGGGTTGGCCTTCCTGGCTTATACGAGGGTTTGGCTTGTTTGATGCTCTGAATTAGTGCTAGGAGTCGGCGTACTTGTTACTCAATTGGTATTAGTTGGAGACTTAGTGGTGAGCTCGGCTGGCTGGGCGATTAGTGGATCGATGGAGTCTTCAGGGAGTTTATTATCAGTATTGAACAAGTTTGTATCACGACTGGTAACTTACGCATAAATGTGACTATTAAACTGGTGGCGTACGGGAATATATGAGGTGTAGGGGAATACATGCGGCGAAGGAGGAGGAGTAGCCGCATTTTATTCCAATGCCACCAATTGTGGACTCTGCGAGAGTGGAGTACCACAGTGAAAATGGTTAAAGTTCCATACCCTAGTGATACAGATGAAAGCGAGCAGTTGTTTAGATTTGGCACTTGTGCCCTAGAGTTCGTTGAGGACACGATCGCGTAAGGTGCAAGCGGGGAAGTGTGAGTGGGGGATCCTTGTTCTGCGGGGACATTCTCTTCTTCTTCTGTTCTACACTCATCGAATAGTACAACGAAGTTGGGAACCATTGAAACGACCAGTACCCATACACTTTGTGTATCCTCATATCATACGACATTCGGACGAATCAAACTCCTATCGTTCATTTCTATCCTCATCGCTAATCGGTATTATTTCAACAGGTAATGAGCCCGCAGCCGCAACAGCTCCGGATACTTCAACAAACCTCACGCCTATCATCTACCATCTCAGTCGAATCATCCCATAGCCCAGTAAGCGTGGCGGCCGGCGATATCAAGGCCGATTATACGATTCTCGGAACTCGTCAAGCGCCTCACTGCATCCTTCTCCAAACGCATCAAAAGCGTCTACATATACGACTCCCGCAATGAGAGAAGAATCGCTCAAGTATCCCCTGCATATCACCTGTCTCCCCGATCGTACCGACTATGCGGCCCGGAAGGAAGACTGCATACAGGTTCTACAAGGAGAGGTGGCGTGGGACATCTTGGAAGAAGAAGTGACTACGCGCATCGGAAGTCGCAGGCCGCGGCAGTCATCTACGGATCCTAGAGCAATCCAGTCAAGTGGAATACTCAATTGTGGTATCTCAGGAAGAATGAAATTCACACACATAAGAATAGATGGAAGACATTGAGTTTCCAGATAATACACAATAGTGTTATTAACAAAATCTATTAAGTGGATGAAAAGAGCCAAAACAAAGAGATAAACGACTCACCGAGTCAAGAGAATAGTCATCATGACTCCATTTCTACCCGAACACGCAACAAGGCACGTCGAGAGACGAATAAGGAAATTACGAGTAAGGCCCACGAAGAAGGGGGTGATCTGATGCTTTCGGAACGCGACCATCTGCCTCTCTGACGCTCCGAATCGCCGACATCTGAACATGAAGCCGAAACAGAACCGCTCACTTACACGGCCACGCTGCAAAGTCCACAAGCAAGAGAATGAAAGGTAGCCATGCACCAGGAGTGTCAGTCATTAGTTGAGAACCACACATTCGACATAGTGGCGAAAGGTAGTACCTCCCATAAGCTAAGGGCTGACATAGCAGTGGAAGAACCAAGTAGATGCAAGTGGATCTACTCGTTACAAGTATGACTAGTCATCAAGGGTTACGAACAGAAAGAAGGGATCGACTATGATGAGACCTATGCACCGGTATCCAAAATGGCAACTTTCTGATTTGTACTGGTGCTGGCAGCACAGTATGGCTGGGAAGTCAATCATATGGACGTCATATCTGCCTTCCTGAATCCTAAGATTGACTGTGACAACATCTACATGGAAACGCTACCTGGAATCGACTGGCTCGCATCGACCGGAAGAACATCGACCGGAGGTGCCGCCACGACCGGAAGTGCGCTAATTCTTCGGAAAGCTCTCTATGGATTGAAACAGGCCCCACGAGTATGAATACATTAACACAATTATACGACGCTTCGGATTGATGGATGCAAAATCAGCTAAGTCTCCGCTTGATCCTCAAACAGATCTGGCTAACACCCACTGTGAGGACAGGCCGGCTAATCGGATTGAATACCTGTCAATGTCGATGCGGTGTTCCATCTCTCGAGAGGTACCTAAGCGCCGCAAAGAGAGCTCATCGGTAACTCAAGACAACGTCATACCTTCGCATTCATTACCGCGACCATCCGTTCCAACATATTTTGTTCATCGGCTAGACAGATTCCGACAGGGCAGGCAACCGGTTTACTGGCAAGCCAAATCGGCAAGTGACGCAGCAGAGGAGATTCCATTCGAGACTTCAGTTGGGCCGGTTCGGATTTGGTGCGACGAACAAATGAAGGGATCGGCCAAGCTTCGATACGTTACCTCAGATTCGAATCCGGTCGATTTATTCACCTAGCTACTAGCCGCACCACGACATCAACAGCTACTACAACTGATAGAACTCGACTGACGACCGGATGCCCACCGGATGCTGGACACGACGTCCTACTGGGAGGACAGGATGAGTGGCTCTGGCAGGAAAGAGGGGGTGTGGATCAAAATGAAAAAGGGGGTACCTGAGATGGAAAGGAGATCCGAAAGATAAGTACTCTGTTTTGTGGTATTTGGAGCTTGCTTTGAAGTTCTTGCATCGTGTAGGCAAGTGTGAGTTTTTTTTCTTACTAGCAAGTGTTTTTCCCACAGGGTTTTCACGGCATTGGTTTCAATGAGGTCGACAAGGTTTTATGGAATTATTTGCATTTGGTCGATTTATTGAGCACGAGAAGAGGGGGTGTGTTGGAAATGCTTCTCACGCCTTGTTTAGGTTTGGCGCTTGTGCCTTAGAGTTTGTTGAGGACACGATTGCGTAAGGCCCAAGCAGGGAAGTGTGAGTGGAGGATCTTTGTTTCTGCGGTCTCTTTCTCTTCTGCTTCTCTTCTATACTCATCGAATATTACAACGAAGTTGTGAGCCATTCAAACAATCAGTACCCATACACCTTGTGATCCTCATCACATACGACATTTAGACGGGTCAAACTCCTATCGTTTATTTCCATCTCCATTGCCAACCGGTATTATTTCAACAATAATTTCTTTTGTAATTTCCTTGGTACACACCATCTTGGGACAGGTTTGGGCGTAGGGCGGAGTGGGGCTTGCGACATGCCTCCACCGCGCGGACAGCGGGCAGGAAACGGACTGTACAAAATTTTGCCATGATTTAGATAAGTCGCATGCGATTAAACCAAAAAAAAAACCCCTGTGGTTCGTTACAAGCTAAACGTGAGGGTGGAACGGTGACATTGAAACATAATTCATGCGGCCTCTAAAACAAAGTGGACGAGCTACTAACCAGTAGCGAGAAAATGGCAATTGTATTATTGCAAAATGTCCTATTGTACAAAGATCGTGTATGGTTTATATAGAGATATTTTCCACTCACTAAGGTATACTACGTGCATATCATGCAGCGCTATTTATTAATCAAGTCCTCCCTTGAGAAATCGAAGGAACTGACGAAAAATTATGATAGAGGGAAATAAAAATGGCGACCAGGACTGTTTTTCATGACCCCATTATTAACTGCTTTGTAGAGCCGTGAATGTCCAGAGTCGTGAAGTATTTGGCCTTCGACAACCACATCAATGTTTCTTCCAGCAACGGCAGTGGGTAACGATTCTTGATAGTTCCTTCATTTAGCCCACGGTAATCGACGCACAACCGTTGGCTGCCGTCGTTCTTTTTGACAAAGAGGATGGGTGAGGCGGCAGGGGAGGACAAAGCCCTAATGAATCCCTTGCTCAAATTATCCTCCAACCATACCTTTAATGTCTGCAACTCGCTTCTGGACATCGAGTATAGCGGGTTGAAGGGAGGCGTGAATCCCTCTCGCAAGCGAATCTTGTGGTCATAAGGTCGGTGGTGTGGTAGGTTCGATGCCAAAGCTTCCGAGAATAATGGTAGGAACCCGTGATATTCTGCCGCTATGTATTCTTTCAGGAGCAGCTCCTTCATCGGTTTCTGCTCTACCCCAAGCGCTGTATAGGGTGAAAGATATTCGAGTGATAGGGTGTGTAGAAACTCCATTGCTTGATCTTCTCACCACAGCGAGGGGACAGCTCTCTATATATACATGCATAAGTAAGCCCTTTACCCATCACCGACTCGTCTAGATACCCTGGGTGGCAATTTGCCACCTCCGGTCTAGATGTCGCCGGTGGCGACTTGCCGCGTCACCAGTGGCGAATTGCTACCTCCGCCACCTGGTGACTTCCGGACGCAACTGAGCGCCGCGGCCTCGACCCATACATCTGACACTTCCCCTCGTACGGAAGAGCAGCAGAGAATGACTGTGAAAACCCCCCAAGTCCCCGGATACCTCGTTAAAACTCGTATCCGTGTAAAAAACCCCCGTAGGGAAAACCACGGACATAGGAGAACGAGTGCATCCTCCTATGAAAGTACGCAGAGGGAAAGAAAAACTTTTTAACCAACTGCCACATGATTCACCAGGAGCTTCCCCTGGATACCAGGCCGATTCCCTGAAACGTCAATAGGCGCGCACAGCAGCTCCACCGAGCGCGTACGACGGCCACAACAATATCAGGTGTGCACAGCATCTCCACCGAGGGCGTACGACGGCCACAACAACAGAAGGTGTGGACAGTAGCTCGGCATTACCAAGGGGTTTCAGAAAAGAAAAGAAAGAAAGCAAAAAGACGTACCAGTGATCAGCTATAAGCCGTGAACCACAACCTCATCCGAGTAGCCCCCGTGGTTCACCTGGGCAGTCTGTGCAGAGGCTCTCTGAGACCATCTTTCCTTCCTGAGTCTTTCTGCGTCGTGCTTCAACCGGCAGTCCGCTTCCTTGTGTCCTTCTCGTGTGCAGTAATAGCATTGTAGTCCTGAATCACCTGACCTTTCGTAAGGCTTCCGACCTCTGTGACCACTGACTGCCCGTCACTTGCTATGGTGATGAGTCATTGCGGCAAGCGCTTGACTGGTGGTGCCGGCAATGTTTAGGTTCGTACCAACTTGGTCGTTACGGAGTGCCATTGAGGCTTCGGCGTCAATTAACGTTGTGGTGACAACATCCAGAGTAAGTTCGGCGGCAGGCTTGTTCTCAATGATGCCCGCGATGGTGGCGAACGTCTCTGGGAGTGTAGATAGGAGGTGACCGATTAGGACATTATCGGAGATACGTTCTTGAGAACCAGTGAGCGGTTGACGAATATCCTTTAGTGTGGAGATATACGCTGAAACTGAGGTGCTGCTTCATTGTAGTCTTGTGGAAACGGCGAACGGTCGTAAGTCGTCCGGACAGAGAGGCTGAAGTATCGAATGCCAAACGCAGGGCAGTCCACACATGGTCGAGTTCTTCGTTGGGGAGGTCATCGATGAGGGATCGCGTGGTTTCGCCCGATGACGCGTATATCAGCGAGTAGGCCCGTCCGGAGCGGCGGCGAAAGTCACGTAGCTGAGCGGTTGCGCCCGCGTTCGGGGGTACTTCCGTTCCGGTTACGATTCCGAATGCGACTTCTGCCGTCAGAAAGGCCTTGAGCGAGTGTTTTCAGGAGTGGTGGTTGCGATAGTTGAGCATCTCCGTTGAGCCGTGCTTGCAGGTGAACTTTGTGGGTACCATGTTGCGCGGTTCGTTTCTTTGGTGTATGTTACTAAAGCTTGGCAATGAGGCTCAAGGGGTTGAGGCTTAAAAACGAGGGCGCGGGGATCAGATGAAGAAGCGAGGCGTAAGGTGGCAGGCGTATCTACATACGTAGATAGCGAATTGGCAGAGCGTTCAATCAGGGGTCATAACCTGCTGGAATATTGGGATCGGTAGAGATGAATATGGTGAATTGATTGATTGATACAACGTCGAAGGAGGAACCTTCTCTTTACAACCCGCCTGAGTGACTCGCTAGTGGAAAGGGACCGACAACTGCCGGTGCTCGGAGACTTAGGTAACTGTTAACTCCAGACCTGTCGCCTCCGGCTGTCACCTCCGAACGCCCATTTTTCTGATATACCTTTACACTGAACAGGACCCGCTACTTTCTTGCTCGTGTGGAACACAAATGGGCGCGTATTTCCCTATCAGATAGCCATCTATTATCTGACATCAAATCGAGTCTCAACACCCGCGGAACCTTGCGGATTTGACTACCGTGAAATAAGTCAATTTTAGTTCCAAATGCAGTGCGCCCGGAGCCTCATCACCCTCGTCTCCTTTACCACGAATGAGATCGCTAACGCTCATGGTGGTTGGCATGGCTTAGCATTGACGCGAGATGCCGGAGGGAGGGCGATTGCACAAGTCGTCGGGGCCGCGACGATATCATTCGCTATCACTCGCGAAAAATGGGTGGTGCTTCGGACGCCGCTGGGTTTTTGGGTGACACCGCAGTCAAGTTCACAAAATTGGGGTGGTATGGACGCAAGTTTTCGAAACAGCCATGAAGTGAGTTGTGATGGTTGACGAACGACGAATTGAAAACAAACATTTTGTATGAAAACAAATGAGCAAGAAAAGCAATAACGCGCGCTCCACCTCTCGAGACCGTCATTGTGCCCCGAGCTTTGACAGCTGTTGCGCCCCCGCAAGACCACTGCAAGTGAGTCACTCAAGATCCTTAGCAAAGTCAACGCTGGTCGCCAATCAGTAATCCGCCTTGGACCCAGGGGCAGTAAGAATATCACTTACCGCTAATCTTCGAACTTCATAGGAAACTTCCAGTATGGCCTAAACGTCATCCTCATCGATTTCTACTTGCTGATCGTCGGCCAACCCCACATCCTTGTCCCCGCCGTCGCCCTCATGCGCACCCATATACTGGTCCTCATTGGTGACCTCATCTCCTGCTTCGCTGTCGTCACATCCCGTGTAATGGCACGCCTGCATCCCCATCAAAGTAGTGTGTTGCACCTGCAGAGCATGTTCTAACATGGCCTGATACTCCTTCGCCTCCCCCGCGAACATTCCCAATCTGATGGCATGGAGTTTGAAGTTCTCTGGATCTTTCTCACTCTCAAACAGACCCGACAGCTTGTCCATTATAGCCCCCTTGAAGGCGGCTGCCCTAATTTCGGTATAGACGCCCTCGCAATCTTCAAGATTGTCGACTTCGCGATCGTCGACTTCCTTTAAGCCGAATCTAGAGCACAAGCCCCACGTACGCAGAAATCTAACAGACCAGGGTTCGGTGCCTTCTTTGTTGGCAAGGGAGGAGTCGTCACGGCTGGCTACTAATTTCGCCACAATCTCGTCCACCATCGTGGCGTCGGGGTCTAGGCCCATATCCGAGAGCGTACCGAGGTAGCTCGCAAGCTGGCGCTCCTCGGTGAAGGTCAGTCTTCTAGTGGTGACGGGGCGGCGGCGCTGTTCGTCGGGGCCCGCGTGCTGCTTGCCATTGTACTCGCGCTGGATGGGATTGCTCTCGCGCTGCTTGCCGTGCCCCTCGCGCTGGTGGCCGAAGTCCTCGCTGTGCCCAGAAGTGTGCATACCTGGCACACGGTGCATCGCCAGTTGCCGTGACAACGTCAACCGTGGCACGCGGTGCATCTTTGCGGCCCGCCGGGTCGTGAGTAATTGGTTCGCCGCTAGCGCGTACATCGCTTGTTTCAGCCTGGCGGTTAGTAACTGGCCACTGCTAGATGACGGCATCGGTGAGGAAACTCGAGGGGCCACCGGGGAGAGAGTGACAGCTTTTGATAGAGGCCGTGATGCGGCTCGCTCGGTGGCACTCGTTGATGCTAGCCACTGCTGATCGCGAAAAGGTGTAGGGAAGGCACCATCAACAGCTTGGGTAGTGTTGGGTGTTAGCGAAGCCACAGCAGAGGCTGAGCTACCCGCAGTGTTGACTGCGCCTGAGGAGGGGGCATTTGAAAGAGTGCTTGATGCTGCCCGTGGAGTGCGCCCCATTCCGGCTCGCTGCCACTGATATAGGAGACGGGGGGCGGTGAGGGGGTGGTGTGTGTGATGAGTGTGGTGGTGATGGCTAAGTATTGTGGAGATATCGTTGTGTTGGGATGTGTCGTCGGTAAAGTCGGGAAAAGGTTGGGTGCCAAGTGCTGACGAGCGCTAATGGAGATGACTAACGGTGGATCAATTTTTTTTTTTTTTTTTTTTTGTTTATTCATTACTCGTATGCGACCTATGTAGATCATGACGAGGCGCGCGTGCGCTCATGTACAGTCCGTTTCCCCGC
>Ga0307516_10010441_pt1 | contig 10205 bp, 10 predicted proteins | sample 19_EM_MG_FD_203310 | JGI IMG/M metagenome (GOLD analysis project Ga0307516, IMG submission 203310) | Populus trichocarpa ectomycorrhiza microbial communities from riparian zone in the Pacific Northwest, United States - 19_EM | ecosystem: Host-associated > Plants > Roots > Unclassified | place...
GGAACCACCGGAGATTCCTATATCACGTCTGGTCAGATCTAAGAGATCTCTGAATCGCGTTCGGGACCTGACCGATCTTTGTGTCCAGCTGCAGACGCCGCAACGACGATGCGTCCCACCCCGACCTTGTTTGATCATTTGTATACCAGCATACTTGTAGCAGAGGAAGACTCCACGCGTGTTGATGGCGAAGATACATTCCCAATCATCCATAGTGGCTGAGGTTGATCGACATTTATGGTATTCAACACTCATCAAAAAGGTCATGTAACCTATAGAAGGCTCACCGTCGACAATGTCTATTACAGAACATACACCCGCATTTGCAACCATCTACCAGATACAGAATCATCGTTGTGCCTATGCAATTTGAATCGGCAGACGTACCACGTTGAGTTCACCGAGTTTTTCAACAATGGTTGATACCATACTTTGCACCTCTGCCTCGACCGAATCTTGCGAAAGGCTTTCAATGTTGTCTTTGGCAGAAGGTAAATAGTTTATCGCCACGTCGAATCCGTCATCTGCGAGACGGAGGGCAATCGCTCGTCCTATTCCTTGAGACGCTCCAGGGACGACATCGTCGGAAAGGGGTGAACACAGATATATATCTGGGAGTCCCACTGGCCCATATATAGAAAATTGAGCCACGCAATAAATTAGGAGCTTCCGATGGTTCATAGGTCACACGCCCGCGGATGTGGGATGAGGAAAGTTAACTGGCAAAGTACGGTTGTTTCCGTCGATAAGTTGTCAAGGAAGGAGGTGTTGAGACGACGGCATTGAAAGAGTCAAATGGAGTCAGCATGAGCGTTCAGCTGGTGATGTAACCTCCGAAGACCGGAGATGGAGCTTACACCAGGTGTAAAGTTGAAATGCGGAAAACTGGACCCTGTGGAAGATCCCCTATCGATTGAACAGAAGCACGTGAGTATAAACGGAACGTATAAAAAGGAAGGTAGGACTTGTATACAAAAAGGCTCGTTCTGATCAAGAACCCATTATCATCCTGGGCTTGTACCCCGATCAGGAGCCGTTGATCGCCCCCGCCAGGCGCCATAGCTATTTTCACCAAACGGGCTCGATATCAGGTGCTCGATCAAAGCAAACAGACAACTGATGATCGCCGACTCGTCGGGCCCAACGATAGATCTTGACTCTCCCTTCCATCGCCTTTTCGCCCTCCGCAAACTCTCCCGGATCCTCGCTCTTCCTCCAATACAGCTGAAAGCTTCTGTGACGATCATATATCAACATCGACATGCCGTTCATCGCACGGGATATCTGGAACTTGGCCAGGAAGGCGTCGTCTCCGTGGATGTTCGGCGGCAGCGGCGCGTTCGGGTCGTCGGCGTCAGTCCGATTCTTTGACATGTCGAAAGAGGTGTCGAATCTGTTGATGACTGCCCGATAAGCGTTCACCCCGAAAGGGGTGTTGAAACGACTGCAGGTGATGGTATGCCAAGATCCTCCTTTGAGTGTACGACACCTCTTCTTGTGCTCATTCCAATCTATCCTTTGGCATTCTGAAAGACATCCTTGAACAGAAGGTTTCATTCTCAAAATCAACGGATACGTACCGGTGCCACAATAAGTGGCTGTAAAACACTGTGTGCAACGACTTGTATTTTTTTTGCCGCATATATCGCAGCCAGGATTGTGGGTGAGTCTACCGAGGTCTCTTGCATTCAGGGGAGCCAAGGGAAGGACGAACGAGAGTTTGTACGAGGATTCGAGTGTTCCGCGGTGAGGCGCGTAATCCTGGGACAAACGCTTCGAGTTGATGGAAAGAAGCTTGAGTATGTATTTCCTTTCCAGCTCCGTCGTGGAAATGGACACCGCGCCAGACACGGAGAGCAGTCGGCCCAGTTGGTCATGTAGAGTCATGTCGCCTGAACGCCGCGCGACCTTGTAAAGCAAGGAGAAAACCGGGACCTCTTTATCCTGTTCCAGGGCATGGACTTCGATGATCTAGTAGGGAGTGGCGTTTGTCCCATGATACAAAAAAAAGATGAGGAAGATGCCACTCACTCTGATGATGACGCCCCATTCCTGGTTCGTATCCATCAAAACAAAATGTTGACGCCCCTCCTCCCAGTTTACAGAAAAACCAAGAATGACCTGCCTAACCTCCCTGAACGTATCCTCGACGGCCGTCGACGTCGGCCGCAACCTGCCCTGCCTCCTGTTTTCCAACGCCTCTTCGACGTTGGTCCGCGACATTGCTTCGACCAGCGATTTTGAGCCAAACGATGCCCATTTCTGCAACCCCGAAGGGTTCAAGGATATTTCCGAGCCGAACAAGTCGGTGAAACGTTGTGCGCCATCGATGGCTTGCTGGAGACGCTTGTTTAAATCGTTATCGGGGATCTTCGTACCTCTCGGAAGTTTTATGCCCATGCACTCGAGTAAAACGAGAAGATCGTCCCGATTAACAGAGTCGGCGCTCATTGGGGCTACGATTTTAAGAAAATGAGCAAAGTGATGTCACGGTCGGTGTACAGCCACTCGTTACGGTTCCGACCAACATTCCGACGGGAAAGATTGATTTGACCGGAAAGAGTCCCATTGAAATTGATTTACTGCTTATTCCACTGAGCTGTTCCATTCGGCCTTGTTATCGTTCATTTCCTTCGTCGGTCCATTTCATCAATATTCTTTGTCAAGATCATAGTCTCAGGAATAACGGAACCCATCGAGTAGCTATAGCCTATAGACTTATACATCCATAGATCTCCGTGTCAAGAACGACCTCCTCTTCGGCTTCTTCTCGTAATTCTCTGAGCCCTCGACGATGTCCTTTATTAACGGTGCAATCGCCTTCCGCGACGCGTTGGCATTGCCTTGCAAATACACCTTCCCTCTCGCGGCAATGGGAAGCTTACCCTTCTCCAACGAAACCCGTTTATGTTCCTTCACTTGAAGTTCCGTACTCTCCTCAAGGCCCTTCCACACCATCTGCGCAAGTCTTTCAAAGTCGACTCCAGCCTCGCCCTCAGGATCACGATCCGTTACCCGCTTCACCCCGCCATACACCACCCACGCCATCTCCCGTTTGTGCTTCCCTTTGCCAGCCGATCCTCCATTGAACGAAGTCAACACACCAAGCACTTGGATCCCGCGAGTTTCCATCCACGATATAATCACGTCTCCAAATGTCCCGTCCTTATCCAATCTGTCAAGGGGGAGAGGGACAGTTGACAGGCCAACCTTAACCGTATGATCCCCAGCCCAATAAAGCGTGTAAATCGACTCCTTATAGTCCCTCCTCAACAAATCGATGCCCCCCAGATGCGCCACATCATCCTTCTTCATCTCCAACACCCGCGTCAAATTCTTGAGTGCATCTGCTTTGTGAACCTCCCTCCCCGCCTTCTCCCACGGCACCTCCGTGGGGTCGTCTCGAACATCGTCGAACACCTTTTTAGGGAACGACGACGCGTAGGTGGAACGGGGGCCAAGGAACGCAACGGCTTGGACATCGGTAGGGGTGGCTTTGCCGCCGGGTTTAAGGCCCGATGTGTCGATGAGGATGGCAGCGAGGAGGAGGGTGGCGAGTTCGGGTGGGAGGGGGGATGAAGGTGTGAACAAGAGACCGAGGTGGGACGCGCAGCTGCCGCACGGGGAGACGATACGGGGGGACGCCGAGAGGTAGAGTCCTTCGTCCTGGTGGTGGTCGATCAGCGCCGTCACTTGGGCACCGGGGGTGTGGACATAGGATACACCGAGGCGGTTGTGGTCGACGAGCGCAAAGTCGTGTGAAGGGAAGATGGTCATGAAGGAGAGGTCGGAGAGGGTGAGGAGTTGGCATGTAGGAGAGGTGAGTCCGGCTAGGGAGAGCGCGTGGAGGTTCTCGGGGCGGAGGGAAAAGTCATTGCTTTTCATCTGGATGAGGGGGATAGTGGGTTTGTTGTGGACTTTGGACTGGATCCAGGCAAAGGCGATGGAGCTGACGACGGAGTCCAGATCTGAGGTGGGGCTTAGGTCAATTCAGAGCGAACGAGGAGATATGTACGCACCACCGGCTTCATTGCCCATCACAACGGTCCATTCTCCCCCTCTCGACGGCGATCCACGTATGTCAGAAAGGTACCGCTCTTTCGATGCAGAAAGGAACTGCGACAAGGTTGTAGGGGCGTCGTCCTGAGTTTCGGAGACTTTGTTGACGCCCAAGGCTACTGAGATACGGCGGATGTGTTTATGCATGTGCGGTAGGGACGGTGGCTGGCGGGGTGAGAGATTGCAACCATGGGGGAAATGAAGAGGCTTAAGGGAGGACAGGGATGTCAGGGCCATCATGCATCATCTTTTAGTACGTACTGACATATTTAATAGATATCTAGGGGTACTACACACAACGAACCCACACACGTTCGAGGCCATGTACAACCAAGTCAGGGTTCGCATCGTAACATTCTCTATTACTTAGCCTAATCTCTTGCATCGTCTCATGCCATTCAAGTTCACATTGCAGAACTAAGGGGACGAACGACCAAGCTTTGTTGGCAATCTGATGATTGATTCTGATCAGAGAGCCAGACCGACTGATGCGGAAGCAGCATGGCAGGCTGCTACACCATTGTACATATTTCTCGTCCTCCCCATCGGCAGGGGCTGACACTGTAGGACCAGGACCAGATCAGTGTTGCTATAACCCATGTGTGTCATGTTACTAGTGATTCGAGGGCATTGGGAGATAAAGGAAATTGCCAATCAGCAAAACCTCCTTAAGTAGATAATGCAATGCATACTCAGTAAACATGTGGATGGAATTGGATAGGTATTTCATGAAAGATCAATTTTGGTGAACCTCAGGTGTTGTTGTCATGAAAAGATAGTTGTTCAATCGAATTAATTGCCTTTTTGATTCAAACTTGTGAAACAACTGGCGTACCAAAAACAGGTTTTATTTATAATGAATTTTTCCTCACACCATGTCCAGAAGTTGCCACTTGCACGGCATATTTTCAGATAATTAAGAATCCTATTTCAAGTTGCGACAAATGGTGTTAAAGCACGCATTCCAATTAAAACATGGGTGGAAGTTGCCATCGACATCGCAAAGTTATTTTCAGTATTGCCTCTCTCATGAATTTTGGAACAAGTATGTCTGAAGCAGAGGTGTGGGGGATGGTGGCGAAACGCACCCTCGGCCTGGGCGCTTGAGGTAACGTCAGAAGGTTAGCTTGATCAACTTGTTGATCCTTAGTAAGTTGGAGACGTCGGACGCAATGGATATTGGGACAATTTTGATATATTCTTCGCCAACTACATAAGCTCTCCAGAGATCCGATGCGTTTGGCGGATATGTAAAATGTTCGGTAAAAAATCCCTTATGTTGGGAATGAACATCAGCATTTCGAAATCAGGTCGGAGAGGATCGTGCTCAGCCTCTCGACGAGGTTTCTCCCAAGTGATACCCGCTTTGAGGTCCCGAGACGCGGGCTGCTTGATGCTGAACCACTCCCGAGCGCCTCCGTCTCGTTCTTGATGAACCCTGTCCAGTTTTTTTCTTCGCCTCCTGGAATGGGGTCAGGTTTCGTCAAGACACCTAAGCGGAAAGTATTATCAGCTAGAACTGCTGGCGCGGGGAAGAGATTACGAACCAATGGTGCATTTGCCCTGCGGATCGTGGATCTTTGCCAGCTCTTGGGTGCCTTGGTTCTGGAAATCGGCTGAGGATCGGAGTGTGGGTTATCAGAAATCGAACAAAGGAGAGAAAGGACGTCATACTTTCGCGGGCAACAGTCAAGAGGGTGATGGTGCTTGGCCTTTTGATGTGAGAAGACGCCAAGTTCTTAACGAGTTCGATATCTTTGGCATTTCCAGTCATGCCGATGCCCGCAATCGATCCTACGTTCATGCAAATTTCCGTTGGTCTTCAATACAAGACTTTTATGATGGGGAATGTACCTGGCAAATCTTGCACCTTGTCATGGTTCGAATGTCGAGGTTGGTCACCTTGCGGGGGCAAACCCATCGCTTCCAGTTTTGTGTCTCACAAAATATCAGATTCCGATCCTGACATTCTTCAGCGACGACTCTGTAGGCCTTTTGTGTTTCTTCAAAGTTCTTCAATCGCGTACTGTGAGACGGAGAGTTGGGCGTCGGTTTTGCGGAAGGAATTGGGAAAGTTCGGAAACGTACTAAGTTATTCGTCCTAACCGATCTGCGGGCCTTTGCGTCGACGCAGGATCCGTTCCTTGACCTCAAATTTGTCCGTAATGGTGTCGGCGAATGTTTCATTCCAGACTTTGCCATCGTCGAAAAGCCGGAGGGAAACCTTGCACTTCCAGCGTTGATGGGTGGTCAGTGGGGTATGATGTCTTGATGTGGCATTTGGAGCTTACTGGTATGTCGCCTACGCATCCGTGTCCGTCGAGCCCATGGTGCTAGCCTTCTGTTGACGGGGTGGTTAGCAGCATCTGAGCTTTGTTGATTGAGTCATGTGACCACGACACGTGCCAAATTTGGACGCGTTTGATGATCGAGAATCGAGATGATCAAGACCTTGACTTCCAACCACGACCATCTCCCCTCTCCCCTCTATGGCCCGCCCCATCCCCAGCAACACCCACTCCGTCTCCAGCAACGCCTACCCCGTCTCCAGCAACACCCGCCCCATCCCCATTTGACAATGACCTCAAGAAGATGCAAAAGCAGCCGAAATTCGAGACGTGTCTCGTCCGGGCGGTACGTCTTTGGGCTTCTATATGATTTTTTTACGCATATAGTCACGTCCTGGTGCATACGCGGAACGCTGCAACACAAGCGCGTTCAGACAACGCCTCAAGCCTCAAGCCTCCGGGTATTAACTATGCCGCCCATCTATGCGGGTCTCTCAATTCGCCGGTAATTGCGACGCCAAAGAGGTCCGAAGTTCGTGGGTTTCGCCATCCGATGGTGGACGATGACGAGACGAAGGAATTTGCAGAGACCACAATAACGTGGTGGAGCGAGTAAGTTCACGTCTCACTTCTAAATTGCACTCGCCGATGTCCCCCTACCATCCGACTCACAGGCAGGTCTTCGGGGTACGCTCTCCTTTGGAGACAACCACGACCCCCCGCGCATCGACTCTCGAGACCTTAATCGCTCAACCCCAGGCACGCAAGGAGGCAAAACGAGCTGCCGCGGTCACTGTTGCTGCCGGGAAAACGCAAGTCATGACGCAGGCTGTCACCCTTCCTGCATCGTCGCCTGTCAATTTACCAGCCCGGCCCCCTCCGCCTCCAATTCGCTAAACAGCTGACGATGAGAATGCCAGCGAGTCCGAGAGCGAGAGCGATTGCAACTGCGAAGGGGAGCGGTGTGATAGTGATAACGAGTGCAGCTGTGAGGGCGAGTGCGAGTGCGGGGCTTTGAATTCTGGTTCGGGTTCGGACGAGGACTAGACGACAACAGTTGTCAACGACCTCGCAACCCCCTTCTCGTCTCGCCAAGGTTTGTTTCCCCTTGTTGCCGCTTTCTCCCATTTTACATGCCACCCGAGTCTGTTAGTCCCTATCACTCATGTCCCACAGTTCGACCGCTCGCGTCAAGGTCTAATATGCGCATTTCTGTAAGTCATCAAGTTCTGCTTTTGTCTCTCCCGAACGTTGTTCTCGGATCACCGCCCAGCTGTTCTCGACTTGCTCTGTGCTTCTGGCTCTCGTTTACCTGCTTCGGCTGACTGTTGCTCGTGCTGTTTCTCTTCTCATGATTCTCTCTCGTCGGTGTACTCTTACTGTAGATGACTAGTGTGTTGATAGAATGTTATATTTTTTTGCCACCATCATTGAATCTCGAGTGAGAAAGATGTGTGGAAGATGGCATTCTTCGGACTTCTTTGCCGACATACCCAGAATATTTCAGCAAGTTTGGACGGATGCAGGAAGTATGTCTCAAAATCGTCCTCGTGTATAGCATGACATTGTACTACAACATGAGGAGGTATGCCTCGCTAGGCATGACTAGGAATACTTCGCGCGGTTTCGGCGATGTTAATGATAAGCAATGAGGGGATGTCTACTACATGACTTTGTGATGATATAGATGAAGCGAGCTCAAGAGGGATTTAAATCATTTCCTTTGGAGGATGACCATATTAGCAGGAAGATTAAGTATATTCATTAAATGACTCGAGGTCGTGCATATTTAAAAAGATTGTAACGAAAGCGATGTTAATGATGGTGGATATTACGAATCAAACGGCCTTTAAAACTCGGTCGCCAGATAGGCGTCCAACTTCTGCTGGTCCCTGACCTGCATCTGTATCCGGAACGGTTTCGGCGCTTGGTTGAACTCGAGACCATCAGCGCAGCCATTGACCGCGTGGAACTCCTTCTCTCCGTCATATATCCTGAGGGTGTAGTTGAGGACAATATGCTTGAAGACGGTGTAGAGCTCCTTGTGCACCAAGTTGATCGCAGGACAGTTTCTGGTGAAGTGTGATCAGGATATGGTATTGCAACCTCGCTCTCGGCGAGTAAATCTGTCCTTACCTGCGACCAACACCGAAACCGTAGTGTGGCATCGTGCGCTCGGCTTCAGGGGCTACGCCCGTCATGAAGCGTTCAGGCCAGAAGCGTTCAGGGTTAACGAAGCGTGCCTCATCTAGAGAATCACAAAGTGTCAGTAACGAACCCTGAACAGGACAAAGTCGACCGTTTCTTACCTCGGTTCATTGCGTGCGTGTTGGTGTAAACCGTAGTTCCGAGAGGGATGAAGTGACCTTTCCAAAGTAGATCCTTGCTCATCGTCTCACGCGCGAGTGCCAAACGGAACGTCGTGAAGTACCGGCCAATTTCCTTGACAAAGCCGGTGAGATAGTTGTCTTTTTCCCAGTTCATCGCGTCCCCGAGCTTGTCCTGGAGGAGGACGGCTTCGAGGGCCTTTTCCTGGATATCCTTCCGTGAAGCGAGAATCCCGAGACCCCACAAGAACGTGTTGGGCATGTGAGCGTCTTGGAAAAGACGTACTATGAGCCAGTGTCTATCGGAGAACTGGAAGGACACTTACCAAGACCGGAAGAGACCATGGAGTTTGTGACACTGGTAAGGGCATCATCAGACAATCCAAACTTGTTCTCGCCGAGAATGGTTCCAGCAGCGCAAGGTTGGTCGATGCCCTGAGCGGCGTACGAACGTGCTCGGTCCAACATCCAGTCGAGTTTTGTGTTTCGGTACTTGGCGACGACGACTGCCTCTTTGAACAGCTTCGAGTCCGGAAGCCAGCGGAGGAAAGGGAAAAAGTCGCGCGAGTGACCATTGATGTTGCGGATCCTGGAATCAATGCGTGAGATACGGTTTCTTTTTTTTCGAACGAGCAGGCGAGAGTGACGTACTCTCCAAGGCGCTTCATCGGGAATGGTATGTCTTTGAGGATTGTAGAGGCTTCTTCGACGGATGCACCACAGAGGACGGTTACTGCGAGAACGGTTGCGCCTTGGAAGAAAATAGGGAAGGGATCGATGGGGCCACCGTTTTCCTTCTTGTGGGCGTCATCGAGCGAGCGGACGAAGTACTGACAGGCCTTGTCGATGATGTTGCCATAACTAGAACGATGGTCAGCTGGTTGGACAGCACGGACTTGTTCCAGAGGACACTCACGTCTTGCTTGCGGCGGGGCTCACCGAGGAAATAGCCAAACGACGTTTACCCTTCAAGAGATCATCATAAGGAGACGTTCCAAGGGTGACAGCCTTCTGCGAAGCTAAACCGAGGAGTTTGTTCAAGGTGTAAGGCTGGAATGTGATGTATGAGATGGATCCGCCGAGAACTACGATGAATTGGACACGTACTTTAGGACGGGACTGGAAGATGGCTCCATATTGTGCACTTGCAAGGAGTTCGTCTCCAGCCTCGGCACCGTTGACAACGACGACCCATCTATTGGCCAATCGCATTTTGAAAACCGGTCCGTAGATTTTGCTCCACATGTGGTAGGTGTGTGCAGGGTCAGCACCACGCTGGAAGAGGCTTCCAACAATGGGCCATCCGCGGGGCCCAGGGAGATCAGGTTCTGGGGTATCTGGCGTCACTGACCAGGCAATTAAACCGACGATGGTGGCGAGGATAACACCCGTAACGAAAAGGGGAGAACTGAATAAAGACATCCTGGAGAAGGAAGAAAAGGTCGAAAGGTGACTGGAGATGATGCTGTGTTTCAGTCTGTAACCTTCTTAAATACTTGCTGCGAAGCGGTCTTAGTCAATGCGCGAAGGG
>Ga0307516_10010442_pt1 | contig 10204 bp, 11 predicted proteins | sample 19_EM_MG_FD_203310 | JGI IMG/M metagenome (GOLD analysis project Ga0307516, IMG submission 203310) | Populus trichocarpa ectomycorrhiza microbial communities from riparian zone in the Pacific Northwest, United States - 19_EM | ecosystem: Host-associated > Plants > Roots > Unclassified | place...
GGCGTGCAATGCCTTGTGCAAGCCCGTTGCGAGTTCATCAGTCGGGTCCTGATCGTTTCATTTCATCATTTTGTTCAATTGATTTGGCGTGTACTAAGCACGTGACAATATCACGCAGATTTGTTGCATGATATTGTTACATGCTTATAGTTCTCATTGGTGAATCCTCGCCAAGGCGCTAGCTACAGTGGCGGCAGGCTTGGCATTGCCGCCGCAGTGGTTAGGGTTTCCAGACATCATTCTCGCCATGGCGCTAGCTACGGCGGCGGCAGGCTTGGCATTGCTGCTGCAGTGGTTAGGGTTTCCAGAGGTCATTCTCGCCATGGCGCCACCTACAGCGGCGGCAGGCTTGGCATTGCCGCCGCAGTGGTTAGGGTTGCAAGCAGGAATTAACTGGTATGTGGAGAAGTTTCTCAGCTAGCGAGATGGCTAGACCGTCGACAAGCGGGAGTAAGGAGCTATCCGGCGAGCCATCCGCCGAGCAAAACGGTACACTAACCGGCAGGAGAAAATAGCCGTCAACGAGCCGAAGAAGGGGCGATCCACTCAGCTATCAGCGGAGCAATCTCGCATGTAAACCCACGTGAAAGCCACCAACGAGCGAAGGAATGAGCGATACGGCGAGCAATCTACGGCGCCTAGAATGTTAGGAAAGTCATCGACAAGTGGAAGAAATGAGTGAACCCACTACCGAGCAGTAATGCCATCCGCTGAACCATTCGCAGAGCAATACAGCGCGCAAATCGTTGTGAAACCTGTTGACGAGCGGAAGAATGTGCAATCCGCTGCCATCCGCTGCGTAATAAAGCGTGCAAACCGTTGTGAAAGCCATTGACCAGCGGAAGTATGAGCAATGCGCTGCAATCCGCCTAGCAATACGGCGTGCAAACCGTTGTGAAAGCCGTTGACGAGCGGAAGTATGAGCAATGCACTGCCATCCGCTGAGCAAAACGGCGCGCAATCTGTCGTGAAAGGCTTTGACGAGCGGAAGTATGAGCAATGTGCTGCAATCCACTGAGCAATACGGCGCGTAAACCGTCGGAAAAGCCATTGACGAGCGGAAGAAGGAGCAATGCGCTGCCACCCGCTGAGCAATACGGCGCACAAACCGTCGTGAAAGCCATTGACGAGAGAAAGAATGAGCAATCCGCCACCATCCGCTGAGAAATATGGCGCGCAAACCGTCGTTAAAGCCGTTGACGAGAGTAAGAATGAGCAATCCGCTGCCATCCGCTGAGCAGTTTGGCGGGCAAACCGTAGTGTAAGGTGTCGACGAGCGGAAGATTTAGTGATCCGCTGAGTGATCCGCCGAGTAATACGGTGCGCGAACTGTCGTGAAAGCCGTTGACGAGCGGAAGATTGAGTGATCCGCTGAGCGATCCGCTGAGCAATACGGTGCGCGAACTGTCGTGAAAGCCGTTGACGAGCGGAAGATTGTGCGATCCGCCAACCTATCCGCAGCTAGGTTCGCGCAGCATATTGCTCAGCGGAAACGGCTTACACGACGGTTTACCCACCGTATTTCTCAGCGGATGGCAGTAGATTGCTCATTCTTCCGCTCGTCAATGGCTTTCACGACGGTTTTCGTGACGTATTGCTCTGCGGATCACTCGGCAGATCGCGCAATCTTCCGCTCGTCGTATTGCACGGCGAATGGGACTACTGCTCGTTTGTGGGTTCACGCATTTCTTACGCTTTTCAATGACTACGCAAACATTCTACGTGCCGTAGATTCGTGTACTGTATTGCTCGGCGGATGGCTCGGCGGATCGCTCATTACTCCTGCTCGTCGACAGCAGTCTAGCCATCTTGTTAGACGAGATGCTTCTCCACCCGCCAGTTAATTCCTGCGTGCAACCCTAACCACTGCGGCGGCAATGCCAAGCCTGCCGCCGCCGTAGCTAGCGCCATGGCAGGAATGACCGCTGGAAACCCTAACCACTGCGGCGGCAACACCAAGCCTGCCACCGCTGCAGGGATCGCTCAATCTTTTACTAGTAGTCAGTCTTACTAACACTTCGTACGCAGCATTGCTTGCCGGATCGCTCCTTCTTTTTCTTTTCGACGGCTTTCACGACCGTTTGCATGCCGTATTGCTTGACGGATGGCTCGCTGGATCGGTTTTTCTTCTGCTCGTCGACGGCTTACCCAACGGTTCGTGTGCCGTATTGCTCGATGGCTGGCACTACTGCCGGCTCGTGGGCTCACCCATCGCCTCCGCATGTCGATCTCTTTGCTAACGTTCGACGCGCCGTAGATTGCTCGCCGAATCGTTCATTTCTTCGCTCGTCGACGGCTTTCACGACGGTTTGCATGCCGTATTGCTTGACGGATGGCTCGCTGGAGCGGTTTTTCTTCTGCTCGTCGACGGCTTACCCAACGGTTCGTGTGCCGTATTGCTCGATGGCTGGCACTACTGCCGGCTCGTGGGGTCACCCATCGCCTCCGCCTGTCGATGACTTTGCTAACGTTCCACGCACGGTAGATTGCTCGCGGTATCGCTCGTTCTTCCGATCGTCAACGGCTTTCACGACGGTTTGCGCGCCGTATTGCTCGGCGAATGTCTCTGCAGATCGCCCTATCTTCCGCTTGTCAACGGCTTTCACGACGGATGGCACGCGGTATTGCTCAGCGGATGGCAGCGGATTGCTCATTCTTGCACTCGTCAACGGCTTTCACGACGGTTTTCGCGCCGTATTTCTCAGCGGATGGCGGCGGATTGCTCATTCTTTCTCTCGTGAACGGCTTTCACGACGGTTTGCGCGCTGTATTGCTCAGCGGATGGCAGCGGATTGCTCATTCTTGCACTCGTCAACGGCTTTCACGACGGTTTTCGCGCCGTATTTCTCAGCGGATGGCGGCGGATTGCTCATTCTTTCTCTCGTCAACGGCTTTCACGACGGTTTGCGCGCCGTATTGCTCAGCGGATGGCAGCGGATTGCTCATACTTCCGCTCGTCAAAGGCTTTCACGACGGATTGCGCGCCGTATTGCTCAGCGGATGGCAGCGCATTGGTCATTCTTCCGCTCGTCAACGGCTTTTCCGACGGTTTGCGCGCCGTATTGCTCAGCGGATGGCAGCGCATTGCTCATACTTCCGCTCGTCAAAGGCTTTCACGACGGATTGCGCGCCGTATTGCTCACCGGATGGCAGCGCATTGCTCCTTCTTCCGCTCGTCAACGGCTTTTCCGACGGTTTACGCGCCGTAATGCTCAGCGGATGACAGCGGATTGCTCATACTTCCGCTCGTCAAAGCCTTTCACGACGGATTGCGCGCCGTTTTGCTCAGCGGATGGCAGCGCATTGCTCATACTTCAGTTCGTCAAAGGCTTTCACGACGGATTGCGCGCCGTATTGCTCAGCGGATTGCTGCGCATTGCTCATACTTCCGCTCGTCAACGGCTTTCACAACGGTTTGCGCGCCGTATTGCTCAGCGGATGGCAGCGGATTGCTCATTCTTCCGCTCGTCAACAGGTTTCACAACGATTTGCGCGCTGTATTGCTCTGCGAATGGCTCGGCGGATGGCATTACTGCTCGGTAGTGGGTTCACTCATTTCTTCCGCTTGTCGATGACTTTCCTAACGTTCTACGCGCCGTAGATTGCTCGCCGTATCGCTCATTCCTTCGCTCGTCGGCGGCTTTCACGAGGGTTTACATGCCGGATTGCTCCGCGGATAGCTCGGCGGATCGCCCCTTCTTCGGCTCGTTGACGGCTATTTTCTCCCGCCGGTTCGCGTACTGTTTTGCTCGGCGGATGGCTCGCCGGATAGCTCCTTATTCCCGCTCGTCGACGGTCTAGCCATCTTGCTAGCTGAGAAACTTCTCCACACACCAGTTAATTCCTGCCTGCAACCCTAACCACTGCGGCGGCAATGCCAAGCCTGCCGCCGCTGTAGGTAGCGCCATGGCGAGAATGACCTCTGGAAACCCTAACCACTGCGGCGGCAATGCCAAGCCTGCCGCCGCTGTAGCTAGCGCCATGGCGAGAATGATCTCTGGAAACCCTAACCACTGCGGCGGCAATGCCAAGCCTGCCGCCGCTGTAGCTAGCGCCTTGGCGCGGATTGACCTATCTACGAGAACTATAAGCATGTGACAATATCGCGCAACAAATCTGCGCGATATTGTCACGTGCTTAGTACACGCCAAATCAATTGAACAAAATGATGAAATGAAACGATCAGGACCCGACTGATGAACTCGCAACGGGCTTGCACAAGGCTTTGCACGCCATATTTCTCGGCGGATCGCACATTACTTCCGCACATCGATGGTTCACCCGCCGTATTGCTCGTCCGATGAAACGTCGTCTCGTTCGTGGGTTCACTCATTTCATCCGCTTGTCAATGAATTTGCTAATGATCCCAGACGCTGCAGTGGGCTCGCCGAATCGTTTATTCGTTCTCTTGTCCATGGCTTTCACGACGCTTTGCATGCCATATTGTTTGAAGGATGGCTAGGCGGATCGCTCATTCTTCCGCTCGTCGAAGGCTTTCACGAAGGTTTGCATGCCATATTGCTCGACGGGATTGCACGCTGCATCGATTATTCTTCCGCTCGTCAACAGCTTTCCCAACTGTTTGGGTGCCGTATGGCTCGACGCAAGGTAAGTCGGCTCATTGAGGGGTTCACTCATATCTTCCGCTTGTCGATGACTTTGCTATCGTTCTACGTGCCGTAGATTGATCGCCGTATCGCTCAATCTTCCGCTCGTCGACATCAATTATCGCCGGCCGGTTTGCGTACCGTATTCCTCAATGGATGGCAGCTGATTGCTCATTCTTGCACTCGTCAACAGCTTTCCCGATGGTTTTCGCGCCGTATTGCTCAGCAGATGCCTAGGCAGATCGCTCATTCGTTCGCTCGTCAACGGCATTCACGACGGATTCCCCGCTGTATTGCTCCGCGGATGGCAGCGGATTGCTCCTACCTCCGCTCGTCAACGGCTTTCACGACGGTTTTCACGCCGTATTGCTTAGCGGATGGCAGCGGATTGCTCATTCTTCCACTCGTCAACGGTTTTCACAACGGATTGTGTGCCGTATTGCACAGCCGATGGCGCGGCGGATCGCTCATTCTTTCTCTCGTCAACGGCTTTCACGACGGTTTGCGCGCCGTATTGCTCAGCGGATGGCAGCGGATTGCTCATACCTCCGCTCGTCAATGGCTTTTCCGACGGTTCGCGCGCCATATTGCTCAGCGGACGGCAGCGCATTCCTCATTCTTCCGCTTGTCAACGGCTTTCACAACGGTTCACGCGCCGTATTGTTCAGCGGATTTCAGCGGATTGCTCATACCTCCGCTCGTCGATGGTTTTCACGACGGTTTGCTCGCCTTATTGCTCAGCGGCTGGCACTATTACTCATTCGTGGGTTCACTCCTTTCATCCGCTTGTCGATGACTTTGCTAACGTTGCACCTACCGTAGATTGCGCGCGGTATCGCTCATTCTTCCGCTTGTCTACGAGTTACCCGACGTTATGCATGCTGTATTGCTCGATGAATGGCACAACAGCTTGATCGTGGGTTTACTCATTTCATCCACTTGTCGACGACTTTGCTAAGATTGCACCCACTGTAGATAGCTCGCCGTATTGCTCATTACTCCAGTCATCTACGACTTACCTGACGTTTTGCGTGCCGTATTCCTCGACGGATGGCAGTTTCCGCGCCGTATTGCTAGGCAGATGGCAGCGGATTGCTCATTCTGCCGCTCGTCAACGGCTTTCACGACGGTTTGCGCACCGTATTGCTGAGCGGATGGCAGCGGATTGCTCATTCTTCCGCTAGTCAACAGCTTTCACGACGGTTCGCGTGCCGTATGGCTCAGCGGAGGGCATCGGATTGCACATTCTTCCACTCGTCAATGGCTTTGACGACGGTTTGTGTGCCGTATTGCTCAGCCGATGGCAGCGGATTGCACATTCTTCCGCTCGTCAATGGCTTTCACGGTTTGCGCGCCATTTTACTCGTAGGATGGCAGTGGATTACTCATTCTTCTGCTCGTCAACGGCTTTCACGACGGTTATCGCGCCGTATTTCTCAGCGGATGGCGGCGGATTGCTCATTCTTCCTCTCGTCAACGTCTTTCACGACGGTTTGAGCGCCGTGTTGCTCCGCGGATGGTAGCGAATTGCTCTAACCGCTGCTCGCCAATGGCTTTCACGATGGTTTTCGCGCCGTATTGCTCACCAGATGGCAGTGTATTGCTCATTCTTCCGCTCGCCAACAGCGTTCACGACGGTTTGCACGCCGTATTGCTCAGCGGATGGTATCGGATTGCTCAATCTTCCACTCGCCAACTGCTTTCACGACGATTTGCGCGCCGCAGATTCCTCGCCATATCACTCATTCTTCCGCTCGTCGACGTCAATTATCCCCGGCCGGTTCACGCACCGTATTCCTCACCGGATGGCAGCGGATTACTCATTCTTCCGCTCGTCAACGGCTTTCACGACTGTTTGCGCGCCGTATTGCTCAGCGGATGGCGGCGGATTGCTCATTCTTTCTCTCGTCAACGGCTTTCACGACAATTTGCTCGCCCTATTGCTCAGCGGATGGCAGCGGATTGCTCATACCTCCGCTCATCAACGGCTTTCACGACGGTTTGCGTGCCGTATTGCTCTGCGGATGGCAGCGGATTGCTCAATCTTCCGCTCGCCAACAGCTTTCACGACGGTTTGCGCGCCGTATTGCTTAGCGGATGGTATCGGATTGCCCCCACCTCCGCTAGCCAACGGCTTTCACGACGATTTGCGCGCCGTATTGCTCAGCGGATGGCATCGCATTGCTCACACCTCCGCTAGTCAATGGCTTTCACAACGGTTTGCGCGCAGTATTGCTCAGCGGATGGCAGCGGATTGCACAGTCTTCCGCTCGTCAATAGCTTTCACGGTTTGCGTGCCGTTTTACTCGGAGGATGGCAGCGGATTGCTCATACTTCCGATCGTCAACGGCTTTCACGACGGTTATTGCGCCATATTTCTCAGCGGATGGCGGCGGATTGCTGATTCTTCCGCTCGTCAATGGCCTTCATGACGGTTTGCGCGCCGTATTGCTCCGCGGATGGCAGCAGATTGGTCATACCTCCGCTCGCCAACGGTTTTCACGATGGTTTTCGCGCCGTATTGCTCAGCGGATGGCAGCGTATTGCTCATTCTTCCGCTCGCCAACAGCTTTCACGACGGTTTGCGCGCCGTATTGCTCAGCGGATGGTATCGGATTTCTCAATCTTCCGCTCGCTAACTGCTTTCACGACGATTTGCGCGCCGCAGATTGCTCGCCGTATCGCTCATTCTTCCACTCGTCGACGTCAATTATCCCAGGCCGGTTCGCGTACGGTATTCCTCAGCGGATGGCAGCGGATTACTCATTCTTCCGCTCGTCAACGGCTTTCACGACTGTTTGTGCGCCGTATTGCTCTTCAGATGGCGGCGGATTGCTTATTCTTTCTCTCGTCAACGGCTTTCACGACGATTTGCTCGCCGTATTGCTCACCGGATGGCAGCGGATTGCTCAATCTTCCGCTCATCAACGGCTTTCCCGATGGTTCGCATGCCGTATTGCCCAGCGGATGGCAGCGGATTGCTCATACCTCCACTCGCCAATGGCTTTCACGACAGTTTGCGCGCCGTATTGCTCTGCGGATGACAGCGGATTGCTCAATCGTCCGCTCGCCAACAGCTTTCACAACGGTTTTCGCGCCGTATTTGTGATACTGGGGTTATCTCGAAACCGGAGTATGGTGGTATCAAAAGGGTAATCAGGCTACTTTCGATAATTCACAACGGAATAATCTTAGATCTTGTGCGTGGGTTCGGTGGTAGTGCTGGTGAGGAGGTTCGTGCTGATTTCTCTCCTTTCGGGTCGAGAAATCATTTCTTTTTATCGGCGAGCGCGCGAGTGAGAAGGGGTGATCCGGACCGCTCTTTCTCTCGAGGTATCTGCGTACCTTCGGAGAGAAGCGGGGGAGTCGGACGTGGTTTCCTCCGAGGTGTCTGCACCTCGAAAGGAATGTGGGTGGATTCATTGGTCATAGTCGGGGTGTAGATAAGATAGATGAAGTGCTCATGCGCCGGAGCGGGGTTTGCATCAGTTCAGACTTCTTTCCCGCACCGTGAGCGGGGTTCTCTCCCTCGGGAGCGAACCGGGTGTTGTCCCGTAGGATCTCCCTGCTCCGCTGAGGGTGACACGGCCGTTCTCCCGCCGGAGCCGGACCGGCGTGGCCGTTCTCCCGCAGGATTCTGGCCCGAGTGGCTATCTTCCCGCAGGAGTCTAGCCCGGTCTCTGATTCCCGTTCGTTTGCAATCTCCTCCATCCATCCAGAGTCCTTCAGCCTCAGCCTGACTCCGTTTCTTTCCCTGTCCTAGACTTTCTGACTTTGCCACGGCCTCAGCCCCCTCGTCCTTAGCCCCTGGGTTTTTTCTCTATCTAGCTACGTACTCGCGCCCAAATGTTCAGGTGTAACACTACCTCCCCTCCCCCTTAGCCTCGTCTCGAGGGCTAATTTCTCTTCTCCAAGTAGCCCTTCTTTTCCCTGATCATGTGATTCCTTCAACGCTGAGTTCCCTTCAGCGTCACGGACTGCAGTCCTCCGCCCCTGCAGCCCTCCCAGCCGCCGGATCAGGGCGTCTTCCTCTGTAATCCGTCGGAACGGCTGGGCCCTCTGAGTAGGCCGATGCGTACTCATACTTGCCGTGTCATATTGCGTCGTACTCGCCGCCGTGCTGCGCCAAGGCTTTGGCCATCTTGGTGGGGTTCCGGGGTCGCAGTTTGGCCCAGGGAATCGGGAGAGGCATGGTGTCCTTCATGCTAGTAACCGGTATGCTCGGCAGTGACCGTGCCCATGTCCTTCCGGGGGGAGACTAGTATGCTGGAGCAGTGACCGCGCTGTTGGGGACTCACTTCACTGATTTTGTGCCTATCTGCGCCGGTTCCGCCGGTCCAAGTCGGTCGCCGAGGGGTCGATACATCTGTTCTGAACGGTTTTCCTGACTCTCAACGGTTTTTTCGGTCGCGTGCACTCCTCGCCGGGTGCCCGGTCGGCGGCTTCTCGTGGTTGCCCGTGAAGCGGGTCTTTTGTTCGTCGTGGGGTTTTTGGTGCTGAAGTCCTCCGCCCCTTCAGCCCACTACCGCCAGGTCCTCGGTGGATCTGGTCTAGCCCTCGGTGAGCCGGTAGTCCCTCGGCGCGTCTGGGTTTCGTTGGTGAAACTCCCGGAGTTTCTCCAGACCGCCTACCGAAAAGTTGTCGTATGGTTCTTCCGTCCAGTCCTTTCGTTCCGGGTAATCGAGCCATTTGACCAGGTAGAGGATCCGTCGTCCCTGTTTTCGGGCCGACATTACTTCCTCGATGTCATATTCCTCCGATTGTTCAATGTCGTCAGCTTCTCGCAAAACTTTCAATGGGTCCGGCCGAGCCCGGTGTTCGCTGGTCCGATAAGGTTCGAGCAGCGAAACATGAAAGACGTTGTGGATCTTCCATTTTTGGGGAAGCGTGAGGCGGACTGCCAACGGAGAGACGATCTTCTCGATTTGCAAGGGGCCATGATTTTTATGGTCCAGTTTCTTCGATGGCCAGCGTGTTCTAATGTTACGTCCGTTGAGCATTACCTAGTCTCCTACCTGGTAAGCCGGAGGTTTCCTTCTTGATGGATCAGTGTACCGCCGCATGCGCTCTTGTGCCGCTTCCAGGCCTTTCCGAGATTCCTCGTGTACCGTTTGCATCCAGTGGCCATAGGCTGTGCTTGCTGGGTTCAGTGGTTCCTCCTTTGGCGGGTCGACGGCGGCTGGGTGGAACCCGTAGTTGGCATAAAACGGTGAGGTGCCGTTGCCTACTGTAACTGAATTGTTGTAAGCAAACTCGGCCATCGGCAAGAGCGATACCTAATTGTTCTGTTCCTTGTCCACGAAGGCTCGTAAGTACGCCTCAATTGTCTGATTGAGCCGTTCCGTTTGCCCGTCCGTTTGTGGGTGGAAGGCTGTCGACATTCGTGGTCGGATTTTCAATAGCCCCAGGAACTCCTTCCATATTTCCGACGTAAATCGGGAATCTCGATCGGACACAATGTCTGTCGGCATTCCGTGGAATCTCCAGATTTCTTTTGCGAAGATGGTTGCTAGATCTTTGGCCGTTTTTCCTTCCCTTTTTAGTGGGACGAAGTGCGCCATCTTGGTGAACCGGTCGATGACCACCCAGAGCTGATC
>Ga0307516_10010443_pt1 | contig 10204 bp, 7 predicted proteins | sample 19_EM_MG_FD_203310 | JGI IMG/M metagenome (GOLD analysis project Ga0307516, IMG submission 203310) | Populus trichocarpa ectomycorrhiza microbial communities from riparian zone in the Pacific Northwest, United States - 19_EM | ecosystem: Host-associated > Plants > Roots > Unclassified | place...
GTGCGGTTTGTACCTTTTGGATCGTTTTGATGTGCTGATATCAAAAATGATTTTTAAAAAATAAAAAAACATCATTGGCATGTATTTCGGCACGAAAAGCTATTTGAAAAGCAACCACTACCACACTTCCAAACACTCTCTAAATCACCATTATCTCAAATCTTTCTCACTTCTTTAAAAAATACTTGTACCTTCATACAAGTAACCAACATTTCAGCCAAATGTGAATAACTTTTAATTTATATAACCATCACTAGATGCTAGCTGCTGATTTAACTAATATAATCACATCATTTATTTATTTTTTATGAATTGTTTGTCACCTTATGAATATCAATAATTTAAAGGAGGGGCCCACCCTTATCATAATTACTTTCAATAGCTGTGTGCAGTAAAATTACAACTCATCATCTTGCCATCCTACGGTGAAGGACTTGACAACTGCACATGGTAATTATTGATATAAGAGCTCTCATGCGGACAAGTCAACCACACGGGACCTCTCTGGCCCACCACCGCGCCACCATTCTTAGGTGGTGTGATGCCAGGTTGGACATCACATCACCTAAGAATATTTGCCAGATCAGACAAAAAAAAAAGGCAAAAAAAGATGCTCTGTTTTTGTTAGCTCAAATTTGGACCTATAATTAATTATCGGTCTCTTTTTGTGCAAGGAATATAATGCATTAGTTCAAGCTTAAGTTTTATCCATAAATTACTGACTTTTGAATTACAGGTGTTTACAATGAGTGTTTATACATTAAAAAGGAAATTTAATTGTAAATTGAAAACAGATAATTGAGAATTATAAGTATTAATAAATATTAAAAATAATTATTAATACTAATTAAAAATAAATTTAAAAATATAAATTAAGATTTCATGAAGTTGATTGAGTTTAATAACTTATTTATCTAAAAGATAATAAAAATTAGGGGTGAGCAAAAAAATCAAAAAACCGATTAAATCGGGAAAATCGGAAAAACAATAACCGAAAAAACCGAACCGTGAAAAAAACCCAATTAAACTGATTAAAATTTAAAAAAAAACCGACCAGTTCAATTTGATTTTATAAGCCTGAAACCGAAAAAACTGAACCGAACCCAAACCGAGACAAACCGGAAAAAAAACCGAGCCAAACCGGAAAAATCAAGCCAAAACCGAGCCAAACCAAAAAAACTGAGCCAACCGGTTTGAACTGATTTTTGTCCTAAAAAATCAAACCGAACTAAAACCGGTTGGTTTGAACCGATTTCAGTTTTTTTAAATAAAAAAAATTTGGTTAGGTTATTTTTTTGAATAAAAACAAAACCGAATAAAAATGATCACCTCTAATAAAAATAGACACGATTAAATAAAATTTTAAAAAAACAAATATGTAGGGTTGAACAAAAATAATGCATGCTAATATTAGAAAAAATGTGTAAGAAATGAATGATATTTTATTAAAAATATCACACAGCTATAATTTATTTTAATTAAAATTGAATACATGTTAGGTGAGACATTCCGTATATATCTTTAATTAAACTATTTTAATTAATTAAAATAAAGTTAAATAAATAAAGTTAAAGAAAGTCAAGTATCTGGGCCTGGGTGGCTCGACGCGGTTAACTCATTCAAAGAAAAAGCTCACGCAAGTGGGCCTACAAGGTTAGGTTGGAAAAAAAAATTAAAAAAAAAAAAGAGAGTTAAAAAGGAGCAGCATAAACAGTGCATTAAAAAAGAAAAACTCCTTTTTTTTACCCCAATCTCATTTTTGTGCCCAGATTTTAATTATTTTGCAAGCAACAATACACAATATTTCCCCGTATGATACAGTAAATGCTACAAGGTCAGAAATTATTGTGAAGATAAAAATAATCACATTTTCTTTTATTCATCTTGTCATTTTAAAAGCTTGTTTGGAAGTATGGTTGCGGTTACTTTTTAAAGTGCTTTCTATACCGAAATGCATCAAAATAATATTTTTTCATTTTAAAAAAATTATTTTTGAGATCAGCGCATCAAAATAATTCAAAACACACAAAAAAAATTTTAATTTTTAGAGAAAAAAATTGATTTTCAAGGAACATGGTAACAATGCATAAATATTTTTATTCTACTTTACCTCAATGTGATTTAACTTATTTTTTAAAATATTTTTTATATAAAAAGTATTAAATAAATTTTTTATAAGCTGATATAAAAAAAATTTAAAAATATTTTTAATTAAAAATGTCTTTTACAAAATCACTTGTATTATTAAATAAATTATTTAATCTTTTGATGGTTTGCGGAGATTACGAGACAGATACACACTGATTTTTCATTTCTCTGACTATCTGTCTTTTGAGCTTTCGGCCAAAACCAAACCATTTGGGACCCAACCTTTCACCTCCCTCCAATTATTATTAAAACATTCTTTCACTACCCGTGACTAAAAGAGATTAATAATTTGTCTTTAATTTCAGGATCCAAACACTCTATATAATAATAAAAAAAAATTAATAATTTGGCATTACATTTATGGGGACATGCTAAATTTTGATTAAAATAATAAAGATTTTTTCTTTTTTATTAAAAAAAAAAGAAAATATTATCAACACATGTTACACGTCCAAGTTTTAAATTTAATTTTTAATTAATTTTAGAAAAAAAAAATAGATGTATTAGTAAGTCGTTCAAATCTTAAATTCATTGTCACTGTCCTTTCGCGTTTAGCATTTTGACGTTTTGGATTATTTTTTTCAAATTAAATCTATACCAACAAGATTGCTTGTTCTTATCATAGATCCTAGTACTTGTCACCAAGATTTTTGAATTTCACTTTAGCATGTGTTTGACGTTTTGATAGCCTTTGTTATTATTGCTTTAAAAATTAGATTTAAGAAAAATATTTTAAATTGTAATTTTAAAAAATAGGTATAAGAAATATATGTTTTGTTAAAGTTGCTGCGAGATGAATTTTTATATGTAAAATAAATAAAAAGTAGGTTTTTAAAAATAAAAAGCAAGTTATTTTTGTTTTTACAAAATCATGGTTTGAAATGGAATTATATATAATATCCAGTACAAAAGCAAAAGTTGTGCTTGTTTGTTTTTACATTTCAAAAGTATTTTTTAAAAAAATTAATTTTTTTATTTGTTTGAAATTAATATTTTTTTGGTGTTTTCAGATTATTTTGATGTGCTGATGTCAAAAATATTTTAAAAAATAAAAAATATATATTTTGATAATGAAAAGCAGGTTTCTATAAATAAAAAGCAGGTTATTTTTGTTTTTACAAAGTTGAGGTTTGAAATGCAATTGTTTTTGTGTTTCAAAAACGTTTTTGAAAAAAATTGATTTTTTTTTTCTTTATTTCAAATTTTTTTTTTGTGTTTTTAGATTATTTTGATGTGTTGATATCAAAATTGATTTTTTAAAAATAAAAAAAATATTTTGATACATTTTTCGAGTAAAAAACATTTTAAAAAACAACCGCAACCGCACTCATATGATGTCCAGTATGAAAAGCAGAAGCTGAGCCTGTTTGTTTTTGCATTTTAAAAGTGTTTTTGAATAAATTTAATTTTTTTTATTTGCTTGAAATTAATTTTTTTTTTGTGTTTTCAGATTATTTTGATGTGCTGACATCAAAAATATTTTTTTAAAAAATAACATTATTTTGATGCATTTCCGAGCAAAAAAACACTTTGAAAAACAACAGCAACCATACTCTCAAACATCCTAATTAAATAATTTTCTCTTAATGGAGGAAAAAAAACAAAAACTACCATAATATCAAACAGTCTCTTAAAAAAAAAGAAGCAAACCAAATTTTAAATATTTATATTCTTATCACAAATAAAATTAAATTACTACGTTATACTAAATCAAACATAAACAAATTATCAATTCTCTTAAATAATTTTTTTTACTTTAACATTTAATAATAATATGTTCATTTTAGTATCAAAATTCAATACAATTTAATAATTTTTTTAAGAATAAAAATATTATTAGTTTGATAGTAGCATTTGATTACTATTTCAAGATAAAAGAAAATTATTTAAAACATTTTATTTTAAATTTATATTTATATCTCTTTAACTAAATGTATTTTTATCTTCATATCTTTATTTTTTTCTATTAAAAGATAATAACTAAAATCTAATAAAAATGCAGCTTTAAAATCATTTAGAAAAACTTAATTTCAATTAATAGATAATTTGATTTAAAAATACTTTCATATTAAAAAAAAGATTTCTACGCAGTAGGACCAACACTTATGACACAGTAGAGATCCTTAAAAGTTTTTTTATTTAAACTTAATATATTTTTTAATATTTTTGTATTATTTTGATGTTTTAATATTAAAAGTGATTTTTAAAAAAATAAAAAAATAAAAATTTAATATATTTTTAAATAAAACATACTTAAGACAAACAACAGTCTCAAACTTCCCAACATGAAAATTACTGTGTTCTAAATATCTTTCTCTCCAAAATTCACACCACAGACCACATGAGTCATGACTACCATCTCCATCTCCATCTCCATCTCCATCAGTGACTTAAATACAGAGATATATAAAAGTATCTACTTCTAACTGATAAGATTTTTATTACTTTATTATTATAAATATAGAACTACACTATTTGAAACAGCCTCGTGCTAGTTATTTGTCTTTTGGCCTGCCTCCCCTGGGATTGAACAAAACTCCGATAGTGGTTATAGAGAGAGAGAGTGGGAGATGAGTGGTGGAAGTGAAGGAGAGACGCTTGAGTACACACCCACATGGGTGGTGGCGGCTTTGTGCACTGTCATAGTCGCCCTTTCTCTTGCTGCTGAAAGACTTCTTCATTATTGTGGGATTTTTCTCAGGAGGAAGAACCAGAAACCCCTCTATGAAGCCCTTCAAAAAGTTAAAGAAGGTCTCTTTTTCTCTATCCATGCATTCACATTTAGCTTTCGTGTCTCTACCCTTTTGCGTTGTTGCATCGTATTCGCTTAATTATATGGGAATGACCCTAAATTTCTCACCTTTTCCCCAAGTCTGAGTACTAGGATTTTCTGGGGAATTGGAAAGTCGGTCCTTTTCTGTTCTTTTTTCTTTTAATGATTAAAAGGATCTTGGTAAAATAATGGAAAAAAGAGACTCTTTGCATTTTACTGTCTGACAAACGAATCTGTCCTTTTAATGTTGTCTTTCTGAGAGTTATGTGTTTATGTTTTGCATAGACAAACATCATTAACAGTTTACCTGTGTGTTTTGATGGAGTTTTTCTTCTTTTTTGTTGTTGACAGAGTTGATGCTTTTGGGTTTCATATCTCTATTGCTGACAGTTTCCCAGAACAGCATAGCTAAAACATGTGTGCCAGAGAATGTGGTTAACGACTTGCTTCCTTGTAGGCTTAGTGAAAAGCAAAAGGAAGAAGGACTTGGGTCCAATTCTACAACTACACCTAAACATTATCAAAGCTTCTTTCCTGGTACCATTTCTGGCACTGTTAGGCGTCTTCTGGCTGAAGCATCAGAAGCCAATCTTGGTTATTGTGCCAAAAAGGTAACATTTATTTATTTTCTCAACTATTATTGTTGTTGTTCTTTGTAAACGTTAACTGGAGGAGAGGTTTGAAGAGTTAAAGAAGTTCTATTATTTTTAGAGATACATATGAAGTATGCCTTTATAGTTTTTAAATACAAACTCTCCATAACTTCCTCCTATACATAAGCTATTCAAAAATCAAAAACATTATCACAATCGTAACAAAATATCAGTTACAATCTTTTCTGTTTCGACTAGATACTATTGTTCCCTTGGCTGCCACTGTGTCATTAGAATCAGATTCAGTTTTATCTCCAATACGCCCCCTCAACCGAATGGGTAGATCTTGGACATGAAGTTTGGCTCTCAGGAGATGAAAACGGACAGAGGACAGTGGTTTTGTTAATAAATCAGCAAGCTGATTTGTAGTGGAGAGAAAGGAGTCTTGAAGCTTTTTAGCTAAGACTTGATCCCGAACATAATGAAAGTGTATTTCAACATGTTTAGTTCTGACATGAAAGATTGGATTAGAGGACAAATGGGTAGCACCAATATTATCACACCATAATTTTGGACTTGTCACCAGGGGAAGCTGCATATCATGAAGTATGGATTGGATCCAATGTAACTTTTCTGCTGTGTTGAAAAGGGATTTATATTCAGATTCAGTCTTGCTTCGGGCAACAGTTTGTTGTTGTTCGCAGCTCCAACTGATAAGATTGGATCTTTGAAAAATGCAGTATGCCAATACTACATTTGTCATCTTTGTCGTCAGCCCAATCAGCATCACTATATGCTTGAAGAGAATGATCTAATGTACTTTGTAAATGAAGTTTATAGCCCATTGTATGTTTTAGATACCGAAGGATTCATTTGACAGCTTGCCAATGAGTGTCTTTGGGTTGATGCATGAATTTGCTAACATGGTGAACTGTGAAAGCAATATCTGGACGAGTGAAGCACAAGTAATGTAATGCACCAACTGTGCTTCTATAAAGTTGTGGGTCAGAAAAATCATGACCTTCAAACTTAGATAACCTGTATGTGGTACTCATTAGAGTTGAACATGGCTTTGCTTCATGCATGTTAACTCGTTGTAACAGGCCGGTCGCATATTTTTTGTGTTAGAAAAAGATCATGATCATCGAACAAAGCCTTTACACCAAGAAAATAGGATAGATTGCCTAAGTCTTTCACGGGAAAGATATCTCCAAGTTGCTGAATAAATTTGTCAGTTTTATCTTAAGAGGACCCGGTGATGATTATATCATCAACATATATTAGGATGAAATTAGAGAAGTCATTGTGATGAAGTGTGAATGAGGAGGTATTTTCCTTTGAACCAACGAATCCCATTTGCTGTAACGTTTCAGTCAATCTAGAAAACCAGGCTCGTGGAGCCCGTTTAAGACCATATAAGCTCTTCTTTAAGTGGCACACATGAGTAGGAAAATCAAGGTGAACATACCCTTAAGGTTGTTGCATATAAATTGTTTCCTGCAGTTAGCCATGTAGAAATGCATTTTGGATACCAATCTGTCGAATGCTCCATTGCCGTGTAATAGCTAAAGACAACAACAACCGTATAGTTCCTGCCTTAACCACAAGACTAAAGGTCTTTGTGAAGTCCACACCTGGTTGTTGATGATAACCTTTTGCCACTAGTCGCGCTTTAAAACGCTCAACATTGCCATCTGCTTGTCGTTTAATTTAGAACACCCACTTATTTTCAACAAGATTAATATTGTGCGTAGGTGGTACAAGATCCCAGGTACCATTTTTTACAAGAGCATTAAACTTGATGTCCATAGCTTGACGCCAGTAGTGATGTTTAGAAACTTCGGAAAAACAAGTAGGTTTTGTAAGAGATGAGACATGATTAGTGAAGAAACATTGAGGGAGTGGTTAACGGGTTATACCAATGTAAGGAGCTTTTTGCTTGAGAGATTGTGTTTGTGAGTGGGTAAGCATGCAGCGTGGCATTTGATTAACATGGGAATGTGGAGGATTTGGTTGGTGAGGTAGTTCCATCACATCATTTGAACTTTGAGTGAGATTCCTTGTTGGTACACGAGCAACACCTGAGCATACCAAAGTAGATTGAATATCCGAAGTTACTTGATTTTGTGAAGTGACTTGTACATTTGGCTGCTGGTCAGTGGAACACAGATTTGGACCTGCATGGTTAGTTTGAGTATTCGGTTGACATAAGGAGGGAGGTGAGTAAAAAATTTCTGGTATGGGAAGATTAGATGTGGAGGACTCTTTTCGGTATGGAAACAAAGGTGATTTGTTGTTGAGTGCTTTGGGAGGAAGACGATTAATAATATAAGTGGCAATTAGAAAAGCATCTTCCCAATAAGGTTTGGGCAAATTTGAGTGGGCTAGTAAAGCTAAGCCTATGTCAACAATTTGACGATGCCGACGTTCAACAGAACCCATTTGTTAATGCGGAGAGGCTAAATGATGTTGAATTCTACATGTTTTGAAATATGTATTTAAACGTCTATACTCACCCCTTCCAATCGGTTTGAATGGCCTTAATTTGTAAATCAAAGTGCCTTTCAACATATTTTTGAAATTGAATAAAAATAATTTCAACTTCATATTTCAATTTCAATGGAAATAGCTAAATAAATTTAGTAAAAGCATCCAAAAAAACAAACATAATAACGAGATCCATAATTAGAAATAACCGAGTTGAGCCCCTAGACTTCAAAATAAATTAATTCAAGAGGTCTTAAAACAGAAGGAATTGAAGCAGAAAATGGGAAATTGTGGCTTTTAGCCATTGCACACTCAAGAAAAATATTTTGTCTCCCATTGGAACCAATGGGTAAATTATTATTGCTAAGCACATGTCAAACAGTACCATAAGAGGCATGACCAAAACGACGATGATAGTTTTTAATAGAGATGCGAGCACCAACAAAGGCAGATCATCGTTGAAGGGATGGAGAGAAGCAATAAAGACCTAGAGCCTTTATGTAGGACGTTCCCTGAGTAATCCTCAAGTAGAAAAACAAAACTATGAAACTCAAAATAAACATCGTTATTTTAAGCAAATTTTTTAATAGGGAGAAGATTTTTTGTAATTTGTTGTACGACAAGAATTTTATCAAGAATAAAAGATGAAGATGAGTTAGATAAAGAGGCTGTTCCAATATGAGTTATTTTCAAACCTATACCATCACCAATGTGAATTTGGTCATTGCCAGGAAAATCATCACTTCGGATATTCAGATTACTTATGTTGTTGGTTAGATGATGCATTGCTCTCGTGTCAGGATGCCACTCTTGTTCAGTTGAATGCGGCTAAGATTGGTTGGAGGCTAGGTTGCTTGAGGATTTGGGTGAGGTGGTGGTGTTTGGAAGTTTGGATCAAAGCGCTTCCAACAACAGGAAGCCATGCGACCAAGTTTGTCACACAATTGACACGATACACTAGTGTTGTTGCGGCCACCTCTATGGTTTCCATTGAATGGATAACGCCCCTTGCCTCGAGGAGCTGATAAGGTGCCATGACCTCGGCCTCCTAAAAAATGTTGTTGTTGGGTGGCAACATTGGCCGAAGCCATGGGCAAGGATAAAGGTTTATTGTTATGCTGAATGCAAGCTTCACATGTCAAAAGCATGGAATAAAGCTCTTCTAAGGTGGGAGAACTATCTTGGTGAGATATCATGGAGACAAGAGAGTCATATTCTGGACCAAGCCCAACAAGCAAATATGTTATAATTTCGTCACATTTAAGAGCTTGACCAGTTATGGCCAATTTAGTTATGGCCAATTTATTCGTGAGATGTTTGATTGTCATAAAGTAATCAATTGCAGATTGATTACCTTTCTGTAGGGTAGAGAATTCTGAGCGAACATTTACTGCTTTAACACGTGATTGTGATGCAAAAGCAGAGCTTAGAGCCATCCAAACTTCAGCAGAGATGTTGTAATGAGCAACTTGGGTAAGTACTTCATCAGAAAGAGAAGAATTTATGCAGCTAAGAATAAGGTTATCCCGGGTTTCCCATATATCATATAATGGGTTGGGGATTGTAGAGCCATCAGGGGCAGTGATGGTTTTTGCGGGTTGCTGAATGGTGCCATCAATATATCCGTAAGCTTTCTGGCCTTTGAGGTAGGGTAACATAGTGGCTTTCCATGTTGGGTAATTCAAATGTGTGAGTTTGGCAAGGTTGATATGGGAAGATGGATTGAAGGTGGGACGGTTGGTTTCGGTAACATTTGAGGTTGAAGAATTTGGGGAGGCAGGCATCTTGAAGAGGATCAGTTTAGACATGAGTCAGGGGCTTTGATACCATGTAAACGTTAACTGGAAGAGAGGTTTGAAGAGTAAAGAAGTTCGATTATTTTTAGAGATACATATGAAGTATGTTATGTATGGTTTTTAAATACAAACTCTCCATAACTTCCTCCTATACATAAGCTATTCAAAAATCAAAAACATTATCACAATTGTAACAAAATATCAGTTACAATCTTTTCTGTTTTGACTGGATACTCTTGTTCCCTTGGCTGCCACTGTGTCATTAGAATCAGATTTAGTTTTATCTCCAATTTTGTTGATACACACTTGGGATTAATTAAGAACAGCAAGAGTTCTTCAATAAGGGAATTCTATGTTAGCGAGATTCATTATATTTGCAGTACATGATTAACCATTTACTGCTATAT
>Ga0307516_10010444_pt1 | contig 10203 bp, 16 predicted proteins | sample 19_EM_MG_FD_203310 | JGI IMG/M metagenome (GOLD analysis project Ga0307516, IMG submission 203310) | Populus trichocarpa ectomycorrhiza microbial communities from riparian zone in the Pacific Northwest, United States - 19_EM | ecosystem: Host-associated > Plants > Roots > Unclassified | place...
ACCACGCACCAATACTGAATATGCAGCGTCATAACAAATGGCGACGGAGGGTGTGGTTTCTTCCAATTACTTGGGTCGAACCTCAGGGGTTCGGGCAGATCCAGAAGCCACTTGTCCAATAACGCCCCAAGGCGTATCGACTCGGAATGGCGGCCTGGGCCAGGACGTACAGCGTAGATAAGCTGCATGACTTCGCCGAGAATGATCGCTGCGAGACATGTGAGATCAGAAACTTGAGAGGAAATGCCACCGACGAACAGAGCGCGGCCGAGGCTTTGAAACATGACAGTGTATGGATGGAGAAAGGTGGGTAATTATACGCCTCACGGTCGCACTTGGCTGGTTGCCATTCCTCCATCTCCTCGGACTGCGCAGCGGTTAACGACAAACATATTTAGAACAAGATACTAGGCATACCTCATCGATACTTGGGAGCTCTGTATCAAAGTCGAGCTCGAGGATGGATAACGGGCGTCCCACATATGTAGAGACGTATTTGTCCATAATCACACAGGCATACCAGATCCTGCGACGTTCCTGTAATTCAACAGGAGTAAACAGCGACGCCCCGCCGTGCATCCACTGATCCGCGTTCTTGTGAAGGCCCAGGTCCTGAGCCATGCGGATGGCCATACCAATATAAAGCCAAGCCTGTGCCATCGCGCCGATTCCAATTTCGCGATATCCCATAAGAAGCAGGGCCTGGCAAGTGGCTGGACGAGAGGAGGAATAGGACGAATCCAAGAGTCGCTTCGCCTCCCCCAGATACTCATCACCAGCGGTCCACATCGCGCTCTCCGACGGTGGTTTATCGTTGTCGTGGGTAGATGTATATCTAGCCGCGACGGAGAATATAGCAAGTAAGAGTAACGGGGATATATGCAGTCGCCGACGCCCGAACTGCGAGGGAGAGGGAGGGTTAAACCTGTTGTTACATTGGCGGATGGCATTTCTAAAGTAACACAGTGAGGTTGCTGTAACATCTAGAAAGACGGTGAGGTAAATAACGCACAATTCCTCCAGGAAGCTCTTTTTGTGAAGAATAGGTAGAGCGGGATGGACATATGCAAAGTAGATTTCCAGGAGCCGCTCCTGGGTTGCGGCATCTGGTAAGGTTACGACTTCTTCTCCGCCGTGCGATTGAGGGTCAGACTCAGAGTCTGGCAAAGGTGGCCAAACTCGAGCTTTGGGGAAACACCTGAGATGTTAGGGCAGAATTAGCGAAACCCACATTGAAATTGTGAACGAGCAAGGGCAGGAAGCCCAACGACTAACCATATCCCCCCTTCGTTTCGTCCGTCTACTCGATCTTTGATGTCCAATAGGTGCAAGCCGCTCGCTTGTCCATGGAACCGTACTTCTCTCTCTTCATTCAAACTAAGGTGACCAATCTCGCTTACGAGCGCATTTTCTTCGGTATTGCAAATCTTTTCGTGTTCGTCCAAGGGGTCACCCCCATTGATGGCACTGCTGGTGCCAGCACCTGCTGAGGATGAGCGTAGGGAGTGGAAAGAGCCGGAAGGAGATCGTGAGCTTGTGCGCCGCTGGCGAGCGCGAGGAGGTTCACTACTATTTGGTGACCGTAGGTGTCCTGTGGAAAGAGACAACATAGGACGGTCACTGCTGGAGGGCTGTGGGGAAATACAACTCGGCGATTGGGGAACTTGCCCACGAGCTACGGCAAGGGAGTTTAAATGCTCAACGAGGCGATCTTGCCACTCGGTCGATGGGCTAGTACAAAGACGTTCAGCAAGACGAAAGTTGAGCGAATCCAATAGCAGAGACGCACTGTGTCGCATGGAAGGACGAAGTCGGAGATTCCGACTTGGTTTTGACCCCTGCTGGATGTGGTCGTGCTTTCGACGAGGCAGAAGATGCTTCGGCTGCTCGTGCTCGCCCTCTCACGCCGTATGGTGAGTTATCCACGCGTTCAATAATCTCATATGCCAGTGGATCCTAGAAAACCCAGTTAGATAAAGGCAGAAGCAGAATCGACTCGCTACTGAGAGGGTTCGTAGTCAAAGCTACCTGAGACATGTCATCCAACAAACACCGTGCTCGTGAATCGTTAGCAGCCAGCATAATGCCCACCAGAGCCTCCGTTTGATGCAGGCGTGCTTCTATGGCGTCGATATACCCCTTTGGGGGACCGCGTTTGCGCGAGGGACCAAGAAACGTACAATCTAGGTATGTTCGAAAGCAACAGAGGTATTTTGTCAGCTCTGAGCCCGAGAGACAAAAGAGGTTGTAGAGAGAAATGACATTGATTTCAATTTCAACACTGCCGTATGGCGGGTAGAATCGAACGCTCATAAAGCGTGAATGAAAGACTCACGCGTTCCCAACATGATGCAAGCTTTGCATGGCTCATTTAGGGATGTCCTCTCACACTTGCACTTGGATTTACGACACTGATCGCAAGCTACATTTTGAGGGCCATGGTGAGTGCAATCAAATGGAAGGGAGACAGAGAATCGTGACGCACCTTTACTGCTTCTTCTACGAACTGCCTTGTCCATTTTTGATGACGAACCTGACGCAGAGGGGAAATCACCAGCCTCATCGCCGTCGTCATATTCGTCGGTCGCTGTGAGGACACCAGGATCATCCGCGGGGGGTACAGCAAAATGAGATTGGGAACCGGAGACAGTGGAAGAGTACGCGTTGAGGTGAGACATTGCGGAGTGTGGCGACCTATGGCGAGATATGTAACTGAAGGGTGGCAAAGTGCTTTGTTCTTTTGTGCCAAAGCGGAAGAGGGGAGCAGTATCTGAGTATTGGGAATAAGATTGTCCTACGGATGAGATTGGGACGGACTGAAGGGGAGGCGACTCTGACTTGATGACGGCGTGAGGAGACATTGTATGGGTGCTATGAGGAAAAGAGGATACATACGATGAGGGTTTGAGGGGCTTGAAATAAAAGAGGACACAAGTCGGGGACGAGCTGGTCGCAGCCGAGTCCGTTCCGGGCCTGTGGCCGTTTTCCCGATTTGTGACGACAAAGGCCGACGAGGGGCGATCGATCGGCGAGATGGTTGAGAAACCGTTTGGATTTGGATGCTTTGCTCCCGGTCTCCCACTCAATCCGACTCCGCAGCCACCACACGTGCACAGCAACACCAACTGTTCCCCATCTTGCCACTGCTGGAAACTTCCTCAACACCCCTCTGGGCCTCTGGTCACCCCTCTCACTCTCGAATCGTAGATCCCATCTTTCCTGTTAACGCCCATCTACCCCTGAAACAATCCGTTATCGGCTTCCAATTCCCTGTTATATTCCGGATCTTGCGTTTCGTGATCGACCACCTCGGTACCGTCGGGTCGTTTCAATTCAAATATTCCTACTTGTAGTCAGCAACGTTGCGCAGCAACATGTAACACAGCCTTCCTATATGGACCCCCGACAGTGCGTTCCGTCGGCTGGCTATTTTGAACTCATGGTCAGCCCTGGTTCAGGGCTCAAGTCTACGCGTTTATCACGTGCTCGTTCCTTTCTGGTCACGTGAGACTTTTCGACCCTTAACAACGCTCAACGGACCTTCCCGGTGTCCCAACTGACGGAACCCGCTGTCGGGGGTCCGTGTAGTTTGGTGGTATTGGCTACTCGGCTTCTCGGCTTCTCGGCTTTTTGAGTAACCGAGCTTTTTTTGAGGGCTCTCCTCTCTCTCTCCTTAACAAAGCATAGGTGCCCCACGCTGGAAGGGATCGAAAATCAGATGCGATACCTTCTTACTCTTGCGTAGACCTGAGCTGAGCCATCCGAGTCGCCTAGCTACAGTATTCCATCTCACACAACGTTAGAGAATTCACCCAGAAGATCCCATGATGTTCCACCTCAACAGCAGGACAGGCAATTGGTATGCCAACAGATTTCTCAACGGCACATGATTGAGTATCAGCACCCTTCAATTTTGGCAACTTCATGCTAGTCTTATGGAGTTTCAAGAAACGTGCATCATTTTACTGCTGTATTACAGTAATGGCTATCTATAACGTGCAAAGATATCAAGATAGAACAATCCAACGAACATTTTATTACTATTCACACCCCTTGCACATGTTGACTCTGCCCGCGACCATCGACAGAAGCCAAGAAGCTCTTGCAAATTACTGCGTGATAAACAGTGCCTCAGAAAGTCATAAGTATTATTTTTATATCTCGGCCGAAGTCTGAAGTGGAAGGTGAGAACAAGGAAGCTTATTCACTTTCATGTGCCATATGACACCCGGGGGACTGTGTCGCCGGTGTATTTTGTCCTGCGTTCTAGAAGTGTCTTTGGAAAGTGCGTTGGGAGCGTTGGGACGGACCCGAACGTCGGCCTCACTTTTGCTTACATCATTAGCCATTGAGTGAGCCGCATGCCCGCCCCCGGCTCTGACATCGCATTGGTGTGCGGTCCATCACCTCAAGTGATTGAAAAAAAAAATTCACGGACGAAAATATGGAGGCTTTACTGTGAAACACATACAACTCACAGAATATAAAGCCAAGAATTGTGTAACAGGATTATGGCACGTACCTGCAGGGCTGAACGAATTCGTCGCAAGACGCATGAGGTAACGTAGCACATGCTACGTCCATGAGGGTTCCTGATCCCCGCGCTGAATTCTTCCCTATGTAGATTTCGACGAGAAGCCAGTATCGGTCCGTCTGTGAATGGAGCTCCAGTTTTCGGCGGGGTAAGATAGTGCCATAGATGTTGGACACACGAGACCTCGATTTGCCGAAGTTTCTCAAAGATGTGGGGTTTGGTCGGGTCAAGCCGGAATATTGGAGACTTGGAGATAGGAGTATTGCGCTGGAACGCCAAGCCAATAGAACACGAGCTTGGCAAAAACAAGGAACTTAGTCTGAGGAGATGACTGAAGCATCACTCAATAGAACCGGGCCGAATGAATGGTGATGATAATCACGGCATAAGCGCAGTGATATCTAATTAGGTGTTACTGTACCCCTGACAATTCAAAGTTAAGGCGACCAAAGGTCGAGGAGGTCCGAATGAACAGATGGGAACTGGAAGCATGTCGGGGTCAGGGACGGGCCGCGAGAGGGCAGTGCACAGTTACGCGCCGTTTTGATCGGGATTAATATTAATAATATCCGACGTTCGGCAACCCTCGAAATGGGAACAACTTTCACAACTCTCACTATGCCTCCCATGTCCTTCTTGGGCGTCGTCACAAAGTCTGGCTTCATGAACAAGACCGCAACCGTCACTGTCTCTCGTTGGGCCATCGATGCAAAGACAGGCAAGGTGCGTCATGACCGCAAACATATCGTCCTCCCTCGCAACTCAGCATGTCGTGGCCGGCCAATTCTAGCGTATTTCCCGGAGCAAGAAATACCTCGTCCATGATGGGAGAAATCGTACGTGCAAACTACTATTGCTACCGCCATCGCGCGAGCACGCCTCTCTCACACTTTTTTTTTTTTACTTTCATAGAGCTCCGCGTAGACGATTCTGTTTTAATACGGAACTGTCCTCCTGTCTCCGCCCGGAAACGATTCACGTTGGATAAAGTTGTGCGCAGTCCGGAAACCGAACGAGATATTGCTCACGCAGCCGCCGTGGCAACGCCCACCGTGTCGCCATCACCGACACCAACATTATAGGACATTTCGCCCTTTTAGTATCTTTCGCTTATCCGCCTTCATCACCGTATCCTGGCGATTGCCGTTCCCAGGACACAATCACTGGACAATTTCGGGTGTGGCAAGAGGTGTGAAAAAGTACGGTTCCTTAGTTTCTACTACATCCTAGCCACCACATATCTAGATGTAAACGAATTCGTCGAGAATGCGGTGCGATCAGACTACAGTAATGAATGCCAATGTAATGTTTTCATTTTCCGCTTTGTCGGTTGTAGATTTGCCTTTTTTTTTTTCTTCCTCGAGGTTGATGCAACCGTTGATGGCCAGGTGAAGCCACGCAGGTACCGTGCATGGTGGTGATTTGTCCTCAGACTTCCATGTCGAACACACCTTCCACGGACCCAGATCCATGGGACCGCCCGCTCGACGTGAGTGGAGATAACCGAATGTGAACCTTCACGAGTGCTCACGCGAGATGATCCAGGACGGGAGAAAGGCAGTCTCTGCACGTCACAAAGAAGGTGCTGCACTTTCAAACGCCATTCCGGACGACTGGGACGAAGAAACATCCTCAGGAGAGGAAGACAACCAGACAATATGGGATAACGCGTGCGATATCATTCCTTTTCGCCCCCATCATCGCGTCCTGCGCTGAGTTCGCGTCCGGTGTGTTATATTGTACAGAAACAAGCAGGTTCCCATGCCCCAGCTCGTCGTGACGTCCCCGAGGACGGGATCCATCTCGCCGGGCGTCGTGCCACCGGCTTCAGCCTTCCAATCTCCCATTCGCATTCTACAGCGTTCAACGGCACCGACTCAGAAGAAGGGCGACGCGAGCGATAGTTCAAGTTCCAGTTCGTGTGCTTCCGCGCCGATGAGTGCCGGGACCTTCGCGGAACGCTCTGCGCGATATAATGCTGCACGGGAACGCATCTTTGCGGCTGGCACGACGGAGGCTAACGCTGGCATGGGCAGCACAGGGGAAGAAGGTGTGACTGGCGGTGCAGTATCGGCGATTATCCGGAATCCCAAAGGTCCTGAGCCTGTGACTGCTCAAGGACCGAATGGGCAAGGTAGGGAAGGCTCGCAGGGTTTTGGAATAAGAACTGGGAAGCGGGGAAGTTCAGGTCAGCCCAATGAGAAACAGGGTGGACAAGTCCAAGACTCGAGCTTAGGGACAGAGTAAGGTCTATTTTTTCGAGTCGATCACACACATCACCTATTTTCCTGAATGCATTCTTTGCTGGTTTATGATGAGAGTACATGTACTTATTCAAAGTCGCCCAATCCGTCAGCCCGATCCCCACTAATTATCCTCTCAGTCAACGCCTCGCAACGAACGATGGTGCGTATCCTGTCTAAAGCGGTATCATAGTGCCCTCCACACCGCGCGTCCTCACCAACCAAGGGTATCCCACTGTACTGTGCTTGAACCACCACACGCTCGAGGTCGGCGCGCCGGACGCGCGGTTCCCATATACTCTCTACATAACAGTCTACGAGCCTTACGGCTTCGAGTGACTTCATTTGAGGGTCGCAAAGGAAGCCTGCCAGGGGCACAACTGGGAAAAGCGTGGCTTGGCCAAGATACAGCGTGCGGAGCTTCGGGAGCGTCGGAAAGAGTCCTCCCGCGTCTTGAGGGAAGGCAATGTTCGCGAGGTGCAGATCCTGCAGCCTCGTCCACATCCGAAAACGCTCAAAGAGGGCGTCAACGGCTGAGGCAACAATCTGCGAAGCGTTAGCTTTGAGAATTACATCACGAAGTCATGGAAAGAAGAAACCGTGCGTTTACGCACCGCGATGGAAAAGTGGTGCTCGGGATCCGGTCCCGTCCAAATGAATCTCTGAGGACTGTGAATATTGAATACTAACTAGTTAGTGCCAGATCGTTCGCAAAGTGTCGGCTGAAAGAAAAAAAACTCACTCTACAAACTCCAAGGCTCTGAGACTTTTGTCGTCCGTATCGCCATCGTTTGTGGAGTGCAAGCACAAACGGAGGACCTCAAGTTCCAGCCTGGAGGCAAAGTTCGTGACATCTCTCGGCGGCGGGACTCGGAATCGGGTCGTCGAGAGGAGACGCAACAAGTCACGAAATGCCCCCCTGCCCACTTCCGCCCCTGCCAAATTAACGGTGATGGCACTTGGTTTGCCGACAGTTTCTGACCCCCAAATTACTGTCGGGAAGCGCGCGATTGCTGATATGGAGGACAAGTGGGGATGCCTATACAATATTGGGGCGGCAATACTATATATGAACTTGTTGAGGACAAGCACATAAGCTGGTATTGGATGGATCGCGGTGGCGACATCGAGGACCCGTATCAGTAATTCTGGTGGAAGGTCTAGTAGGTACATCGCCTATGAATCCCTACGACCTGCCAATTTTGGAAACTTCACCGTCGGCTGCCATCGTATCTTTCCCGAGAGATTCGACCATCGTGACGATCTTCCGACGCCATCAATTGTAGTCAAAAACTAAAATATCTACTAAGGTCTGAAGTCTCACGGTAGCTCGCAGATCAATCAATGGATGGAGGAAATTTTTATTGCACAAAAGCGACGGAAAGAGAGAAACGATAGGGTTCTGTTCCCCGAGTGTTGACCCCAAGGTGCGCGTTAATCACGGTTAACGTATGTAAAGAGAAACAAAGGCCTCATTCGAGTGCTCAACGTGATGTTTCTCCTTGCGGAGAACGAATCAATCACTGTCTACGTCAACCTGAGGGTGAGAGTATGTGGCGGTAAGTATCTGGGTGCAGAGGATATGGATACTCACGACAGCCATTTTCCCTCGCGCTCTCCCGGCTGCGGCCCTTGTTGACGTCCGACCAGAAGTTGTGCTGGAGGGCGCGAAACTCAGTGTTGTCTGTTTCGCCTTGGCCGGAGACTTATTAGTAGCAGAGGCCTTTTTTCCTGTTTTTTTATTGCTACTAGATAGTTTTGGCCGTGTTTGCAATCGACGAGAAATAGAATACGAACCTCGGTGCAGCTGCGCGGCTAGTCCGCGTCGTTGATTTTGGCACTTCATCTATTTCATCGTCGTCTTCATCGTCGCTCTCAGCCTCCACCTGGGTAAGCCGTACATCGGAAGCTGGGCGTGAGGCTCAACTCACCATACGCTTCGTCCTCGAACTTGACGCCTTCTTACCGGTCACCGTTGCTGCCCTTTTACCTCTGCTTGTCCCGGCTTTCTTCGCTGACGATGGTCCTGGGCCGAAATCGCTGCCTAGCTCATCTATGTCCATCGCCATGGAATCAACTGACCCTGCGTCGTCGTCATCCGCTTCGGCACGACCCTTAGCCCTCCCCTGTTAGACGGTATCAGTGTATACTTGGATCGGAACGCTATCGCAAACCTTCGCTCCGCCAGATCTTTGTTCCGCCGCATATTGCCTTTCGCGTTCCTCACGCACCCTTTCGAGCTTGGAGTGCTTTAGGTAAGCTTCGGAGCAACTCCAAGCAGTGGTTTACCCACCACATCATCTAGGTTCTCTTCTGGAACTTCGCCACTCGCCTGCACGCCCTTCATGAGTGCCCGAAGCGTGCTGTCCACATGTCTATATTCAATTAGCTTGGAACGTCCGAGAAGGTCGAACGGTTGACACATACTTACTGATGGCGTGGATGTCGTCCTTCTCCACGAAAACTTGGATTGCATCTGACATACCAGCTTCACCAAGCAACTGCATCTCCTGCGCACGCAAATACTCTTGTACGAGTGCGTGCACCCGCACTCGCCCGGCAGCCAGCTTATCAGTTCCATCCCCTTCCTCGTCTCCGTCAAGACCAGCTAATTCAGGCTCATCTGCGACAACGCGCCGCGTAGCAGACTTCTTTGCGCGATGGAAGACCAGAACATCGCGCGGGTTTGCAATTTTTCCCACGAAGTCCTGGCCAAACCGGATCGGGTTTGACATAGTTGGTACACCGGTAGTATCGACCTGGACAGAAGCATGTCTTGAGGACTCGATAACAGATGGAGATAGGAAGGCCATCAACCTTAAGTCGGACAAGGGGAAGCAGGCGAGGAAGTTCTGCCTCGCCTTCCTCCACCGCTTGAGTATTACGTCGGTCCCATATATCGTTTGCCTTGTTGATCAGCTCCGAAACCTGAATAAGATTAAGCCGAATTCAAAGGGAAAAAAAAAACTATATGGCTCACCCTCAATTTGAGGTACGTTGTAATTTCCATCTGATTCGTAACGTCGAAACCTTCCTCTTCTGCAACCTCTGTGAGAAGTACTTCATCCATTACGAACGGGCGCACAGTGCGCAGAGGAATCGGGGTCAATTCAAATTCTTTTCCTTGGATCTTCAAAAGCGCAACATGCCTTTGAACACGACGATTAGCACCGTGAGATATGAAAGCTGAGAACTAGTTAAAATTCTCCATACTTATCCAACGCCTCGCCTTCTGCAAGAGAAGTCGCGATGGATGAACCAGGTTGTGAGATAAAATATCTCTTGCCTGCCACCGGCTCAGGCATGATGCGGCAGTCGTGTTCGTGGCCCCAGACAACGAGATCGATGTTGTCATCAAAGAGACCCTCTGGAACGAATTCTTGTGGCCCGTGTTTTACCCTGGGTACATTAGAGTTGAATCGATTC
>Ga0307516_10010445_pt1 | contig 10203 bp, 14 predicted proteins | sample 19_EM_MG_FD_203310 | JGI IMG/M metagenome (GOLD analysis project Ga0307516, IMG submission 203310) | Populus trichocarpa ectomycorrhiza microbial communities from riparian zone in the Pacific Northwest, United States - 19_EM | ecosystem: Host-associated > Plants > Roots > Unclassified | place...
GTTGATTACCCTGGGGAGGCGGCTGAGGGATGGGAGGCATATTCTGAAGGGACGCTGACTCGGACATCATCTCCTAATCCAATGACCTTCATCGCAAAAGACGAACGCAAGCCCAACTGCACGCACGTCCTCCTCGTCACCACAGGAAGTGTAGCGTCCGTCAAAGCATCCCTCATCGTCCAAGAACTGCTCAGGGTCCGTTACTCCCTCCACTTTGGCTCGAAAGCTTTTCGTGCCTGACCCTTTCCTGGCTCAACGGGCAGTACGACAACCTCAAGGTCGAAGTAGCGTCCACCAAAGCCTCACTAGCCTTCTTCACAAAGGACGACATAGCAAGCGCGGGATCTAGGGTCTGGACGGATGAAGACGAATGGACGGCGAGCCACCTTCTCTACAGCCCTCGCTCCAACTATTCGATGACACCTATTGGCAGGGAGGATACAAAATCGGAGATCCCATTCTACACATCGAACTCCGGCGCTGGGCCGACATCGTCCTCGTCGCGCCTTGCTCCGCAAACACTCTATCCAAAATCGCTAATGGGTCCTGCGACAACCTCGTTGTACGATAAACCGCTCCTCGCATCGCTTGTCTCCCCACGTCTCACATAAGAAGTACCTCCAGACATCGGTCATGCGGGCTTTGGCACCCACCACCCCAACGTATATATTCCCTGCCATGAACACTCTCATGTACGACCACCCACTTACGGCTGAACATCTCCGGATCGTCCGCGAAGTAGTTCGATACACCGTCGTAGGGCCCATTGGTAAAGGTCTCGCTTGCGGTGATGCCGGTAAGTGATGTTGTTGTGATAGTAATTGCGCTCTTCACAATCCTTTCTTTAAAATTAGGCCTGGGAGCAATGGCGGAGTGGCGGGACATTGTCAATATTGTCGTCGACCGTTTTCACCTTGTTCTCAGAGCATAACCTGTCCTTGAATGTGCGAGTCGCAGAGATCCAAGGAAACCGACTTCCTTTACGCTGCCGACCAATTCCCGATTCATGTCCACCGCGGTCCTTGAGAGGAAGAGACCCGGAAAACTGTTATCTGCGCGGTTCCCACCCATCGTCTCGCATCGGGATCAAGTGACAAGGACACCGGCATTGTACGGGCTCTCTATATCGGCTTGCAACCATCCATGTCAACGTTGTCCATACTCTTCGAGTGATCAAAAATGACATTAGATTGATTGCTCTCACTCATGTACCGTAAGTAAATTGTGACAAGAGTTCACAATGCGAAGTATGCATTGTTATGATCGGAAAGCTGGGCTGAGGTGAACAAATGGAAAGAATGCAGGATGATTTGAGGAATGCATGTGTGCGGTGGGAAAAGAGCAAAGAAATATCAATCTTTCGCATCCTCCATACCGGTCAGCAGGAAGTGTATCCACTGGCCCAGTGTCTTTCCCTCCCATTCCAACATCGCCTGTTTGTTTTGCCCAGACTGAGTTTCCGCATTGGGGGACAATTCCTCGGGAAGCAAGATGTTAGCCTTGAACCAAGGATGTGATAGTGCGTCCGCTGCTTTGAGACGTTTCTCTGGAGGATATACAAGGAAGCGCGAAAGCAGGTCTAGGGCCGTTGGGTGGAATATGGGATCAGTGCCAGAGGCACCGACTTCCCCGGAATCGTCTTGCGTCGCAGGGGACGGAAGGTGGGGGAGGAGAGGGGCAAGAGGGACCGAAGGGACAAGGGTGAAGGTGACTCCACCAGCATCAGGCAGTTTGTCAAAATCCTGTACATTATAGAATGTTCTGCAAATATAAATCCACAAAACTAGAAACAACATACAGGCCAAGTCTCCGGGGTAGGGGTGCCCCGGATCTTGAATATGCTCCATGCGAGACCCAGCTCACCACGGGTGCCGTCGAAGAGGGGGTCGCGGTACCACCGACTGCTGGTGATCGTCCGTGGGTTTGGTGGCATGATGAATGGGGCCGGTGGGTCCTCCGTCCGTGTGGGGTGCTCAAAGTCGTCTTCGTCGTCTTCGTCATCCGAGCACAGCCGGAGAGGGGTGAAGAACTGGGCCAAAGTTGCGCCGAGGCCCCAGAGGTCGATCGCGAAGGGGTCGTAGGAGCGGGGGCCGAAGAGAAGCTCAGGAGCGCGGTAGGGACTGCAAAAACGAAGGTCAGGCTCTCTTCGGGCGGGAGTGAATGGGTTGTACGGACCCGGTAGCCACTTCAAAGTACATCCTTTCGCGATTCTCGGGCCATAGATCGCCCTGATTCGTATCGGTTTCTTTCTCATCTCCTTTCCCCCTTTCCTCATCCTCCCACACGATCCCGAAATCGATCAGCTTGATGCATCCATTTGGATTGAGGAGGACGTTGGTCGGCTTGATGTCACGGTGTGCGATGCGCTGGGCGTGGAGGAAGGCGACTCCAGTGAGAACTTGGTACATGATCGACTGTGATAGGGTCGTGAACCGTTCTTGGAGGAGAGCTTCGGTTTTTTCATCGACCAGAAGAATACCAAATGGGTGGGGAGAGAAACGTGTAGAGTCGAGTATATCGCGAAGGGAGATTGGAATATAGGGCATCCAAAAGTGGAGCGCCGAGTTGTCGGATTCTTCAACATGGCTTACGACGTCGATTATCTGCGGGATGTCCCCGTCGTCAGTACGAGTGTATTTCGTATCTTGAATAACGACAGACATTCGGATGCGAAATGCTGGACAAGATTCTGAGCTCTTTCTTGATGTCGTGGGGTTCCTTTGAAAACTTGCGGACGATTGTGGCAGATTTTACGGCTAGCCATTGTGGTTCTTCACGGCCTATGGTGGTAAAGGTGCGAGATACCGTCGAGACGGGGCTTTCTTGGATGATTTCAGACCCGGGCTGTGAAATAGATATGAGCTGATGTTCACCACGAATCATCGGACAGCCTACCTCTGAGCTCATGGCTAGAGACGTGTATCGTCGCTCGAGAACGCTAAAAGTTCATAGAGTCCAGTTGTCGGGATCGGGTGACCAACTAGAATCGTCGTCTGTCAAAGCCAAGGCGCATAAGTAATATCTCTCCGACAAGCTCTAACAGACGAAAGGCTTCTATCACACGAAGACAAGAGGAAGCGGTCATAACTATAAAGATGACGCTCATTCTCTAACTCTACGGAGAATTGAAACATTCAGGCGGTCCCGGGGTCCTTCGAATCAGTCCCTTTCCCATCCTTATCCTTCCCTTTTGCTTCTTTGGGCGCAACACCCTCCTAAGTAAATCATGCATGGTTCAGAATGACACGACAATTTTACGGGGGGGGAAACATACGCGAGCAAGCGTTCTAGCTGGACCCATATTTTTTGGTTTCTCATCTTTGCCCTCAGACACACCTGTAGACTCGTCGCCGCCACCCACAGACTTAGGACCAGATGGCGTCTTCGGAGGGGATACCTTCATGTGAGAACGTGGTGATGTTGGGTGGAACGGAAGGGACGTACTGGGACTTCTATGGGCTGAGGTGATGGCTGGAAGTTGTGAACTTGAATGAAAACAAGCGCTACGACTGGGACGAACTATGACGTACTGGGGCCTCGGGAGCGGACTGCGGCGGTGTGAAGCAGTATGGTGAGCAGAAGAAGAGACAAAAAAAGGAACGCTCACGTCGCTGGCAACGGCTTCACCCTTCGGGACGTCTTCGTTCTTCGGAACAACTTCAAAGGAATGCCACGAAGAAAGAACCGAATGAACGCACCTCTGCCTGATGAATTGACTCTGTGACGTTGGCCTCGGTACCTTCGTCGTCCTTCATTACCACCTCTGGCTCTGGGGCGGATTCTGTCTGTGCTAGAGTCTGGCCATGCCCATGAGAATCATGGTGAGCCTCATGACGGTGCGGCGCGCTTTTCCTGGCCGAAGGCGAGAGGAGGTAGAGGAACTTGACGTTTCGTTCAGTCCAGACGTTTTCTGGCCTAGAAAAACTCACTCACAGCGGGCCCAAAAATCAACGCCGAGGCAACCTAACAGAATGAGCAGCAGTTCGGAGAGTCGAAAAGGACAAACTGACGATCCAGGGTGTGTCCGAGGTCGATTTACTCGTTGACGCGCCGTGCGACGAGCTGTTCATCCTGATGCCCCCGCTCCGGATGCAAGACGAGGCATTGGTCCTTGCAGTCCTGAGCGGGGCCCGAGCCGTCATCTGGAATGCACGTCGAGCACCGGAGACCGACATTTCTCTCTGAAAAAAAAAGTAGAGACTGGAGTGACGAGTAATTCACACAATTTGAACGCGGGTCAGACCGGATTTATTCTGCATGACGTCACAATACTGCTATTCTACAGACTCATTCACAATCCCAGCCCAGTCCAAGGCGGGATAAAAAGACCAGTCCCATCGAAGCTTGAAATGGATCTTCTCGTGCCAGCCGTTCGTCCAGGAGCCGTCCGATGACCTCTTCTCTCTCTAGCGTGGCTCCTGAAGATGGATTCAGAACTTCAAGATGCTTCAGAGGAGCCGTTGTGGGATCCCAAGGGGACGAGTCCATCGTATAGTTTGCATATTTGCCCAGAGAGGTCTGATTATGGTTCGTGTTGTCATCAAATGCGGTCCGCTCCAGAAGGGTAGGCAGCAAATAGAGTGGAGGACAATAATTTTCTTTGGTGCCGAGAGGTATGTGCGGTTGGTGGTGAGATAGTTGTTCTTGCAGAGGTACATATGTGGCCAATTGGTGCGCATATAGAGAGGAAGAGTGTGCGGTTTGAAAATCTGGCCAAGGTCCTTGTATATGCGGTTGAAGACTTTGAGATTCGAAGTTGGCATGAAAAGCAGGTCGAAACGGCGTGCGAGGGGAGCGTCGGGTCGGAGTAAAAACAGTCTTTTGGGCGATGGGAACAAAAGATTGAACGGGTGATGAAGCGACAGAGTTCGCGTTGTATGCATAGTGGAGGATGGGAGAATTCTGGTTGAAGCAAGGGTTGCCAATGTCGGACGAGGGTGGGATTGGGCCATCCAGGTAGTAAAGCATGAACACGCTAGGAGCCGTTGGGTGTGGCGTGGGCTGAGGAGCAGGAATCGGTGGGTGGAAATTGGCACCAAGCAGAGGAAAAGCATGAGGCTCTTGGGGCGTCACTTTTGGTTGCAGCCGAGGCAGCACAATATCAGTTTCTGCCTTGACTTTTTTCCGGGGTCGACCTGGACCTTTCTTCTTCTTGGACTTTGATTCGGTCTTCTGTTCGGGAGTGACGTCAGTTTCGAGCAGAGGATCAGCATATTCAGTCTTGAAGTCCATGATCTGGTCGGGTGAGAGGGCAGCGTCGGAAGTTGCCGCTCCTGCAGGACCTTTCTTTGCCTTCTTCCTGCGTTGTCGAGAAAACCATGCTGTGATCCATTTATGGGGGCTGTTGAGGCAGCAAAAAAGTGAGCGCAGCGAATGTGGAGGACATTTAGATGTGAGATTCACAGTCCAGTCTCCTCGCTGAGAGCCCTGATCTGCGACGTTGTTGGTGACGTCGAGATCACGAAAGCGCCGTTGAGGATCTTGGTCTGCTCGATCGAGGCGCGGATGGCGTTTGACCGCTTTCCTTCACCGATGTTGGCGGCGTTGTCCATCGAGAGGAAGGGTCACGTGCATCACATCTTGTCGCGTTCCTCCTCGATGGAAGGTGCAGCAACCAAGCCAGCCAAGCCAGCCCTGATCACCCCCTCGGCGTCGCCGCCATCCACTGCCCGCTCCTTCGTTCAGCAACCCTACAGAATACCCGACCGGCCGTCCCCCACGAAACGGCCCCGTTTCTCGTCCACCTCGAACACACTTCGCGCCCCCTCTTCCTCCTCTTCGGCCAGCGTCGACTCGTTCGATTTCCAACAGGCCAGGGAGGACTCCACTCTGCGCCTCCTGAACATATGGTCCAGCCTCGAACGCTACACCAGACCCATCGACGAAGACGACATTGTCGATATCACAACAGGAGAGGTCATCAAAGACCGTGGCGTGCTTCGAGGGTCTAAACAACTATCATTTGGCGATGCCATGGGCGAAGAGGAAGAGGGGTATGATGAGGACGAAGAGGAGGAGAGCACGGATGAACTGGATGCGTTTGCAAACGAAGGGGTGGATGATATCCGACTAAACGTGGGCATACGCAAGGTACCCCCCGTCAGGGAGATGGACCCAGAGGATGCAAAGGACATCAAAGAATTCCTCGAAGCAGAGCGCAAGAGAAGGGAGACGTGTGGCAGCGAGCGAGACGAGAGCGAGGTCGAAAAGACTCCATCTCGTTCCAAAACTCAACGAAAAAAACAACAATCACCCTTGGAACGCCATGCCACGAGGCGAGAGGACGCGGAAGACCCGACGCCACACCGACCCACCGCGGCAGCCCTTCACTCTGAATCAGACGACGAGCTCTGCAATTGGGATATGGACGAGGCCAGCATGATATATCTCGTGCCTCTGCGCTCCTCTCCTCCCAAGAGGTCGCCGAGACCTACCGTCCGCGACAGGCCACCCCGGTCCCGCACCGCGCCCTCCGAAGATCGATTCTTCGACCCCCCACCAGAATCGACAGCGACATCTCCCCCGCGAATCTCATCTCCCCTCCCCTCGCCCACACAACATTCCTCGCCCCGGCTTATCCCCAAGTCGCCGTCACTCCGCAATAGAGCTCAGTTTGAGCAGAGACCTCGGCCAGCAGCATCTCCTCATCTGGATCTAGCCAAGATATCGAAAAGAAAAGTCCGGCCGTCCAAGTCCAAAGCCGAACCCAGAGGGAGCGATACGCAGCCCCCCCCGGTCCCTGCACCCATTTCCCCACCACGTCGCCCTAAGCAATCAGCGGTATCTCACGAATCAAACACATCCGGCATAAACCCCACCAAGAGAGAAACGGGTACGCCCATCAGGAAGGTTGAGGTGGTTATCGAAAAGCCACCCTCCACACGACGGGTATCAAAGTCTGAGGCCCAAGAAGATACGCGCCCCAGGATGGAGCCGGGCGAAATTAAACGACGTGCTAGTATCGAGGCGAAAGGAATCGATAGAAAGATCAAGGGAAAGAAGGGACAGGAAAAGGAACTCATACTTAATAAACGAGACTTCAAGTCGATACGGGATGGGGATGTTGTGGTTCCCTGCTCTTCATCGCTTGGCGATCGGCGACCACGAGAGTCTCCGCCACCTTCAAACGCCAGTTCTTCGAGTTCCCTGCCGGATCCTCACGACAAACATAAAACACGAGGCAGACCCCTCGCTCCAGGCTTGTTATCGTCACCAAAGAAGAGGAAAAGAATTGCTTCCGCCGCTGATCCCAGCCGCTTGAACGATAGAGACACCACTCCGTTGGACGAAGAGGAAGATCGTACTCAGCCAGATATCGTGTTAGACGACAAGTCCCATTCTCCCCCCGGACTCCCCAAACCCCAAAGTATCAAATGTGCGTTTCCACATCTACAGAATGTGTTCAAAACATTTACCCATTCACAGCGTCTGGCAAGCCGAAAGAACGGCGAAAATCCGTCCCGAGACAGCAATCCGAGTCTCCCGACAAATGCTCCAGTTCCGCTTCTGACGATAACAGCCACGTCTTTCCATTTCCAGATGACCGACAGGAAAAGTTGCGTTATTCCAGTCGCGCGCCTTCATATTTCAGCCCTCCGCCGTCTCGATATCATCTATACCCCCCATCGTATCCTCCACTGCCACCACCGCCATCAGACCACCCTCACCGTCATCCCCACCAACAGCAACCACCACCTCCATATTTACCAGGTCCCGATCCGCGTGCACAGTACATCATCACTCAAGCCATGCACCAGCTCTCTGCACTAATGGGAGGCCCGTGGCCCCCTCCTCCCCTTCCGATGCCAACTGAACAACGAGGAGCCACTCCGTTCACGCCTTCCCCTCATCCACATTCACATTATCGACCGTACCACCCCGATGACCGGCCGAGTGGCACAATGTACTCAACCCCAGTGTTACACCATCCTCATCCTCATCCACATCCACATCCGTACCCACACCCGCACCACTACCCCTACATGTACGACCCTCGAGCATCGATGGTCCCGCCGGAGTTGCCAATGTCCGTGGGTGCAGGTGCAGGTGTCGATACTAGTGGCAGTGACAACACTAGCAGTAGGCGGAAGTCGCTGGTGAGGAGAAGCCGGTCTAGAGGGCGCAAAGTCACGTTCAGCGTCGAAGAGGAGGGAGAAGAGACGACGATAGCTGATGTTTATGATGCTGGGGAAGCAGGAGGTGGTTTGAGTGGAAAGGCTAGGGCGAAGGCGAAGGCTCGGAGGGATTCAGGAGCGTCTGTTGGTCCCAAGTCGGATAGGGACGAGTCTGGGTCCCAGACAAAAGGGAAAGCAGGACGGAGAGAGGACAGCAAACGCCAGGAGAGGAGGGAGGCTGATGATGCCCCGGCATCAGGATCTGGATCTGACGACGACGACGACGAGCGCCAACCAGTCCGAGGACGCTCGTTCGTCAGGGGTCAAACCCCGGGGCCTCCTTCGCGCGTGCAAGTTTCGGCTGCTCGTGGCAAGAGTCGGGCAAAGCCCTGACGAGATAAAAGGCGAGGTGAATATCCAATACTATCATTGGTGTGGAGCGATAGTGATAGAGATGGAGGTAGTCCATATTGCGATTCCTATCTTATTGGGAGGCAAAAAGCTTTGTATTGAAACGGGGATGTGTACAAAGCTTAAGGATATTATAATGTATGTTCAATGTATGTTGTTTGATAACTCTGAAGCGATTGGAGAATTGTACAATGGCCGTCGATGTGAATTAGGATGGAGGGCCAGTATGTATGAAGAAATTAGACCAAATAAGATACGAGAAAGATTTCCGTGTTATGTTGTTCAGTCCATAGAGAAAAAGTCATCTTTGAAATCGAATTCATCCACTTTTGTCCATTCCACCTACAATGGATCAGTAGAGACCACGCACGAGTAACGCTTGAATCGACTCACTCCAACCCCTGACGAACTGCTCTTGCTGTCAAGCACCACATACCTGCGATATTCCCCCATTATTACAGGCTGCTGGCGCATCAAAACAAGGTCCCTCGAAATGTCCTTCCTCAGCTCAGCGATCGCAACACCCTTCAGGAAATGGCCATAGGTAGACTGGCAGCTGTCGACACAGACTTGAAGCATCGACCAGAGGTTCTGTGGGCGATGTGTCCAATGGTCTCGTATCCACCGATGTTGACGGTCGTTGTCTGCTCGCAACCTAAAGGCTCCAGCAGGTGGCGCCGTCATGAGGGCAATTTCACCTTCATCAACAGCGGTAAATAAGTCGATGAGGGCTTTCCCCCTGGGATGTAGTAGTATGAGCAGGCAAAGATCTAGAGCTAAAAGAAGACTCCCCTTTCCAGCATAGCCGCCGGTGCCTCTTCGGTAACCCGCAGCGCCATCCCCAACGCCGAAGGCAGAAGATAGCACTCCCAAAGCGGGTGCTTGTGGAGTTGCCAAATCTTTTTGAGAACGTCGGAATAGTTATTGATAATCGCCTCGGCTGTAAACGTAACAATTCCACCTGTGGAAAGTCAACATCAAACATCCCTGACCAACGTCTTGCACCGGACGGAAACATACCACATGGAAGTATTTCGCGCATGCCCCACCACTCAGGTTCTATGCTCACATGCGTCCCATAAGTCCAAAATGTTGTCGTCAGTGAGCTACATCGGTCGATCAACTTGGGAAGCTTGTGAAGCGTCTTGACGGCCCCAACATGCACGAAAACTGCCCGAATTTCCTCCTTAGCATCGAATTTGACCCTTTTCCTGCGGTCCCAGCGATTTATGATTTCTAAGAGCATCCGGGTCTCGATTCCAGCTGGCTCCTTCGAGCCATCCCCACCATACCACCAGACGTTGAATGAGTTATTGTCAGGTTCCGCCATGAAGTTGTGAAGCCAAGCGGGGAACCCGAGGATCTGGAGTCCGTGGTGGTAGAGAGGCTTCCTACGAAGGGAGCGTTCCCATCGCGCCGTATCCAAGATCATGGGTTCGGACTGGTTAGTGGCGGGAAGGTAGAGGCTAGGGGGACGTCGGCAGGATTTGGAGATTTGGGACCATGGGATAAGGGCGGCCACTAGAAAAACGAAAGATGTCGAAGTCGGTACGTATACGGAAAAGGGAACACCCAGGACCGAGCAAAGGGAGCCGGTGGGAGGAAACACTAAGATGTGCCCAACGATTTCCTGTTTTGAAGGGACCGATATCGGGACCAAGACAACCTAAACCCGCGA
>Ga0307516_10010446_pt1 | contig 10202 bp, 10 predicted proteins | sample 19_EM_MG_FD_203310 | JGI IMG/M metagenome (GOLD analysis project Ga0307516, IMG submission 203310) | Populus trichocarpa ectomycorrhiza microbial communities from riparian zone in the Pacific Northwest, United States - 19_EM | ecosystem: Host-associated > Plants > Roots > Unclassified | place...
AGGATAATAATCAATAGATTAAATGGATATGAATTCGAGAGTGGTATTGCGCTGACCCGGGCTCATAACCTGTCAAGATTATGATGGAAGTTTGATGGAACGATGAAGTCTTGTGTGTATTGTCTTAGAGAGAAAGGCAGGAAAAGTGAAAAGTCTGAATACACGTATATGACGTGATTCTACACGTGACAAAGCAGAACGAGTGAGATATTGCAACAGGCGGTTCTCCAAGGTACTCGAGTGTGTTCTGGTGACGCAAGCGAGAGCGGGAGCGGAAGCGGGGGGGGGGACGGGAACGGGAACGGGAATGGAACGGGAACGGGAACGGAAACGGGAGACAGAGACCGACAGCGTCAGACGGACGTGTCGGACAGAGAGACGGACAGCGTCAGACGGACGTGTCGGACAAGAACGGACAACGTGTCGGACAGAGAGACGGACAGCGTCAGACGGACGTGTCGGACAAGAACGGACAACGTGTCGGACAGAGAGACGGACAGCGTCAGACGGACGTGTCGGACAAGAACGGACAACGTCAGACGGACGTGTCGGGCAGGGAGACGGACAGCGTCGGACGGACGTGTCGCACAGAGAGACGGACAGCGTCGGACGGACGTGTCGGACAGAGACGGGCGGCGCTAGACGAGCGTCGCCGATACGGAGATACGGTGGAAACGGAGGAAACGGAGGAAACGGAGACGAGGTTGATATTCCGAATAGAATAGAAGAGGTTGCATGAAGAGAAGAAGAAGACAAAACACGGGAGACAGCCCTCCTTATATACACAGTTCTCGCAACTCCCATACGTCCTCCTACTCATACCCACGCAACTCACATACGTACTCATACTCACATTTGTGCTCATAACCACGCAACTCATACAACCTTCTCTTATGCAACCGGGGCCCGGAACCGACACCCTTTCCAAGATCGAGACATCCGGAGCGAGGTGACGACACTCTTTCCAAGATCGAGACATCCGGTGCGAGGTGCCGGCATCAACAACGAAATCAAACAACCAAACCCAAATCGAGCGCCGGGACCTGCGCCGTAACAGCTACCTCCTCGTCATTCCTTCCTTTTGCCCACCATCCGATATCATCCACAAAGGACAGCCCACTAATCCCTGGGGCTGCCTTTTCCACTGCATCAAAGATCCCTTACAAGTATGTGACAAACAGGATGGGTGCCGCTGGAGAACCCTGTAGGTCACCAGTGTCCACTGCATTGGACTCTCCCACTTCGCCATCCAGCACAAGTTTAACCCGTCGGTCTGACATGAAGCTCATCGTCCAGCGGATGAGATCTGCCTCCAGTCCCAGTTCCTCCATTTGCTTGCCCAGGAGAGCCTTGTTGACATTGTTGAATGCTGATTTGACATCCATAAATAGGGCACCAGCAACCTTCCTCTCACCCCATGCCTTCTGCGTGCGATTAATCAAGATTGCCACTGCGTCTACACACGACCGGCGTTTCCGGCACCCGAATTGACCCTCGTGTAGCCCTCGCTTCCGCTCCAAGTGGTCAGCGATCAGGTGGCCTGCCGTTCGCTCCAGTAGCTTGCTGATGACGTCGAGTAATCATATTACCCGATACGCTCGTACCTTCGAGTAGTCTGGCTTCCCAGGCTTGGGAATGACCACTCCTTTTGCCATTTTCCATATTCCTGGGTGAAACCCAAGCCGGATACACGCCCGAACCAGCTGGGTTATGCGCTGTTCGTCCCACTGCCAAAACACCTTGATGATGTGTGCCGAAATCCGATCGTCTCCCGGGGCCGAGGTGTTGGCTGCCTTCCTCAAGAGTGATCCGACCAATTGAGCATCGACCCTCTCAAAGGCCTTGCCCCCTTGCGCCGGGTTGAAATTTTCAGGTGGCCCCTGTGGAAAGTGTGCCTGGAGAATCGCCTGTTCCCGCTCCTGGTGGCCTTCAGCGATGGACCCATCTTCCCGGACGAGTGTCTGGCCAGTCTTGTCGATCCTGGGCATTGTGTACCTCGCTGCTGTCCATACCTTATTCCCGTCTGCCTCCTGTAGGAACCGGTTCCAGCAGTCTCTCTTTGCCTTCCGTATTGCCCGTCGGAATTCCCGCCTTGCCGCCTTTACTCGCGACATTGCGGCCACCCTCCATTTCCTTCTAGCTCTTCCCAGATCCTTTCTCAGCTCCCTGAGGTCTGCATTCCACCATGGTTTTGACCGTGAGCACCACCTCTTCTTCCTTGCATGTTCATCCAATGTCACGGTCATCGCCTCCCTCAGAGCCCCTGCCTCTTTCACCACATCGTCGGTTGTGCTGTCATCAGATAGGATTGGGGTCCGGCCCACCATGCCCATGTAGCACTCCCTCGCCTTTGCCTTCCTTTCTTCTGCCTTTTTCTTTTCCTATTCCTCATTTTCTTTCGTGGGATCCCATCCACTAATGTCCCATCCTGTCGTTTCCGTACTCATGTCGGGCTTCGGGTGAGGGTTTCCCAGCACCTCCCACATGATGACTTCGTGGTCTGACCTGGTTGCCTCTTCGTCAAGCAGGCACCAGTTCAGCTCCATATTAGGTGAGGACAGGGTAAGGTTGATAACTGAGTGGTTCATCGCCCCTGGTCCCATCCTTGTGGCTTCCCCAGTGTTCCACACCAACAGGTCCTTCTCTTCAATCAGCCGTTCCCAGAAGACATTGTTTCTGCTTCGTGTCAACCTGGGATTCCACAGCTTGCTGTGGGCGTTCATAACTCCAGCAATGATCACCCTCCGCTGCTTGGTGATCTCGCCCCACTGGGCCTCTTGGGCAGGCCGTTTGCTCTCACTACCCTCATGTCGGTCGTATACATTGGCGATGACAATCGTATCCCCACCTGGGAGAACAACCTCCACCACCTGCATGTAGTTTCCACACTCCTGCGTCATCTCTTTCAGCTCTGTCACCCGGCACCTTGATGCCCGGTTGACTGCTATCCAACACTTCGCTGCCACCCCCTCCTCCCCTTTGATGAAGGTGAGGCTGGGGTGTGAGCGTGTGCCGTCCTTCTCGTTTCCTCCTCTTGGCTCCTGAATGAGCACTAAATCTGCTCCTCTTCTGACTGCCGTTTCCAATACCGCTTCCATCACCTGACCACCCCTGGCACAGTTATGCTGCAGTGCCAGCAGCCTCCGGGGTTCTCGTGGGGCCGCCATCATACAGCCATGGGTGGGGCGGTGCTGAGAAAGTGGCCGTGATGGGGTATGAAAAGTTGCGGGATGTTGAGTGAGGTGCACAGCCGTTGTTTGCCTTGCTGGGGGGGGAAAAGGGTTGGTCAGCGAAATTTGGGAGTCCAATTTGGACGTTGGGTGTATGTTGCAGTCGATCGGAAATTTGCATTCTGGTGACAACATGAATTCAGCCAATGAATCCCGTGCGTACAGCAGTCGCTGGTGACTTGGTCGAGTTGACTATTCGAGCCACCCAGGACTGAAGGGCGGAAGGTCGCAGCCAGCTGTTAGCCTCAGCACTGCCAAGACATCTCCCACACTTGGCACCACACCCAAGACCTGGCTCTCGCTGATTACGAACCTACCCTCCCGCATCGTCCGACTAACGCCCAGCCTCAGACCACGCCACGAAGTTAACCGCTACCCCTCGGCATACATCACCAAACGGATATTCCTGACATTACTGAGACTCCGGTCTTTACGCCATCGCTGGGAGCCATGCCGTTTTTCCAGCAAGTCTCAAAGTAAGTCCCTGAGTGAATTGTGGCAGTGGCGGGGTGATGATGGTCTTCCCAGCAGTTGGCTCATTTTTCAGTAGCGATCCACCTGTCCCTACACGCGACGCGTGTTACCAAGCATGCCACTTGCTGGGCAAGGCCGAGGGCCAGTTCCTGAGAATGAGGAATGGGCTGCGTGCCTCACATCGCTTCCTAACAGTCATCAACGATGCGGCGTCGCCCCTCGGTTGCCGTGCGCACGGCTGTCTCCACTGGACTCGTGTGGTCTCTCGTCAGCTACACGGCGTATTGGAGGCACTGGTGGCTGAGCGCAGACTGATATATCCATTCGAGGAGTCGTGGTTTGGTTGCACGCCGGAAGAGATAGAGAGCATCGTCAGCTCATGGCTATCACACCCCGGCATCAGGAAGTCGTGGAGGTTCAACGAACTGGTCACTGCCATCGCCCGACTCGAATGCGAAATGGAGTCCCTGATCAGGCAGTCCTCTCAGGTTCCGGCGAAGAAAAGCCATGATGACGAATGCCATTCGTCACACAGCCAGCTGCGCAGGCGGAGGCCCTACACCGCCGACATCCATGCGGAGGCGGGGGTCTCGTGAGTGGTGGGTCCATCGGTTCGGTTAGAATAAATAGAAAGAGCTGAAGTTGGTAAATTCGGTAATGATTTTCGGCTTGCAGAAGCGGCCTCTAATTATAGATGCGCGACTCCGTTACTCTCATGTACTCAGTTCGATCGGGTGCGTGTGCCGGCGTGGTTGGGGGCCAGTGGCACCTTCGCTACGGGGATCCTTCGAGGTGGCAACCCATTGTCACAAACCTGGCGTGACAGGCTCAGGGGGGCCGCCGCGGGCGCCGCCATCACCCATAGCCGGCCTATGGTTCATCCTCGTCTCTGCCGCTACCGCCTCCATTCTCCGGCGCGCCTAAAGCGCCACACCCGCACACCCCGACGCCGCTCCGGTAGCCGCCATCGAGAGAGTCTCGACCTGGCCACGGGCCGACCAGGGTTTCCGTTATACTATGCTTGCACGTCAGTTCTCCTTTGTCGTTACGTATGTCGTCTCTGGTTTATGCTTGCGCGTCTTTCTCCTTTCTTACCTATGTGTTTCCCTTTGATTGAGCTTGCGCGTCCTTCTCCTTTCTTACGTATGTGTTTCTGTTATATTGTCTTACGAGTGCGATCTTGTGTTTGTCTGGAGGAAGAGCAACGAGTCATCGAGTATGGGAGGAACTGTGTCAGACTTGCGGGCAAGCTGTTATGATGCACAGAGGGAAAGAGCAACGGGTATAAAAGGAGGGCGCGGTAGCTAGTCTGGAGATTCTTCTCCACGCAATATATTATCTATACACATGAACCTACCCTCCCACATCTCTGAGCGGCGTGACGAGACCAGCGCCGGGATCTCGGACCACTCGCGCCGACGACCATGCGGCCATCCGGCAGCGCGATGAAATGATCCAAGGACCGCCTACAACGAACGACATCGAGATACGATTATCGCTATACACAGACCTAACTTCAGACATCCGTGAGCGGCGCACGAAGAACAGACCCGCGCCGGGATCTCGGATCACACCCGCCGATGACCACCTGGTCATCGGGGAGCGCGACAAGTGATCCGAGATCACCTACGACAGACAACATCGAGATACGATTATCTCTCTCCACAGGCCAATCTCTCTACATCCGTAAACTAGCGCTGCGACCACAACCCGTAAAACACCACAGAGTGAGCGAAGCCGAATACTGCTACTGCGACGCCGAATACCGCAACGATACCACGCCGGGTGTGAGAAAGATAGAGCGAAGCCGAATACCGCTCCTGCGACGCCGAATACCGCAACGATACCACGCCGGGTGTGAGAAAGATAGAGCGAAGCCGAATGCCGCTACTGCGACGCCGAATACCGCAACGATGCCACGCCGGGCGTGAGAAAGATAGAGCGAAGCCGAATTCCGCTCCTGCGACGCCGAATACCGCAACGATACCACGCCGGGTGTGAGAAAGATAGAGCGAAGCCGAATGCCGCTACTGCGACGCCGAATACCGCAACGATACCACGCCAGGCGTGAGAAAGATAGAGCGAAGCCGAATTCCGCTCCTGCGACGCCGAATACCGCAACGATACCACGCCGGGCGTGAGAAAGATAGAGCGAAGCCGAATTCCGCTCCTGCGGCGCCGAATACCGCAACGATACCACGCCGGGCGTGAGAAAGATAGAGCGAAGCCGAATACCGCTACTGCGACGCCGAATACCGCAACGATACCACGCCGGGCGTGAGAAAGATAGAGCGAAGCCGAATTCCGCTCCTGCGGCGCCGAATACCGCAACGATACCACGCCGGGCGTGAGAAAGATAGAGCGAAGCCGAATACCGCTACTGCGACGCCGAATACCGCAACGATACCACGCCGGGCGTGAGAAAGATAGAGCGAAGCCGAATACCGCTACTGCGACGCCGAATACCGCAACGATACCACGCCGGGCGTGAGGAAGACTACCGTGAAGACAACGATACCACGAAAGGCGTGTGAGAGACAACGATACCACGCCGGGCGTGAGGAAGACTACCGCGAAGACAATGATACCACGCAAGGCGTGACGGATACCGCGAAGACAACGATACCATGCCAGGCGTGAGGAAGACTACCGCGAAGACAACGATTCCACGCAAGGCGTGTGAGAGACAGCGATACCACGCTGGGCGTGAGGAAGACTACCGCGAAGACCAACGATAGGACAAGGGATCCGGAATCACTTGCACTGGACGAAGGAGTCACTGGCACCAATCCAAGGACGAGACACGAGTAGCTATCCGGGATCGCTCAAGGCCAACGAGAGGATGAGACACGAATAGCGATCCGGGATCGCTTGCGCCGAGTGCATAAGACCTCCAGGTGGCCGCAGAGAAGACTGGGAGTACGACGACTCGCCAGCGCCCAGAGAACGACACCGTGCTACGTTAAAGACCACTGGGTGGCAGTAGACGAAGACCGCGTAAGACCTAGCACGGCCGCACAGGAAGACTGGGAGCACGACGCCTCACCAGCACCAAAGGCTACGCCGAGGGACATCCTTAGACTTCACCTGAAACAGTGGGGAGTACTTGCCTGCGCCAGAGAGCTGAACGAACACAGCCCAAGAGCCGAACGAACAGAAGCCCTACAGAGTAGGCAGAACGACGAGCTACGTTGCCAGTCGAGCCCCAGACAGAGAACGGAAGTCGGAGTCAGGTTTTTGACACCCATCTAGAGCCTTCCGGTCGTGTAATATTGACAGCTTCCACTCGTGGACTGCTGTGGTATGGCTGCCGCGATATAGACTTGGCACTGTGGTAACGGCGAGTGGGCATATGTTTTATCTGTGGATATTTTGGTCACCGCTTGAGTCCTGACCTCCACCGTCGATTTGGGCCGAGTAGCATGCACTATCAACGCCGATTTCGGATAATGAGAACGACAAGAATGCCGCTGGGTTGTGGCGTCCCGCGCCCCCAGGCAATGAAACATCATCATCGTCGACGTACCTTGCCCCTAGGTTACAAGCAATGCGTAAATCATGTATTAAAAATGCGTAATTCAACTTTGAATGCGGCACACTGCAATTACTGATACAAACGCAATTTGTAGGCAAGACTTGTCTCGCACCAGACTAATTCCTTCGTTGGTGACTCACCTCGTACCTCGCCTGCCACCACTCCAGTCATTAGTCTGGATTAAGTCCTCGTCACACCATAATCGTCCGTATGCTTCGTGTCGAGGTGAATGAAGTATCAAAGTATCCCCTGATGCATATGAAACCGATCGATATATCTCCTCAGGCTTGTGAGGGGTTCAACCTTTGGGACTATGAGCAGTTGTACAAAGAAAAGGCACCCATACTATTTGGTATCTTGCAACTTGAGTGCTGTGTACCATCGGCCATAGAATCAATTCGGCAAGTCGACATCGGTGAACCACTACTGGATGAAGAGCTACGAGACGAGATGGAGGAAGCAGAAGCTGAAGTTGAGTCTGGTGATAGAGATAGCCATGAGATGGGGCTGCAGTCTGCACCAGCAAATTACGATGACAATAGCAGCCAGCGGAGGAAGAGAAGAAGACCAAGATCCAAGGCTTTAATGTCAGTCATGCGTATGTCTCTCTTGATGGCCGCAAGATCGCTGCACAACAATGGCATTACCGGAAGGCTTGGAATCTTTTGCCGTGCGATGAAGGTTCCGAAGGTCATGCGTCAGTTTCTGAACACAATCGGATTTTGTACTGCATATCAGACGTCAGGCGAATGGCTCCGAGAGAATGCGGCATCAGATCGACTCTGTCTTGGAAGTAAGTTCCGAAACGTACCAATGGGGGTCTGCTGGGACAATCTTGTAAGGTTCGACAAGAAAGCTGAGCCGACGGTACTCAACCCCGGTAACAAGATCCAACAGAATACATCCGCCTTTATGTATGCCCTTCACATTCCACCACCATCCCTCGATGCTACAGTAGCTGAGTTCGTTACCTATCGAAATATTCAACAAGCGATTCGGGAAGGTGATGATTCCACTGTGAAAGGAATTCTTCCAGCCAAGTTAATGTTTCGGTCCGTTGACTACAACAACCTCACCGTGGATCCTTCGTCGTTTCTTCAGAAAGATTTGATTGCTACCCATATTCCTTAAATTGCTACCAATCTCGTAATGGATGTATTGGGGTTATTGTGTGGTGATGCAGCCCTAAAGACTTACCGACTCGATGGCAATATGCTGCTACGGATTCCAGATGTTTCAGAGGCTGCAGATTACCTTGTGCTTGATCCATACAAGTCTGACTTCCATACATGTCCAACAATGGGTCTGGACGAAACTACCCTGGATGGAACGATTTCGGTTTACCAGAAGTTACTTGAATACATTCAGGTCGAATCAGCCTCATTGGATGGACGAGCCATATTCAGCTATGGAGATCTCCTAACGGTAAAGAATCTCTCATCGTTGAAGGAGATGCGAATTCGGGAGTCTCGTGCAGATCGACTAGAATTTGCAGCCCCGAAAGCAGCATTTTTCCACATGTCGATGGCAAATGTCTATGCCGTTATACGATGCAACTGGGGCAAGAATGGAAGCCGTGATCCAAGTTCTCTCTCCCGCTTTGCAGCTGTGTTAAACAGGTCCGGCATAACCGAAGAAACTGGCGATTTCAATGCTCGTTATCGGCTTATTGACCATGTTCTCTCTGGATATGTGGCAGCTGCCCTGATGACACAAGCATCGAAGTTGTCTGGCTATCTGATCCGTACTCCCAAAGATTTCACTGAATGGGTACAGGTCATGATTGGAGGCAGTTAGTCACCACAGTAGTTACATACTACTTTGCCTTGGAAAGAGTCGCATTTCAACGTGGTCAGGCTATCGATTGATCTACCGCCGCATACGAGACCAGACGAGCAGACATCATGTCTAAGAGAAAGGGACAACGAACTGTGCAGGAGAATCAATTCTGTTCAAACGCTGGCCGTAAAACTTTTCTGGACAGGCATACAGTCTCACTTCGGGACAAGGTTCTGGAGAATGCGATCCTGTTCATGAATCAGGCTCTTATTGCAGTGGATTTCCATCAATCCATGCGTAAAGGGGAAGTGGGAAGATTGGAGGCCGACCTCAAGATAATGATGATCAACTTCCACGGCTGCGGCAAGACGAAGTACGCCCGCATATTACTCGAGAGACTGTTCGATCAGCATCATGTGTGGACGCCTGAGCACCATTACATCGACATACGGAACAACTTGATGAATCTTAGTGGCCAAAGAGACTCCTTTGTGGCTGTTGATGAGAACCTTGAGCTCATCAATGCAGATCTTCAAAGTGGATACAATCCACGCGATACATGGCAGAGTCTTGAATGGCACCGTGATGTCGTCTCACCGAACATCATGCCATTTCGAAGGATGCGAGATTCGGTATTAAAATCATCAGGAGTAACTACTGGTGGTAAGAAACATACACGGCCCGATAACAAGGCAGATATCCTATGTGTCATGGAAATTCTGTTAAAGGAGGATATTCTGTGTCCTCACAAGGGCCGTGTTGCGGTTGGCCCTTCCGGGGCTCGACTGCCCATATGTGAGACAGTGGACATGTTCGACAAGGGTAGTGACATCCTTCTGCATGGTGGAGTGGTGGAATCATTGGTTGAAGGCCGAAGGCACCAGCCAATTGCACCTGACATGCCTGAGCTGTCGGCTGCAGAGTGGGTGGACGAACTTGATACTGTTGGAATATATGGATCGATAAAAGGTGAAGATTGTATTGCAGAATTATGCGGGCGCAAGATCTCTCTATATACAGGACGGCCGTCAGGACAAAGGACGGAAGACTGCCCCTCGAGCCGGTGCTCGGGACTCAGTCATGTCCGGACGCCACCTCTGGCCTCTCATGTCCGGACGCCTCCTCATCTCCGGACGCCACCTTATTCTGACACTTCCCCTCGTACGGAAGATGCAAAGGAACAC
>Ga0307516_10010447_pt1 | contig 10201 bp, 13 predicted proteins | sample 19_EM_MG_FD_203310 | JGI IMG/M metagenome (GOLD analysis project Ga0307516, IMG submission 203310) | Populus trichocarpa ectomycorrhiza microbial communities from riparian zone in the Pacific Northwest, United States - 19_EM | ecosystem: Host-associated > Plants > Roots > Unclassified | place...
ATGTCTGGATTTGACCGAAGGAGGGGGACGAGAGCGGACCGAAACGTCGGGTATTTGTGCGCAAGCTGGAAGGCGAGGGTGGGGAAAATGAAGTGGAGGTCGCTGCGGTCCTTGAAATCGCGGGAACAAAAGAAAGACGCTCCAAGTAGTCCGTCAGCGAAGAATCGTTCGCTGACAGTCTGGGCGATCGTGGATTTGCCGGTGCCGGCGAGCCCGTTCAACCAGAAGACTGGGGACTTGTTTGAGTCTTTGGCCCATGGCTCTATGTCGTTCAGGACAGTCTCTCGCGTACCCCTGAGGCAGCCTCGACGATCTCCGTGTAGGTATCCAGCCCCATCAGCACGACGACAGCTGTTTAGCACCAACAAATCCGCTGCGCGACGGACAGGTAAGTTTGGTTCAAGGGAAAAGGGAAAGGTCCGAACCGGCACCCTGGAAGGCACGAGGGACATCAGATACGTGCTCAACAGGTTGGCCCAATAACTCACAATCAGCCTGCAATTCTGGTCATACATTGCGTGTTGCTGTGCCATCTATCAAATCGTCTCAGGTTTAGCGGTGCAATAGTCGCGTGGGCCTTGCCACTACGAACCTGGTAGTCGAGGAGGGCACCTCGGATGTCTTCTGCGATTCCGGACGCAGCCTGAATATCATTTTGATATTCCTCGTAGTCCCGGACATTGATGCGGTTGTAGAGCACGTCCAGATTCTCCCTAATCAACCTGAGAGTACTAGGAGAGGGGATTAACACGACGGTAGACTGGAGTTGATCCTGGTCACCCACCCGAACAGCTTCGCCCGGCGCTCGAGATAGGCTTCGTCCCACACCGCGGCTTCGTCGTCGTGCTCCCCTGGGTTCAGCCGATTCAGCCTCGCCAGAACGGAATCCAATTTATTCTTCACCGCCGGGGATTTCTGTTCAGGTGTCAGCGGGAGTCGTGACGAGGGTCCTGAACTGTATCACCTCGTGAAGTTTCAAGAGGGAATCGAAAGAAGCCTGATAAAAGGACCGATCGTCAGTGGGAAGGAGGGTAAAAATATAGAAAGTATTTACGGTGAGGCTAGTAATTCGATCGTAGATTGCTTGCTGTTGTGATATCTGCTTTTATGTGAGTCGTATTCGATGCAACGAAACAACCTCCACTCACTTGATAGCGGGTAATCGCCCCTCGAAGTCGTTCGACGAGTATCGCTACCGCTTTGGAATCCTCGCCTTTATCCATGAACCGAGCTGCAGTGCTCTTTTCCAGCAAGGCCCGCGATCGCTTCTCAATATCTTCCAACGTACTGAGAAGACCATTGACAAAGGTGGGTTTGTTGAGTGATCGGCGGACGCACCTGGACAATTCTGATCGCCGTTGTTTCTCCCCCTGGTCGCTCGCTGCTGCGGTAAAGTCTCGCTTGAACCTCCTCAACAGGGGAATGAGTTCCTTGATGTTCTCCTTCACGTCCTCACCCTGCTGTTGGGGTCTAGGTCAGATTCGTACGACAGCCACCCACTTGACCACTACCTCGTAATGCTTGATGAGCGCGTTCACGAAGCCGAGGGCGGACTTGAGCGGAGGGAAGCAGTCAGAGCTCTCTTTTGCGATGTCGAGGAATATCTTCACACAATCTGCGACTTTCTGCCTTTTCGCTGGGAGCCGTTGAGTTTTCAGAGGGCTGATCCCACAGAAGATGTTGAGCCCACTCACATCGACTTGGATCCGAGCCATTCCAAGAGTTTCCGGAGTCCGTCGGAGGTCGCTTTCGAAACATAGATTCGTTTCTGGTTGGTCGTCGTGGTTGGGAGGGGAAGTGGACTGTTATCGCCAGAAAGACCCAAGCACAGCAGCCACGATAAAGCAGGAGTTGGCGCCGATCCGCGTGTTGATTCAATACGACCTGTGTGTGAGTACCGCTAGGTAGCGATGCGGCTGGGAGGGGAACGAGGGTGGTCAGCGCATGGCAACTGAGCGTGAGCAACGGGCTATCGATTACCGTTGACAAGGTCGCGGAGGAAGCAAAGGATCCAATCGTGTGTAGTGCAGGTCTCCCTCTGAACTTAAGGTTGGATTCCGGCCGAGTGCGGACCTTTTCCATCAGCAAATCTGGTATTCGTGGCGACGCCGTCGACCCCATTTTGCGAAGTGCGAGTCTGTATCAAACTCGGGATGAGAAATTGCCCGTGAAAATAAATACTCCCGCTTATGCCCAACCACGTGTTGAGATTCAAAGACACGACGTCACTCAAACGCACCGCAGTTGCTCCTTACCGTTAACCTCCACGTCCACCTACGCTCACACACTTCCAGTTCCGATGACAATCTAGTGAGACATTCCCCCTCAGCACATTCTTGCGCTTTTCACTCATCTTTTATCAAAAGCTACACACTCACCTTCTGCCTAATGGTCGCCGAGGTGGTCATGTTTGGCGTTCTCGTCACACCTCTCCCCCACAAAATCCGCAAGGCCCTGTTCACCTGGCTCTCCCATTCCCTTATCGTCGCCAAGGTCGCCTACGGGCTCAAGATATCTTTCATAGGCGTCATGATCTTGTTTGTCGATGCGTTGCAGAGGATGTGGCGTACCGTCGCCGAGGCGGAGGCCGCGAAGCACGCCGGTCAGGGGATGCAGGATGTCCGTTCGGAGACCAATCACGCCGCAAAGAAATTCTAGTGAGTATCTCTTCGTCATCGACTACGACGGGTGGACTCTGGGTCACCGCGATCGTGGCCGTGTGATGGGTTTCCGGATTTGCTGACGGCCTGTTCTTTCGCGTTACCTATGCAGCTCACAAAGAAACGTGTACTTGACCGGATTCACCCTCTTCCTATCTCTCGTTCTCACCCGGGTGTTCGCGATCATTCTGGACCTTATCGAGACTCAAACCGCCTACGCCGCTCTCAAACAACAGGTGGGATAAATACGCGCATTCTGGTAAACTAGCGACGCCTCAAACCTTCTTGTTTTAGGTTGCCAACAACAACCGGCCCGGTAATGACGCTCAGACAAAGGAGATCGAGGAGTTAAAGAAGAAACTCGCTGCGAAAACTCAGGATCTTGGTGCGTCCCCAGCCACGTCATGCCCACCGAACCCTGCCATTGACGATCCTGAACAGATGCCTTGAAGAATCAGGCCGCTTCTCAAGCCGCCGAATACAACAGGCTCGCTGACGAGTACAACAAATCCACCGGGGCTCCAGCAAGGGGAAAGAAGGACTAGAATTCCTCCTGGTCTCGGCGGGTTGTCTCTAAACGTTTCCTGAACGGTGTTGTAATCGGATTGAAGGGTTGCGCCATCTACCTGTTGTCTCTCTACTTTTCTAACCGTCAATTGTCCCACTAATGTGCAATTCATCATCGATCATCCCCTTCCATCTGCTGACCTCCAATCCCACAATTCTACCCGAGCTCGAGTATTATGCCGCAACGCCCGAAGGGGGTTCCAGTTGCAAATGTGGGAGGAGGGAAACTATGAACCTGGACTGCTTTTTGACCGAAAACTTGATTTGGTCTTGAGAATAGGCGATGGCAGCGAGCACATTGTCCTTGTCCCTGGCATCGTGATCTCATATGAGCGAACGAGGAACCTGAAAACCCGGGGTGGGGAGGAGCCTACGCCGGGTTCACCCTCAGTATCACTTGAGCACTCTTTCCGGTTGACTGAGGCACGCCCTCGTCGTCGAGGAATGCAAGGATGTCGATGTGAGCGGAGGCTGTCTGGCCGCACACGGTTAGAAGAGAGGACTTGAGGGCGTGTTGGACCGAGAGCTCGTCCAAGATTTGGGCGTCGGAGGTGGAATTTGCAGAAACGAGGATGTAATCCATGTCCCGTTGGTCCGGTTGGGTGGAAGCAGAATCTCAAGGGCCTTCAGATCGAGAAGCGGAACAAATGCATTTTCCCAGGTGACCCGGGAGTATTGGTACATTATCTTGAGCTGAGACGACAGTATGGAACGTACAACACGGAACCTCGAAAGTGGACTCATAGACCGAGCGGTGACAATCACGACTCTCCCTCGTCTGTTTTGGCCTTCTTTGATGTTGACCTCACCATGGGTATCGTAGCACCCCTCACCCCGGTCTGTGGACCGCCATCTGGTTCAACGTTGCGTTTCCTCTTCTCACCGGACTTTTCATCACCAGCACTCTTCTTGTCGGCGGGCTTGTCCCTTCGTTTCGCATCTCTGCCACCGCCTCGACCGCCTCGACCACCTCCGCGTCCGCCACGTCCACCACGCCCGTGGCCCCGACCACCACGGCTGGGTTTTGTGCCCGAGATGATCCTGGAAGCTGCATGGTTTGCTCGGTTTGTTTGGAACTCGTGCTCCTCGTCCTCTGGGGAGTCAGATTGAGCATGGCGGTTGGATGGGGAAGTAGGAGTCGTGCGAAAGAAGCACCTGGTGGAATGCTCCAGTCGATCGTCTTTCCTTCGACTATGCAGTTGTCCTTGACGAACTGTATGTCTTCCTCCGTCAACTTCCCGTCGAACCCCAATAAACCCCACGAGTCCCCTCGGTTGTGTTGGATGTACGGAACGCGCTCAAAGCGATCACGGAGAGGATCCTTGTCAATGTAGTCAGGATTCCGCTGGGGCACCGCGGGGGTTCCTCATACCTTGATTTGGTTGAAACTGACATCCCCGACGTCACCCTCGAACTTGAGAGTTGCACCCTGGACGAACGGCACATCCTCCTTGTTGACGCTTCCGTTGCCATCTTCAACCTGAACCGGGATTTTGGAGCCCATAAACTCGAGCTTTATTTCTGGTTTCTCTGTCTTGGTAGGAGACGAGGATGGGTCTTTGGCCTTTGCCATTTCGCGGAATGCGTTGAAACCGCGCCGTGCGATGGAATCTTTCCGGGCGGCAGCAGACTTGCCGGTCAGGCCTTTCTCCTTGATTTTCATCTCGCAATATACCTCCCTGAGAAGAGAAACTAAGCGTCGCCCGATCTTGAACGAGCCAAATACGCACTTGGTCATAACGAGTAGTTCTTTTCCTTCCCAAGTTGGTTTGGGGTCGGCGTTGAGGAACTTGTCGATGGTTTCAAAGTCAGTGAACTCGGCGAAGACGGAGCCCTTGAACTCTTTGGACTTGTCGATCCGGCGCATGCGGACTGCGTTTACGTTCCCAAACTTGGAGAAGAAGGCTTCGAGCTTTTTCTGGAGCCCAGGTTCCTCCGGACCGAAGCCTTTCTAAAAGAGGGGATCAGACGCGCTCCTGCCATGGGTGTAGGTACGGATAGTAGGTCGGGACGTGGTCGAGAATACGCTTACCGCGTAGACAGAGCGTTCATGCTGACCCTTGGGTTCTTGGACTTCGGTCGTTCGACGCACGTTGGACCCGGATTCATCTACTTCGAGGAAGGTGCTGTGTTTGCGCATGGCGTCGATGATCCAGTCTTGGCCGAACGTCTGGAACTCCTTCATACGCTTGAAGGAGGTGACGGTGCCCAGTGGTACCCAGTGGTCGTCGTTCGCAGAGTGGAGACCCCACATGAACCTGGGGGGACATTAGAGGGGTGTGGGAGGCGTGGGTAGTGCCTCGTACTTGTCGAACGGAAGATTGGCATCTGCGAAGTAGAACTCGACTGCAAGATCGATCAGACGGTCCCCCTTCGTAGGGAAGAGAAGGAAGAGGACAGACCCTGCTTGACTGCCCTCACCGCCTTTGCCTCTTGGGACTCGTCCATGACGGCATCCTCGGAGGTGGAGAGAGCGATCTCCTGTGGCGGGGCATCCTCGACGGTCGTTGCCATTTTATTTTTCTTTACTTTTTTTGCGGAAAAAAGATGGAAGTGACCGAGGGTGTTATGTCATCCACGTGATCTGCTAGTCGGTGATAAGGCACGTGATCTTACAATGGTCGCAATTTGATTGGTTCGTCGGTCGGGTGTGTCCGGAACTTTCGGAGGTTTGTTACCGAACGGTGACTGCAACTTTTTGCATACAAAAGACGATCCGCGCCGTTTTTACTTCCTTCACCTCCGACCACCACCTCTGATCCACGTCCAGACACATCGCCGTCGTCGTTTCCCACTCCAAACGACGCGACCATGTTCAATATCGCAAACCGCGCCGCTACTACCCGGCGGTCCGTCCAGCGCGCCGCCGCTGGGATGGCTACCACCGCTCGTATCGGAGACACAAAGGTCCCAATGTCCCTCCTGGAGCCCGGCTGGCATATCAACTACCAGCGCATTGAGGACAACTTGGCTATCGTTCGGGACAGGTGCGCAGTCGCTCGTTGGCCCTCTGGCTCGCTTATCTTTCGCTCACGTTTCCATTCTTCAACTCCAAAGGTTAAAGCGTCCTCTTACCTTGTCCGAGAAGATTCTCTACGGTCACTTGGATGACCCCCACAACCAGGACATCACTCGTGGTGTAAGCTACCTCAAGCTGCGCCCAGACGTAAGCTTCCGTCTCCCTCCGGATCGGTTTCCGTCTCCACTGACACCACCCTTCTCCACACTCTAGCGAGTTGCCTGCCAGGACGCTACTGCCCAGGTAAGCCTCCCCCTTGTCTCAAAGTTTGAAGCATTGCTGATTCGTTTCGTCCAGATGGCTATCCTGCAATTCATGTCTGCCGGGATGGATAGGACTGCTGTCCCAACAACTGTTCACTGCGACCACTTGATTGAGGCTCAGATTGGCGGTGTCCCCGATCTTCAACGTGCCATCGACATTAACAGAGAGGTTTACGACTTTTTGGGCACGTCTACCGCGAAGGTAACTCTCCGTAGCGTGTGCACCCACACGTAATCGTTCCTGACACGGCTTTCCATCCAGTATAATATGGGATTCTGGAAACCTGGTTCTGGCATCATCCATCAAATCATCCTCGAGAACTACGCGTTCCCCGGTGGGTTGATGATTGGAACGGACTCCCACACGCCAAACGCCGGTGGTTTGGGTATGATTGCTTGTGGTGTTGGTGGTGCCGACGCCGTTGATGTCATGGCTGGTATTCCGTGGGAGCTTAAATGCCCCAAGGTCATCGGTGTCGAGCTTACCGGAAAGATTAGCGGGTGGACTACTCCAAAGGGTACGTTCCCCAATCGTCTCATATCCGTTGGTTCGTTGCTAACGTGTTCTATCTAGATGTCATTCTCAAGGTCGCTGGCATTCTTACCGTCAAGGGCGGAACTGGAGCTATCGTCGAATACAAGGGCCCAGGTCTCGAATCGCTCTCTGCTACTGGAATGGCCACAATTTGCAACATGGGTGCCGAGATTGGTGCCACGACCTCGTTGTTCCCCTTCAACCACCGCATGGGCGATTATTTGAAGGCTACCAACCGCTCCGAGATTGCTGATTACGCCAAGGCCTTCCAGCATAACTTGAAGGCAGACGAGGGCGCCGATTACGACCAGACAATCCACATTAACCTTTCCGAGCTTGAGCCCCACATTAACGGCCCTTTTACTCCCGACTTGGCTACCCCTCTCTCCAAGTTCGCTGCTGAGGTTGAGAAGAACGGCTGGCCCCATGAGCTCAAGGTTGGGTTGATCGGTTCCTGCACCAATTCTTCCTACGAGGACATGTCTCGTGCTGCTTTCATCGCCAAGGAGGCCGCCGACCACGGTTTGAACATCAAGTCAAAGTTCACCATCACCCCCGGTTCCGAGCAGGTCCGCGCCACTATCGCCCGTGATGGACAAATCGAGACTTTCGAAAGTGTTGGCGGTTTGGTCCTCGCCAATGCTTGCGGTCCTTGCATTGGTCAATGGGATAGGCAGGATATCAAGAAGGGAGATGTCAACTCGATCATCACCTCTTACAACCGCAACTTCACTGGACGTAACGACGCCAACCCCGCCACTCATGCCTTCGTCGCCTCCCCAGACATTGTCACCGCCCTCGTCTTCGCCGGTGATCTTCGATTCAACCCACTCACAGACACTCTCATCGGTGCTGACGGTAAACCGTTTAAGTTCTCGGATCCCACTGGTCACGAACTCCCACCTCGCGGTTACGACCCTGGTGAGAATACCTTCCAGGCTCCTCCCACGGATCGGGCCAGCGTCCAGGTCGCCGTCGCCCCCTCTTCGGACAGATTGCAGCTCTTGAAACCCTTCAAACCATGGGACGGAAAGACGCCCAAGGACCTCCCGGTTTTGATCAAGGTGAAGGGCAAATGCAGTACGTCATTTTTTCCTTTCGGGTCCGAGGTCGTATGTTGATTCGTTCTGCAGCCACTGACCACATCTCCGCTGGTGGACCCTGGCTCAAGTACCGTGGCCATCTCGAGAACATCTCACAGAACTGCTTGATTGGTGCCATCAACATCGAGAACGGCGAGGCGAACAAGATCAAGAACCAGATTACTGGTGAATGGGGAGGAGTTCCCCAGACTGCTGCGAACTACCGCGATCAGGGTATCAAGTGGGTTGTTATTGGTGACCACAACTATGGCGAAGGCTCCTCTCGTGAACATGCTGCTCTGGAACCCCGCTTCCTTGGTGGATTGGCCATTATCACTCGTTCGTTCGCCCGTATCCACGAAACCAACTTGAAGAAGCAGGGAATGCTCGCGTTGACATTCACCAACCCCGCTGACTATGACAAGATTCAACCATCCGATAAGGTTACGATCGAGGGTCTCGAGACCTTCGCCCCTGGTGTCGATTTGACATTGGTCACAAAGCATGAGGATGGTACTCAGGACAAGATCTCCTTGGCTCACACCTTCAACGAGGGACAGATTGAGTGGTTCAAGGCTGGATCCGCTCTGAACTTGGTACGACCACCCATCCCATGCTCGACGTATGGTTGCTCACCTAGTACTTTGTAGATGGCTGCGAAGGCCAAGGCCCAGGTTTAAATACCCACCGGCGTGATGGGTACGAAAGAGAAAAGGAGGCTTGGTTGGGATGTAGCCATTTACTGACTTTTGTTTCTCGTTCTCTCTCTCACTTTTCCACATAATGATATCTGGGAACGACGTGTATGATTGATTTATAGTTCAAATTTTCTTTACTTTGTCTCTGCAGCGGACATTACGCTGCTTTTTATCCGAATCTGTTGACAATCCGTTGGGCTGCGGGGGACCCACAAAAGCCTTGCTCGCGAATCGGGTTGGGTTCTTCGATTCGTTTCTCTCGGTCTCCGTCGGAAACAACGCGCTAGGTCGAGCCTCCAGTGTAGGTTGCAGTGTCTGGCCGGATTCTTCGACCTAGATTCACACAGCTTGCCGTGCCTCCAGGCGGAACTCTCGGAGGGCGCTTACGAAGTCCGGTCTCTCGACTTGGCCTCGGACTCGCTTGTCATCGAAGAGGGTAAGGATCTGCAGTGCCCAGGTGGGAGCTGTCCAGGTCTGGCGCCGCCAGCCTTTAGTATCCACACTCGATCACCGCCTTACCGACGTCGACCGTAGGACTGCCTTGGGCAACTCCCAGGTTCCGAGACCTCCGTCACTACCAGGCGCGTATGCGTGCCCACTCCGGACTAGGTGTGGAGGAAGTGCAACGAATGACCGTTCGTATACCGAGGTAACCACATGTTTTCTCTCAACCCGCACAACTTTTACATATAACGGAGGTCACCCGATACCAGGACCCAGAACATACCGCTCGCACCTGAGAGAAGTTGTACATACGATCGCATGACACCGGAACCCTGTTACATGCACATACATAAAGGCTAGAGAATCACACGCCATGAGACTTTTGTATGATCCAAATCTACGACAAACAAAGTCGATGTAAGTACAATCACAGAGGCGCTATGGGGGAAGGTATGGGAACTTGGCTGTATGGGCTGGTGCTATCGATGAATCAGAGAAGTTGGACTTCGACTAGAACTTGATGGTAATGAGTTCGGTCCCAATTTTGAAGTGTAGGGTTGTGATATTGTGGCACCATCCCACATCATGCAAGGAGAACCTCCACACAACAGGTAGCCACAACCTGTGTCTACCTTCAGAGTCCTTCACCCACCCTTCCTGCAAAGTTTGTGAAACAGGCCAATAGTCCTTGGAAGGATTATTATCATTGTGTACATGGTGGTGACAGAGGTGGTGACTGCCTCTGAGCATGTCCACACAGCACTCCTGCCAGTGATCACTGCCATGAGATGGTGGACAGTAGTCCCTCAGCTCCTCCCCAGTCCCTGTGTGGTAGGTGTAGAGAGTTGTTCCCTGGGATATGATGGCCCCAGCTTGGTCTTTGGCTGAGAATGTAGGCTGAAAAAGATCCTGTGATCTTACCTCCCAGATACT
>Ga0307516_10010449_pt1 | contig 10201 bp, 10 predicted proteins | sample 19_EM_MG_FD_203310 | JGI IMG/M metagenome (GOLD analysis project Ga0307516, IMG submission 203310) | Populus trichocarpa ectomycorrhiza microbial communities from riparian zone in the Pacific Northwest, United States - 19_EM | ecosystem: Host-associated > Plants > Roots > Unclassified | place...
CCGACCTGGCACTGCACCAGCGCGGCCAGGGCCGGCTGCTGGCGTCGCTGGTCGAGGCGCTACTCGCCTGGCTCACCGACCCCGACGAAGCCGACCGTCTCCCCCGCCGCCTTCGTGACCTGGTCGAACTCGCCGACGCGGAACTGCCCGACGGCACCCCCGACCGAATCGACCTGGCCCGCGGCCGCGCGGTGATCGACTTCGTGGCGGCCCTGACCGACGGCCAGGCGGTGGGCCTGCTCGAAGCCCTGTCGGGCCGCACCCGCCAACTCTGGACAGACGCCTTCGTTCTCTAAAATCAAGATCAAACTACGGATGTCGTGCGTCCGTGCGGGGTTGCGCGCCGCAGCTCCCGCCGAGACCGGGCGCGGCCGCTCGCTTCGCATCGCGTCCTGAGCGCCCTGCCAGCCGACTGCCCACACACCCCCGTCCCCTTTGCCCCCTAATCACCCATTCACGGGTCCAGCCTCCGAGCATCTGCGTGTTGCCGCGTTCGTTTTGTCCCCATACTCCCGGCGCCATGATAGATCTTGGTCGATATTCGCCCTCCTGGGGGCGGCCCGCGTCCAAGATCCCCCCGGGCGTTGCCGCAATCGGGCAAAGCGGACGTTTGTACCCGACATAGCCCCGCAGCCGCCGAGTTTCGGGCATTTCGGTCCCGGAGACTACGGTCGCGGCTGGGATTCATCGCCCTTGCACACCCGAATGCCCTGGTCACCGCAGCGATGGCCGGAAGCATTCCGCCACAAGCGCAATACCCGATGAAGCCTCGCTGCAAGTGGTGCAACGGTGTAATCATGTAATCAACGCAGCTTCTGGAGGTTCACATGCGCTTCCGTCCCGCCCCACCCGGGGCCCGCACCGAACCGCCGCCCGCCGACGACGCCGGCGCCTGGGTCACCGGCGCTATTCCCGACGGGTGGTTCATCGAGCCGCCGCAGGCCGTCATCGACCGCGACGAGATCATCATCTGGGGCCGGCTCGCCGTGCCCGACCTGGCCGGCGACGCCACCGACGCCGACCGGGCCGCCGCGGCGACCGGCCGGATCCACCAGTTCCGGGAGGACACCCGCGACGCCCGGATCCGGATCGCCCGGCAGGTCGAGCACCAGTACCAGCGCAAAGTCGCCTGGGGCATCCGCTGCGGCGACACCGACGAATTGTTCACCCACCTCGCCGCCCCCGTGATGACCCGGCTCCGCCAGCCCGAACGCCAGGTCCTCGACACCCTGGTCGACGCGGGCGTGGCCCGGTCCCGCTCCGAGGCCCTGGCCTGGTGCGTCAAGCTGGTCGGCGAGCACACCAACGACTGGCTCACCGACCTGCGCGAAGCAATGACCAAGGTCGACGAACTCCGCCGCCAAGGCCCCAACACCAACACCGTCTAACAAGTCGATCTAGGCGCGGACGGCCACCCGTGGACTCGTGGACTCGGTGTTTCCAGCCTGATCACTCACCTGGACCACCCACCCGACCAGCAAATTCCGGGGAAGCCCCAAACACGCCCACCCCGGATTGCGCCCGTCGTTGTCGAGGGCGTCGAAAAAGGTCGAGGCGAAGCCGCAGTTCTTTTTCGGCGCCCTCGACAACGGCCTAATGGGGCGCAATCCCCGCCGCGCCGGAGGCGAGGCATCATTACACGGTGCTGCGCCAGGTGACTGCCACCCGATATGTCACGCCCCTTCGTGAGGGCGGGTCGTTGCCCGGCATCGTCGAGGCCGACGACCTGGGGACCTATGTAGTGAAGTTCCGCGGCGCCGGCCAGGGCCCCAAGGCGCTGGTCGCCGAGGTGATCGCCGGCGAGTTGGCGCGGCGGCTGGGCTTGCCCGTTCCGGAGTTGGCCGTCGCGACCCTCGATCCCGTGGTGGCCCGGGCCGAGCCCGACGAGGAAGTGCAGGAGCTGATCAAGGCCAGCGCCGGCACGAACCTCGGGATGGATTTCCTGCCCGGCTCGCTCGGCTACGACCCGGTCGCGCACCGGATCGACGTGCGGCTTGCCTCGACGGTGCTGGCCTTCGACGCGTTCGTGGAGAACGTGGACCGCAGTTGGCGCAATCCGAACCTGCTGATCTGGCATGGCGGCCTGTGGCTGATCGATCACGGCGCGACGCTGTACTTCCATCACGATTGGCCACGCGCCGCAGCGGTCGTGCACCGGCCGTACCGGTGGGACGATCACGTCTTGAAGCCCTATGCGACCGTCCTGGACACCGCCGGGCCGGCACTGGCCGCCGCGCTGACTCCCGATTTGCTGGCCGAGGTCATCGCGTTGGTGCCGGACGAGTGGCTGGACGACCCCGGTCCGGAACGGGGCGCCTATCTTGACCATTTGACCGCGCGGGCCGCGCAGCCGGAGGCGTGGCTGCCATGAGAGTTCCTTACGAGTACGCGGTGATTCAGGCCGTTCCCCGGGTCGAGCGGGGCGAGCTGATCAACGTCGGTGTGCTGCTCTACTGCCAGCGCCTCGATTTCCTCGCCGCCCGCACCCACTTGCACTCCGAACGTCTGCTGGCCCTGGACCCGAACGCCGACCTCGAGGCGATCCGGGCGGCGTTGGCGTCCTGGAACGCGACCTGCGGCGGTAGTGGCGCCGCGGTGGCAATGTCTCAGGGCGAGCGATTCCGCTGGCTGGTCGCCCCGCGCAGCACCATCCTGCGGGCCGGACCGGTCCACATGGGACTCGCCGAGGACCCGGAAGCCGAACTGGACCGGCTGGTCGGGCTGCTCGTCAACTGAGGCGCAACGCGTCTGCCACGGCGACCAGGAGTTCGTCGCACCAGGCGGCGAACGGCCCCCGGTCGCCGCGCACGGGGTGGATGCGGTTGCTCAGCACGACCACGCCGTACCCGTGATCCGGTTCGAGCCAGAGCCGGTTGCCGACGAAACCGGAGCAGCCGTACCCGCCGGGGCCGGCCGCCGGACCGCCGAGCCCTCGCGTCGGGGTGAGCCACCAGCCGAGGCCGAAGCGGCTGCCGTCGGCGCCGGTGGACCAGCACCGACGGGCCGCGCGATGCAGCCCGGGTGAGACGACCCGGTCGCCGAGCCAGGCCTGCGCGGCCGCGGTGACCAGCGCAAGGGTGCCGAACCCACCGGCGTGGCCGGCCGCTCCGCCCATGGCTGCGGCGTTCTCGTCGTGCACCTCGCCGACGATCATGCGACCCCGCCACGGGCATTGTTCGGTCGCCACGGCGGGTCCGGGTGCGCGGCCCATCCGCAGTCCGCTGCGGCGCCGGGCGAGCTCGCTCAGCCCGGTGCCGGTGAGGTCCTGCGCCAGGGCGCCCAGGAGGACGAAGCAGATGTCCGAGTACACGGCGTCGGCCCGGCCCGCCGGAAGCCCCAGGGCGGCGTCGAGGATCTCCGTGGGCCCGGTCATCGTCTTGAAGAACTTGATCGTGGCGGGCAGCCCGGCCCGGAAGCTGAGCAGGTCGGCCGCCGAGACCGCGCCGACGGGACGATCGGCGGCGCGCGGCCACCGGCCGGCCAGCGGCTCGTCCAGCTCGAGCAGGCAGCGGTCGGCGAGCGCGAGCACTTCGGGGAGCGTGACCAGCACCTTCGTCAGGCTGGCGAGGTCCCACCAGTCGTCGATGGCGGCCCGGCGGCCGGTGCTCAGGTCGGCGACACCCGCGACGCACTCGGCGAGAATCTCCCGTTCGCGGAACACACTGACAGCGACGGCGGGCATCGGCGCCGCCGCCACCGCCCGCTCGACGAGTCCCGGCACCGCCCCGCGAAGCACCACGCAACCGACGTTAGCGTCGGCACACGAGCTCCGGACGGTACTGTGGCGCCGGTATCGAGCCGTTGCGAGCTGTCGAGGAGCATCGTGCACCTGCAGGAGCTGAAAGACCGGCGGGTCGCTGTCTGGGGGACCGGGCGGGAGGGAATCGCCGCGGCCGAGGCGATCGCGCCGCACGGGCCCGCCCGCCTGATCGCCGTGCAGGACAAGACGACGTTCCTGGCCACCACCTGGGGAGGCCATCTCGCCGAGATCGCGCCGCTGTTCCAGGGCGAGGACGCGCATCGCGAGCTGCAGTCGATCGACGTGATCGTGCGGTCGCCGGCCATCGCTCAGGTCAATCCCTGGATCATGGAGTTCCGGGCCCGGGGCGGCAAGGTCACCAGCGGTACAGCGTTGTGGATGGCGGATCACGCCGCGCGGGCCGTGGGGGTCACGGGCAGCAAGGGCAAGAGCACGACGACCACGCTGATCCATCACCTGCTGGCGGCGGCGGGCAAGCCCAACACCCTGGGCGGCAACATCGGGATCGCGGCGCTGGCCCTGCCCGAGTCCGACCTGTACGTGCTCGAGCTGGGCATCTACCAGTGCGCCGACCTTGAGGACTCGCCGCGGGTGGTGGCCCTGACGTCGCTGTTCCCGGAGCACCTCGACTGGACGGGCAGCGAGAGCCGGTACTACCGGGACAAGCTGAATGTGGCGATGCACGGCGCCGAGGTGATCGTCTACAACAGCCAGGACGCGCTGCTGGCGAGCGAACTGCGCCGCGAGCGAGACGACCTGCCGCTGGTGGCTGCCGGACGCGCGGACGGCTTCCACGTTGCGGCCGGCCCGGATTCGCAGCCCTGGTTCTTCCGCGCCGACGAGCCGCTGTTCGCGCGCTCGGCGTTCGGCCTGGCCGGCCGGCACAACGAGGGCAACCTGTGCGTGGCCCTCGGCGCCGTACAAGCGATGGGTGTTGATTGTGTCGCGCAGCGCGAGACGCTGGCCGCGGCCCTCGGCACCTTCCAGGCCCTCGACCACCGGATGACACCGATCCCCGACCCGTCCGGGCTGACCTTCGTCGACGACTCGCTGTCCACGATTCCGCAGTCGGCGGCGCACGCGATCGAGGCGTACGCGGACAAGCCGTTGACCGTGATCGTGGGCGGCGAGGACCGGGGCGTCGACTACGGGCCGTTGCGTGACTTCCTGCTCGGGAAGGGGATCGAGGCGACGTTGATCGGCATCCCGGACAGCGGCGCGCGCATCCTCGATGCGGTGAAGGACGTGCCGACGATCACCACGCTGCTCGCCGATGACCTGCGCGAGGCGGTCCGGCTCAGCCGGCGGCACACCCCGGCGAACGGGGTCGTGCTGTTGTCGCCGGCCGCACCCAGTTATGGCCGGTTCGACAACTACGAACACCGCTCCCGGGTGTTCAAGGAAGCGATCGAGGCGACCGCGTCAGAGCAGTGAGTGCAGCCACCGCATTGTGTCGATCGCCGAGCGGGTCTCCTGCAGCAGCTGGGCGGGTGTCGTCGGCGGCAGGAACTCGCCGGTGGCCGTGTCGAAGCCGACCGTCTCCACCGAGCAGCCGTAGCGGACTCCCAGCAGCGCGAGCGCCACGCAGTGCTGGAACGGCACGAACAGGTCCGAGGTGACCACGAGCACCCGGGCGTCGTGCGGCGACGGCTCGACCAGGTCGGCCCAGCCGATCATCGTGTCGCCCGTGACAGCGCGCCGCGGCGGCTGCGTCGACGGGGCCGCTAGCACGTGCACGGCCGGCGTCGAGTCCTGATAGGACCGCAGCCACCACTCCTGGTCCAGCTCTGTTCTGCCCGATGCCCGCTCGATCGGCGCGCCCAGCCGGAACGCCCGCCGCAACCCCTCAGCGACCGCGTCACCCTCGGTGGGACAGTCGCCCAGCCCCAACTCGCGCGCGGCGGCCTGCCAGCTGACCAACGGCCGGGTGCTGCCCAGCCCCGCGACGGTGCCGGTGCGGACGCCGGAGTCGAGGATCTGTGCCGCGAGCACCGACCGGCCGACCATGGTCCGCACCCCACCGCCGAGAACCAGCACGTGGTCGAAATCGCGCCCGACCGGCGCCTGCCGGCCGGCCAGGCCGAGCGCGGCGGTCGCCGACCTGATCAGCGCGTCCATCCCCGGCTCGAACGTCTCCCGCCGGGCCTCGGCGCGCTCCTTGCCGGAGCGGAAGTTCCAGCGCCCGAGGGAGAACCGTTCGAGCTCGTCCAGTCGTGCTTCCACACTGCCCGGCCGCAGCGGTGGCTGCCCGAACGCCTCGAGCAGGGCGCACATCGGCTCCGACGAGATCCACCTGCCGATCTCGCCGGCGATCGCGGCGCGGCCGAGCGAGCCGGGCAGCGACTCGGGGGCGAACACCGGCGCGGGGGCGTTGCTCAACGCGCGTCTCCTCTTCGCTCGTCGTGGGGTGGCGTCGCGCCACGAATCCTAGGGTCTGTTTTGTAACGGATGGGCGCAACCGACCCTCCCGGGCTCGGGCAGACAACCGGGCGGCGAAAAGGGAAGATGGGCCGATGGACCTGCCGATTAATCCGCACGTGAGTCCGATGCTGGCCAAGCCCGTCGCCGACATCCCGCCGGGGCAGATCTACGAGCCCAAGTGGGACGGCTTCCGGTCGATCATCTTCCGGGATGGGGCCGAGGTCGAGATCGGCAGCCGCAACGAGAAACCGATGACCCGGTATTTTCCCGAGGTCGTCGAGGCGGTCCTGGCCAACTTTCCCGACCGGGCGGTGATCGACGGCGAGGTCATCGTCGCCGACACGGCCCGCAACACCCTCGATTTCGAGGCGTTGCAGCAACGCATCCACCCCGCCGCCAGCCGGGTCAAGCTGCTCTCCGAGCAGACTCCGGCCAGCTTCGTGGCCTTCGACCTGCTGGCCGTCGGCGACGACAATCTGACCGAGCGGCCGTTCGCCGAGCGCCGGGCGCGCCTCGAGGAGGTGCTCAAGGGCGCAAAGCCGCCGGTGTACGTGACGCCGGCCACCAGTGACCTGGAGACCGCGCGGCGGTGGTTCGCCGAGTTCGAGGGCGCCGGCCTGGACGGCTTGATCGCGAAGGACAGGGAACTGACCTATCAGCCCGACAAGCGGGTGATGACCAAGATCAAGCACAAGCGGACAGCGGACTGTGTGGTCGCGGGCTACCGGCTGCACAAGTCCGGCGACGATCGGATCGGGTCGCTGCTGCTCGGGCTCTACGACGAGCGGGAGGTGCTGGTCTCCGTCGGGGTCATCGGCTCGTTCCCGATGGCCGTACGCCAGGAACTGTTCGAGCAGATGCAGCACCTGGTCACCACGTTCGAGGGGCACCCGTGGAACTGGGCCGCCCACGAGCACGGCGAACGCACCCCGCGCAGGAACGAGGTCAGCCGCTGGAACGCCGGGAAGGACCTGTCGTTCATCCCGTTGCGCCCGGAACGCGTGGTCGAGGTCCGATACGACTACATGGAGGGCGTCCGGTTCCGGCACACCGCCCAGTTCGAGCGCTGGCGGCCCGACCGGGACCCGCACACCTGCACATACGAGCAGCTGGAGCGGCCTGTTTCGTTCAACCTTGCGGAGGTGCTGACGAGCCGATGATCCCGGCTTTCAGGTGGACCGCGTAGCCTCGTGCGCGGAAACCCACCGAAACCCGGAAGGTCACGCCCCGTGCCGCGTCGCTCCCGCCTGGTTGTCGCAGTGCTCGCCGCCGTCATCCTCACGATGACCGGGTGCACGCTACCCGTGTTCGCGCCCAATGACTCCGATCTATCGGCGCCCGGGTCGACGACAAGTCAGGCCCCCGCCGCGCCCGGCACTGAGGCCAACTGGAAGCCGTGCCCCCAGGTGCCCCGCGAGCTGGTCGGGCGTGGCGCGTCCGGGATGACCTACGAGTGCGCATCGGTCGCGGTCCCGCGTAACTGGGACGCTCCGGTGAGCGGCCAGACGTACGAGGTCGCGATGATCCGGATCCGCTCGGCGAGCCAGAAGAACCGGATCGGCTCGCTGCTGATCAACCCCGGCGGCCCCGGCGGCTCGGGCATCGACACGGCGGTCTACCTGTCCTTCGGCGAGGCGCTCGGCGGCCTCCCGACGGCGGTCACCGACAAGTTCGACATCGTCGGCTTCGACCCGCGTGGCGTCGGCCGGTCCAACCCGGTCAAGTGCATCAGCAACGACGACCAGGACGCGTCGTTCGCAGCCGCGCCCGACCCGGTCAGCGACGACGAGTTCAACGAGATCGTCGCCCTGAACAAGAAGATCGCCGAAGGCTGCGGCAAGAAGTACGGCGATCAGCTGCCGCTCTTCTCGACCACGCAGGCGGCCAAGGACATGGACGCGATCCGGGCCGCGGTCGGCGATGCGAAGACCACCTATCTGGGCTTCTCCTACGGCACGCTGCTCGGCGCCACGTACGCCCAGCTGTTCCCGAAGAACATCCGGGCGCTGGTGCTGGACGGCGCGGTGGACCCGACGCAGAACTTCGTGGACAGCTCCGAGGAGCAGGCCAAGGGCTTCGAACGGGCGTTCGGCAACTTCACGACTTGGTGCAAGACGGCCGGCTCGGACTGCCCGATCAGCGCCGACCCGCGGGGCGCGGTCACCGACGCGCTGGCCAAGGCGAAGGTGTCCCCGGTCCAGGGCGACGACGGCCGCGACGCCACCCCCGGCTGGATCTTCGTCGCGGTGATCTCGTCGCTCTACACCGAGTCGGGCTGGCAGTCGCTGGCCAAGGCGGTCGACAACCTGCAGGCCGGCGACGCGACCGGCATCTTCCAGCTCGCCGACCAGTACGCGGACCGCAAACCGGACGGCAGCTACTCCAACCTGTTCGACGCCAACCTGACGGTGAACTGCGCCGACGCCGCCAGCGTCCCGTCGGTCGACCAGATCCGAACGTTGCAGGGCCAGTGGCGGACGAAGTATCCGCTGTTCGGGGCGGCGCTCGCGGTCGGGATGATGCCGTGCACGTTCTGGCCGGGTAAGAAGGACCCGTACCCGCACGCGGCGGCCGTGGGGGCGCCCCCGATCGTCGTGGTCGGCACGACGGGTGACCCGGCCACGCCGTACGAGAACACCGCCCGGTTGGCCGGCATGCTCGGCGTGGGGCACGTGCTGACCTGGGAGGGCGAGGGGCACACCGCCTATCCGAGCACGTCCTGCATCGTGAACGCGGTCGACTCGTACCTCATCGATCTGAAGGTGCCGCGGGAGGGGCTGCGCTGTCCCGCGAAGTGATGCCCTCGCGTTCCGCCAGCTCCTCGAGGAGGGTCCGTACCCGGCGCAGGTTGTTTTTGAGCTCCTCCTGCTCCTCGTGCCGGAACGCGTCGGTGTCCACGATCAGCCGGCTGGCGAAGTGCGCGGTGATCAGCGGGATCACCACCAGCACCATGACCGAGATGAGCAGGGCGGCGAGCGCGCGGCCCTGCCAAGTCTCGGGCGAGATGTCGCCATAGCCGACTGTGGTCGCGGTGACGACCGCCCACCACACCGCGTCGCCGAAGGTCACGTCCTTCTCGACCTGGCTGTAGACGACGCCGCAGACAGCGATGAGGATCAGATAGGCCAGGAGCAGGGTGCTCGGCGAGTTCGCCAGCCAAACAAGCCCGCGATACCCGGCGCGCAGTGGGGTCAACAGCAGCCGCATGCCGACATCCTGCCTGGCCATGGCCACCTCCGGGGACCGTACGACCGGTCGGGCTGGCAGGATGGCCGGGTGGCAATGATCTTTCGCAGTGCACTGCGGGCCGACGTCCCGGCCATCCTCGAACTCCTCGACGACGACGAGATCAGCCGGTCCCGGGTGGTGCCCGAGGCAAGCGACGCCGACTTCTGGAAGGCGTTCGAGGCGATCGACGCGGACCCACGCAACGAACTGATCGTGGCCGACGACGAGGGCGAGATCGTCGGCACCTGCCAATTGACCTTCACGCCGTCGCTGAGCCGCCGGGCCACCGAGCGGATGACCATCGAGGCGGTCCGGGTGCGCGCCGACCGCCGCAGCGCCGGGGTCGGCCGGGCGATGATGCTGTGGGCGCTCGACATCGCCCGGGAGCGCGGCTGCGGCCTGGTCCAGCTCACCACCGACAAGCGCCGCACGGCGGCCCAGCGCTTCTACGCCAGTCTCGGCTTCACTGCGACCCACGAGGGCATGAAACTCCAGCTCTAGTCACGAGGCCTCGTTCGTGCCCGCGGCGCGCCGGCGGCTGCGGTATGAGCGAGTCTTGTTGCGGTTGCCGCAGGTGCCCATCGAGCACCACGTCTTCGACTGGTTCTTGGACTGATCGAAGAAGACCCATTGACAGGTGTCCTCCCGGCAGATCTTGAGCCGGTACCACGTGCCGTCGCGCTCGGCGAGCACCATCTGCGCCACCACCTCGCCGAGCATCTTCTCGACGCCCTCCCCCGCGGCGACCAGGGTGGCCGGGCCGTCGCCGAACGCGGCCCGCAGCGGCAGCCG
>Ga0307516_10010450_pt1 | contig 10201 bp, 8 predicted proteins | sample 19_EM_MG_FD_203310 | JGI IMG/M metagenome (GOLD analysis project Ga0307516, IMG submission 203310) | Populus trichocarpa ectomycorrhiza microbial communities from riparian zone in the Pacific Northwest, United States - 19_EM | ecosystem: Host-associated > Plants > Roots > Unclassified | place...
TGTTGCCGCTGCCAGGGAAGTGGCTTTCGGAACGGCCAGGAGTGAGCGACACCATCAATGCGCATTCCTCGACGGCTGGCTGGATTCAGCCAATCCTTCCCTATCAAATCCATAACCCGAGATCTGACACCCGCCTGACCCCACTAAGCATCAATACCAAGCTCGAGCAATAAAAACAGGCCGTTAGGTATACAAGGTTTCCTTACATAGATGCAGCAAGCATCACCCTTCTTCGCTTAAAGAAACGTATTGGCACTTCTCCGCATGGGTATCGCGGATCACCACCCTTCGATTGGCAAGTCTGAAACTCATAGTTTCGTCTCACAGCAGTCCGTTGCGCCATTGCAATCAAGCTACGCTATTTGATTTGTTGCTCCGGCACGCCCCCGGAGACCAAGCACCAACCAGCCCGCATTGAGAAGCCAACAGACACGGAATGGGATGAATTGCGAGACCTGGCCCGGTCGCCGGCCCTAGTTTCTCCCTCGCTGCGGTGCAATGCACTGCACTTCTTCATCACCGAGCAATGTCTCGTCCTGTCTTGCCGGGTGCCGTGTCTCGGTCCCAACCGTCTTGAACCGTCCGAAGCAGCAGGACGCAAGACCTATGCAACGAGACGGAGAGACGGTATGCTGCAAAACAGTACAGTACGTACGAAAACTCCAGACTAGCCCCTATCATCGGCTGCAAAGTCAATTGAGGAAGCAGACAGCCGCTAATGCTGGATTCTGTAAGTCTTGTCGACTCATGCCCCGCATCATCGTTGAACGTTTCGAAACTCTAGTGTAGCCAGCCTCCAATGACGCCGAAGACTGCGCCTCCACCACAACAGGGAAAGCCCCCGCGAGCGTCGCAGATCTAACACTAAAACTGCACATCTTCCCTAGCGAAAGAACACTAAAGGCGTGGGATAGGAAGATTAAACATATGCGGAGAAACGGGATAGCGAAAAGTATTTGGAAGAGAGTTTTAAGGGGGGCCTTGTTGCTATTCTCAGGCTTTCCAGGCGCCTCAGGGATCGCCCCTTAACCAACCCGGAAAGGAAAGCCGGGAGCTTCAGTGGGCTGATCCCTGAAAACAGCACTAAGCACGTGTGTGCATGGTTCAGCCCTCTTTCCCCTCTCCACACTACAGTGCTCATCAATACTGCATTATGAAGATTATTGCCCCGGGAACAGAAATCTTAATTTGTCCGGTTTTTTTTGGGAAATTACCCCGTTCGTTCCTGCCACTATTTACTACTGGTGGTTCGTGAAAGCGATGTAACCACCACCAAAATTGGTGTTCCTCGCTAATGTCTATTGCACGGACCAGTCAGCCCAGCCAGCCACGCCAGCTTGAAGTAACCTCTAAGACAAATTTACTATGTAAAATACTTGGCCAAATCGCATTCATGAACCCCCTATTATGAGGGGGAGGCACTAACGGGTAGGTGGTAGGTGTTTAATTTTAGAGAAGGTGGAGTGCGGGGGGATCTTCATATCATTGTCATTTTATGAGGTGAGATTGGGAAAGCTAGGAAGCGAAAGTTTCTCGTCTCCAGATTTACAGATGATGTGCGGGGATCAAAAGATGAGGATAATTAGATATCGGTTTGGTGGGCTTCGGGCATTAATATATTTTCTATATTACAAACAGCAGTTCGTGCCTTACTGCTGCATATATTAAAAGCACTTTGTTTATATACGGATTGGGCATACATCTTGATAAGGATAAGATGCATGTGGAGGGACACGTTATTATCCTCCGAAATTGAAGGTCGAGTTCTCAGTGGGTTACGATTGGTTTGGTAGACAGCTAAGGGCGAAGATGGGCGCCGCCAGTCAGTGCGCAGCAACACACTAAGCTCACAAGCTGAATCTCCATCGCCCTTTGCTTCAGTCTGAAAAGAGTTTCAGAGTTTCCAGCCACAGGTTGACTGGCAGCTGTTCAGGGGTTTGTGCGATGTCGCTAGTTTGAGGATGGGTATCAGGATACGCATGTCACAAAGAGGGAGGAAGACGAAGCGAGCAGCGATTCGGAACAGATTCGGAAGACGGATGAACATCTGTGCGAGCTAGGGGTGTTCGGAAGCCGGAAGGACGCTTTGATGGGGTCTTTCTGGTTCCTTCGGGGCCTTCGGCACGGCAGTCATATTTCTTCAAGTTTCTCCAAGTGTCTTGGAACAGAAAGATAAGGCGTTTCAAGTGCGCGGATGATGAGTGGTTGGTTAACTCGTCAAGCATCTTTGAGTCGAGGAATCAAGGTTTCTGCGGCAGGAACACGACTAAGTGGCCACGTACCGGACGATTGCTCACGATCCCCAGATTGACGAACAGACTGAAAGGAAGGAACCGACAAGAGGAACAGGCAACGTCAAAGTCCCGAATTGAATCGCCACGCACGGCTGTCTCGATCGACGGAAAACGTGCTGGGCATGAACTACTCAATGCGCAGGATAGGAGAATACTCTGTGACAACACAGAGAGCCGGACGCTCATGCGCTCAGCACTCGCATGATTCAAATTTCCAGAAACCACATGACATGTGCAAAAAAAGGCCAAACTTCAGATCAAAAGATCACTTGACCTACTGATAAGAAAAATAGGATGCGAAAGGGCAAGTTCCAAAACCCCCTGCGAGAAATTCCCAGGTGAAAGGTTTATGATCCTTTTCGATCACGGAGGCACAGCCTCCAGGCCGCACCCAACTACCACTTCATATTCAGCTTTGACAAAAACATGACATCCAATCCCCAGCATCCTCTGTCCCAACCACGACCTTAATGAACTTCGTCTCCAGAGATGAAGGAATTGCGGGGAAACCTTGCCCTTGCCTTCACATCGCAGAGCACAGAATGAGGAACTGTTGCGTAGGTTCAAGCCGCGACGAGAGCCGTGCCGTCCCGCGGAAGACCTCTCCGTCGCACGTTGAAAGTATAATGTGCGTCATGCAGTTCCAACTCCACACTTACTAAAGTATTCTTGTCGCAAAAGATTCTCATAGGCAGATCGCCGTTGGTGTGTGGCAACGATACTAGAATTGCTGAAATAAAGGATATGGGTATGCCGGACATACTGTGAGCAAGAGACGCGCCCTGGTAAGGTGTCTCATGAATCATGAGCTGCAGAGAGAGATGCACGAACATCCAGAAGAAGCACGAAACGTGGGGAATCATACCTGGGTAAAACCTGGCGGTGAGGTTGTGTCGAATTCAACCGTACCAGACTTCTCATTCGCTTACGCTTGCTTGTCCTCATCCCACGATTAAGGGCCTGTTACCCCAAAGTTTTGGTGTAGGTTTGGAGGGTACAAGGCAGTACTAACCGCTGCCCGGTCAAGGTATACTTGGGATCTGAAAGGAAGGGAAAGGGGTGCAGGGAGGCCAATAAGAAATCCGCAGGCGGAGAAAATGCACCAATAGGGCCAATATTGGTCAGCGGAACTGAAAGTACCCTGGTATCAGCCACGCAGCAATGCCTGACCTGGTGCAGAAAAGCAGGTGCTGCTGCTCAAACATGTGTCAATTGCAAACACCAAAAAAGAGGGCACCCGTACTGAACCCCAGACCGAATTTCAATTCCATGAATCAAATGTCAAGCAGATATATTTTTCTGCATGATCAAAAAAGGGGACGGAGGGTCCGAAACCGCATTTGAGCAATGACTATTATGTGATTGGCGACTTCAACCAGCCACGCCAGGCTCTGTGCAACGGAAGGATTCTTTCCTCTATGCGAGGGAAATCTGGGGCCTGCGGGCTGAACAGTGTGGCTTCAATAATGGCCATGGACTTCTGTGTCTGCACTGTCGAGCAACAGCACGTGGACGCGCTGTATTATTCGCTCTACACCCGCATATGCAAGGTAGATGCACGTAACATGCGAGGGAGCGGAAGGATATTGATGAGTGCATTGTCCTTCCACTGGAATACCAAAAATGGAGATGGATTCTGATCATGAGAAGTTGCCATTGGCGTTTTGGCTTCCAGACCTAAAGTGGCGATTCGGAGGCAGAAGAGTTCTGTCGTTGTATTGGTGTGTAGTTGTTTGAGCGTGCGTGGACCTGCGTGCTGGCTTGCGTGGAGTTGAAAGTTTTTTACATGCCCTTCGCAACAGACAACGCAGCACTTGAACCGCGTCGCGGGTCGAGCGTACATGAAGAAAGTGGTGAAAAAAGAGCCATTGGCCACCGATTCAGGAAGTTGGGATGAAAGAATTGGAGATCCCTAATCCGTCAGTTGGAAGTCTCGAGCCTGGAGATTGAAATCTCACTCGGAAACGGTTCTGCCATTGGGTGCAGCAAAGAAGCATCAATTCCGGGAGGGGCTGGCGCAGTAAGCAAATAGCTTTTCGGGGCCATGACTCCAGCTTCGGCCCAGGAACAGGAAATAGGAGGCCGCAGCAAGCGCTCCCTATCCTGAACGTTGAGTGTGTTGCGTTCCCCACCTGTTTGGTTCAGTGTGCACTCCCAAATTGAGGCAGCTCGGAGATTAATCCTAGAATCTCACCCCGGTTTTCAACGAGTGCTACCCATGGCTCACTCACACAAACGTGGTTTTTATACCGACCTGCATGCTGTTGCATACCCCAGACTGTTGTGGAATGTGTAAAGTCACATCGTCAATAGTCGATCAACGAATAAGACAGCGAGTGGCAATATGATCGGAGGCTGCGTATGTTCGACACCAAACCAACTCTCGGCATATACCAAACGCTGGCGATAAGGTTTCGATGCTTGTGGAGGAGTGGAGAAGGGCCAGAACACACGAACGACGGGAAAAGAAACAAAAGGATCCTATTCTCCGAGAATTGTGGGACAGCGGTTTTTTCCCCCCGTAGTTTCCCTCAGATAAGGGAGCGGATGATGCAGCGCATCGAGTGCATCGTGAAGCTTAAACTCAAACCAAGCGGGCAGGCCCGCATCATGGCAACGGCTCTGCCTCAAAGTTGGGTTAGCCGTCGCCGGTGATGATTGATGCTTGTATTGTGAGATAGGAATAGCAATATTGCATGTCTGCTGAGCCAAAGTCCGAAGATCTTCCATAGTGTTTGAAAGTCTAGGTTGAAGGTCTGTCGCCCCTCGAATGTCAGGAATTTACATAGGGGTGCCGATAACGAGTCATGAAGTGAGAGACAGAGGAAGGAGCTACAATGTTGAATAGTTACTCCTCGACGTTGATTGTGACAACTTTCATCAGATCACTGTTGGATGTCAACCGGAGATGCTACTCCTCGAAAGCTACTTTCCGCCGCCAGCCCCAAAGTGCCGACGAGAAGCAACGTTGAGTCAACTCTTCTATCCAATCCCGACGTGGGCCTTACTCCAACATCAGGGCTCCAGACGTAGTTAGCTCATCACAATCACATCACATTCCTTCGTGAGATGTGTGGGGCGGTCGTCAGGATTTCAAGGTGAAAGGTTTCCGAAGAGGCACATGAACAGTACATGGTCCGTGAAACGAAGTTGTCGTACAACACTATCCCGCCCCGCCATTCCAGGGTCTCTGGAGGGGTACAGCAGCGGGGTTGGGCCACCGAATCTGCCGTAACATATTAAACTCGGTGTTCCTTGTGTCAATCATCCCTGAGAAACCGGTACTGTATTGATTCAATTCAGCACTGCCTCCCGATAACCGACGACGCTTGCCACTGCCAGCCTGGAGGAAGTCCCGATAAGAGATGCTGGTGATAAGCGTTTCACGGACTACCCTTGGCTTGGGGTTGCTAGTCCTAGACCATTCCCCTGACCTAGCTAGAAAGTTCTGTGGAGAATCGTATCTGTGCTCACTGCTAGATGCCCAGCCGCTAGTGTCTAATTATTATGCGACAGGACTTTGGCTTTCTCCCGAATCGGCTCGATCAACCGAAGCTGCTATTCAGCTCGTTAGACTTTACCATCTCCCGTCTCTCGGGGCGGTCACCGCTTTATCATGTATCGGAAATAAACTGAAAAACAGGCGTAGCCGCGGTTTTGCCGCCCCGGATATCACTGAAACACTATTGCTCTGGTCGGTTCGAGGTGGACGGCCAGGTTTACCCAGCCATATATGCCGGAAGAGACCGATTGTCACCCGTGGAGTCTCCGACCAGGATACCGCAGCGACTGTGCACATGCATATTACCCCTGGGCCCTGTCCCTGCTTTGTGCAGCTTACTTTGTGCACTGCATGAACTGTTGCAGAGTTCTGGTCAGCCTTCCAACTGAGGCTTGCATCTTTCGTGGGGAACATCTACCAAACTACCAGCCCTTCTTGTAACAGAGGAAACTTGTGTCAATGAGAACAATTACTGCGCTATGCAGATCTCTCGATACTGCAGATGACCTCTTTGTGTCTTCGACACGAAGTCAGCATGGCTTGAAGCCACGGCCGCTGGACCAGGGCTGGAAGTGTGGGGAAGGCGATCCCCCTCGGGCAGACCCAGAGGGACTTGACTTGGCAACGCTGAAGCTGTCAATACTTGGGAGTACCGGCCCGAAGCCTCGACTTGCGGTGCGAACTGCGGTTTGCGAAGGGCGAAATGCCCCGCATCGGCAGTGTCGTCAGAAGAGGTCCGAGCGCAGCGCTCAGACATCTGCCGCAACCACAAGGTAAGTAGGCGACTTCGCGCGCAACCACTTTAACTTGAGTGACAATATCCCGAGTCCCGAACGAGCGCCGCCATTTGGCTTGGCTTTCTGTGAGGTGTTGATCCACCAGAAGATCATCCTCAGATTGCGAAAATGAGGCAGTCTGTTCTCAACTCCCCCACGCCCTCTTGGGACAGACGTCCGAATGGCGTTGCAGGATCACGGTGGTGGCTAGGTGGTGTGATATGAGCAGAAAAGTGCTTCTGTCTAGCCGGTTTTGTTTCGTGGACATCCTTTTCAGAATATTCCCCGCCATCTGTTGAAAGGTCATGGCTTTCCAGCGTCCTGGGCCATTACCAAACTTTTGCTTGAAGGCGGACTCGGGGGGTGTCGAGACCAGTGTTGTGCGTATCGTCTGGCCGCAGATAGTGCAGCCGAAAAAATTCTGTGCTGTCACCAGATCCAGGGACCAAACGAATGATCCATCAGAAGAGCCTCAGAGGCCGAGATTGTGGGGTAAGAGTAACATCTCAACCTCCAACTCCTAGCCACCAGGCACGGTCTGCTTCACCCACGAGGGCAAGGTTCATATGGCCCGTATTCAGCCTATGTAGGTCGACTGTGACGACTCTGCATGGCAGGAAGGTCGGACAAGACTTGCATTTCAGCCAAAGCGAGCCACTAGCAGCCCAACATTCATACTGACGGTTTGACGTTTGTTTGAGAATCTATTTGTATCAGTTAGACAAGCAACCGCGAACTCTTGGTCCGTGTAGTGGGGCCAATGGACGGCCGTCGAGTTGACAGGAGATTGGCAATGTTAGATGCTGCTTGCATGAGTGCCGCAGAGCCTGTAAAGAATGCAATGTACTTGGGAATACTGAGGTCTGGACGGGAGAGGCAAGCAGTCAAGTCTGGCCAGAAATGTCGGTGTGCCCAAAGCAGCTCATTGTAGAGAACTAGGCAGGAGAAAGGCTGAGAAAAGCGTTATGTACCTAGCCAACGCAATGGGACACAGAACTCGAGAACCGAAACCTTTGATGGTGTGCTTGTGTGCCGCGTTCAGGAGGAAGAAACAGAGGCCCCACTTGGGCTCATGGACTCAGTTGAAGATTAGCCCGTAAGTGCCGCATAATGAGATCTCAAGACTCGTCATTCCAGGTACGATCTGTAGGCAATAGATCCAGCATGCCATCAAGACAAGCTCCTCCGCCTCTTGGAGTGAAATCTTGTGGTCAGCAGGTGACCACGGTTGAGTCCAGGAAGATCTTGGATGCAGCAGGCCATTCCTGAATAGGATGTTCATCCGAACCGGGTGAAGATGACGCGGAGAGGCTAAGGGATGATCAGGAGCAAGCGAGCAGAGCAGCCCGTTTCGATTATGTTTCAAAAAACCAATCCCAAGGGTCTCCGGAGCGTGGCGACAGCGAGAGGATCGGAGAGGGCGATGAGAGACGGGCTGCTGTTCTCAAATTGGGGATGCGAGATGGTGGGATACGCCATCCGTCCAAGAATAGAACCCACGTTCCTTAGCTGGCTGTCAATCCCGACTTTAGTGACTTTGGCTGCAGGGCCGTGTGAGATTGTTTCACACTCATCAAATGTTTCGTAGTGGCACGAGCACTCGAGGAGATGAAAGTTGTTAACGATTTCTTCGAGGTGTTCGTGGTGACCCGGGTATTTTCTTCCAGAGATGTGCTTTTGCGACACAGGTCCACCACACCGTGCCGCGATGCGGTGGCCCATGGTGGAAAGGCGCGCGTTGGAGCTGCAGGAACCCCATAGAATCGTCCGAAGATGGTGTGTAGCACTGGAGATGCAGCTCGCTAAGAGCAAATGTGTGCATTGTAGATAAAAACTGCAGATTGTGCCTGTCACCGCGCGGAAGGCGCTGTGACATCGGAATCTTCTGCTCGCAAGGCGGCATGGCGTTCCCGAGTTGTCTCTTTGAGTCTCTGGCTGACGGGTGATGAGTGTGATGAGTGTGATGAGCCTGTTGATGATAAAATCGTTGTGACCGTTTGACGTTCGTGCAGCAGAGAAGGAGTCAGCACGATGTCAACGCAGCAATGAAGGGGCCAGAGAGGGTGCAATGAGGGGCAGCGCGAGGAGGGATTGTGAGTACGATTACGAATTGTCCCCAGCTACCTTGTAAATCTAGTTCCTCAGTAGTCAGTGCCACAGTAGGTCAGTAGCTGTCGGAAGGCTCATCGCCAAGGAGGGGTCCACAAGGGGTCCACCAAGGACAGGCATGCAGGACTACCTGTGGCTTGCACGCTCTTTCACTTGGGACCTGTGGCTGCCCGTTGGCTTGGTGGGGCATCCGGCAGGAGCAGGATCAGGATGGGGAAAGCAATCGCCGTTGTCTCAGATACTAGTACCCCGATGCAGCCGTGTTTCTTCATGTTCTCTTCAAGGCGGGCTAAGTGGGTTGCACACACCTTCTGGAAGCTCGCTGCCGCGGCCAGGACGGAGGACGGGGTGGCAAGGCGCAAAACGACTTGACTTCTTGGGCTTGCAAAACGTAACTTGCTAGATCTCCCGCTACCGCCGCCGCCGCCGCTGCTGCTGCTGCTGCGTAGTCTCTGCTTCTCCTTCCTCTTGCTCTTGCTCTCTCTCTAGGGGCTCCGTGTCTCTGTTGTCTCGAGGTGACATGGATGCTGCTGACAGGGATCGCCGGCCTGCCCGTAGCGTCTGCGCGGCACGCTTCGCTTGGGGAGCTTCCGAGAGCCCAGAGGGGAGGGGGAGGCACGCATTTGAATCAAGCACGCCGACTCGTCACTGATCCGAAGGGCCCCGAATAGGAGTACTGTAGCTAGAGGTCTGTCTTGTATCATCCCACCAAAACTGCGCGGTGGAGGAACCTGACGACTCCACAATCGTGGATTCAGGATGTGGTGTCAAGTCTGTTGGAACAGTGTGTCGGCTGAGGCGTGGAACGGGATTGTTCGACTTCGTGTGATTCAGCAGCAACTTCCACGCTTCACTTCCCCCAAAAGAAACACCCCCCAAGGCCGTCTTCGCAGCTCGATGCAGCAGGAGGGAGCAACCTTGCGAACGTCCCTTTGCCCCTCACCATCATCAGCTTACCTCTGATGATGGTGGTAGACGGGTGACGTGCGGCTGAGCGTTGAGAAGGTTGAATAGACTTTGAGACTTTGAAACTTTGGCCTCCACTTGACCCACTGATGTTCTGCTTTTGCAGTGAGATTGACGAACACGATTCTGCGAGCATGAAGTGGACGGACAGAGATCGTGAGGTGAGGCCTCTCGAGAATGAGGGGTCTAGTCAATCACTATCGCCCCCAGTCTTGCCCGCATTATCGAGGGATGCCTGGTATGGCATTCCGATTCTCGCAGACCAGCATCTGCATTAGACATTCATCACCACATTCTCATAATGGTCGACATTCAGGGACCAATAGCAGCTCGAGAATTGCTGTCTGAACCCGGTTGCATGATCACATCTTGAAGTTACATGCAGCCTCACATTTCGTAAAGTCGGCCTTGTCTTGCTGCCCTCCGTTAAACGCTTTTGGAGGGGCTGCCAGGATTTAAAATGAGTGTCTTTGACGCCTCCCCTTTTGATCGCTGGTATGCCAATCTGGGATTCTGGGAATCTTGGTGCAACGAGGCAGCGGATGATCCTCTCA
>Ga0307516_10010451_pt1 | contig 10200 bp, 15 predicted proteins | sample 19_EM_MG_FD_203310 | JGI IMG/M metagenome (GOLD analysis project Ga0307516, IMG submission 203310) | Populus trichocarpa ectomycorrhiza microbial communities from riparian zone in the Pacific Northwest, United States - 19_EM | ecosystem: Host-associated > Plants > Roots > Unclassified | place...
GCTGTACTGACTATACTTCATTCAGATCAGCGCCGCGTCACAGGAACGGGAGGTAATGCCACACCTGCTGCACTCCCTGTACAAGCGACTCTTCTCAACCTGCGTAAGTCACCTTGGCAACCCGTTCCCCGCATCGGCTAATTACTCTAATTTTCAATGCAGGCTGCCGTTGCAAGCGACGTTGCTCACCGTTTGCTCTGCCGTTACTCATCGTCAACGATGACGGACAAAATTTTCTCCCACTTGGAGATTCCGATTGCTTGGAGCGATCCCGCTTCACCCCTCCTCTCGTGTTTCCGTCGGTTCCCTGGAACCCTTATCATAGACTCGGTCACCCCCTTTACCGTCCCCCACATCGTCATCACTGAACCTCCTATTTGGGATTACAACCTGTATGTGAACATGCACAACAGCACACAGACCCCCCAAGATGCTGGATGGGGACAATCCCTGGTTGTCCCCAGCCCCGTCGTCGACTTCGTCAACCTCCCTGAGGACGTCCCTCTCGAGTTCGGGGAATCGACGTCGGGTTACAGCATCGTTGCTCAATACGCAGAGTCAGAAGGGGAAGGCGATCTGTGGGAACCAGAGAGCCCATCAGAGGGTTCGGAGGGTTCTGTTGTTGGTTCACCGGCATCAACCGTACTCCAGACGCCAGGCCTGCTGACGCCGATTGAAGAGGAAGAGGAATTCGAACTGATGATGTTCGCCTCTTCACCCCCCCAATACTCCCACCCATCTCCGTTTGACGACGATCTAATGCCGATTGAGATACCAGAAGACACCCCCGAAGACACTGGGGGGGTCTGTGACGACGAAGACGACGACCTCCCTCCATTGGACAGCTGGTATCAAGATATCGCTGCTCGTTCTGGCTATGCTTTATCGACATGATCCCCCCTCATCGTTGGCCTCGCGATACGACACCTCTTCTGGATCCCATCTTAGCGTGGGGTGCTAGTTACTCTCGCCACTTGCGCTACCGCATACCCACGGTTCTAGATTATATAGACCTGTTCATATTCATCCATATCCTAGGTCCCGTACCGTATGGCACCAATCCCTCGTCATTAATATTGCTTTGCACCTTGCTCTCGTTGTCTGTTGGTCGTCACTGTTTTTACTCCTCCAGATGTCCTACTGTATCTTTGTTTATCATGTTATCTGTTATCGTAGCTCGTCTTTATCGCGCAACAGCAAACCCCACAGTCCCTACTCAGACTCTCATTGTCTCAAATTTCACACACCGGGTGCCAAAGCGCTTACGTATCCGTCGTCACGTGATCCACCATACCCGACTCGACGCCCTCCGCTGCCGTCCTTCATCGCGACTGTAATTTCCCTTCGTCATCACTTTCTTTCTCTTCACCTCACCCCGGCTGAGCCGCATTCTCGTATCCTTTCTCACCATGGACCACAGCACCCTCGTCTTCGACACGTTCGACGTCGACCTCGTCGTCAAGGTCCTTGCCAACACGGCGTTCAGCCCATTTTTCACGGGAATGATCCCAATATTCTACTACTTCCACGTCGGGACCCTCAAGAACGACACTGTGGTTGGCTCTTTCTACTACTTCTTGCTGGTCTCGTCGTTTTGTACGTCTACCGTCTTATCTATCCCGCGTCGGCTCTGCATGTGTGCTCAACAATCGGAGCGCAGGGTTTATAAAATGGTGTTCGCTGTTATACCGTAACCATGAGAACTTTTTCTTTGGAAGCCCACCATTGGATTGGAGTGAACAGGTCGTCGTCATCACAGGAGGTCCGTTGGGTGCTTGTTTGCCATGACTTCATTTTTCACAATGAGCCCGCATCCTTTGGCAGGCGCATCCGGGGTCGGGGAGCTCCTAGCCAACACTCTTGCCGTGCGTAACGTGACCGTCGTCGTCCTGGACGTCAAGCCGATCGTGACGGAAAACTGTAAGGAACACTCGGAGTATCAATCCAGAGGCGGTTAAAGGAACCCCTGCAGATATTTCCTACTATGAATGTGATGTATCCGACTGGGAACAAGTCAAAAAAATCGCGGCGACCGTGGTAGAAGAGGTGCGGTTGAGGTACCACCCCCGTGATTCACTCTTGACGTTCAACAGGTCGGGCAACCCACCGTTCTCGTGAACAACGCCGGCGTCGTGCAAGGAAAACTCCTGTTAGATCTAGACCCAATGGATATAAAGCAGTCGGTGTGAAACATCAGCTATCGGCGAACCTTTCTCACACCGCCCGCAGGACATTCAGCGTAAATACTTTGGCTAGCTTCTGGACCCTGAAGGCGTTCCTGCCAGGCATGATCCAGGAGAGGAAAGGCCATATCGTACGTCGGAACGGCGAATCGGGCTTGATGCAAACTGAACTGGATCGAACCATAATTAGGTGACCGTCGGTTCGGTGCTTGGGATGTTGGGGGTTCCCCAGCTTTGTGAGTGCCAACCGGCTTCCCTTACCCGACCTGCCCCCGACGCCACCTCCGTATAGCCGACTACTGTGCCTCCAAAGCAGCCCTTATTTCATTACACGAGACACTTCGTTATGAACTCGATACGAGGTAACGCCCTTGTCCTCTAAGTGAACGGGATACTACTAAAGCATAGGCCAGGTACAAGTGCCCAGATATCAGAACAACACTCGTGCTTCCTGGGCACGTACAGACATCTATGTTTTCCACCGTCACACACCCTACATCGCGCTTGTGCCGGTTTTTCTTCCCGTCGCTCCAACCACTGGAGGTCGTCAAGAAAATTATCGCCTCTCTGGACGATCGACATAGCAAGACGATCTACCTCCCATTTTATGCCACCCTCTCCCCATTGGCATCGCTCGCGCCCAGTTTTGTTCGGGACCTGACTCAACGAGTGAGCGTTTCAGACTATCCGAGCCCCCAGTTGCGGAGTTCCCTGACACTGGCCTCGGAAACAGCTCGTTGGCGCTGATTACTCAATGCGTGGATTCACGAAGGACGGTGGGGAAGGAGCAAGTGAACGGGGTGAGAAGTCAGAAAGTCAAGGCTCCAGGCGTAAGTAGTCTTGTCCGGTGGTGGTACTTGTTGAACGCTTCGATCCGTCTTTGGGGGTGCAATCAAACCAAGAAAAAAGACGCGTGAGAGACAGAGACTGGTGGGGAGTTCGTTCGGTAGGTTGAGATCCTTGGCTGTGCCAGCGCTGATTGTCTCCCATCCCGCCCATGGCTCGGTGCCTTGCCCAATCAATTGGCCTCCAGGGGTGACATGTTGACAGCTTGTCACCACCCCCATCAGATTTAGATCATGGTGAGACTCGTTATTATACTACCCGCCCACTAGTGGACACCCACCGCGGTTGTTGTCCTGCGCGTGCTCCTCCCCCCTCTCTCTCTGCCTTTGGGCGACATCCACGTCCTCATCGAAGGCTGCGCCTTCCATTCTTTAACTTGCTCTGCTACGGTTTGTTATCGACTGGTTCGACTCTACGACGACATACAACTTGAAGTTCCACGCGACGAGATACCACTGATACCTTTCCCCCCGTTCGTCGATTTCACGCTGCTTAAAGACGAACCCTATTACCCCTCGTTAGGATGAACTTGGACCCACTGAGTCAACTCAGTTACGCTTCTGAAGCCAACGTTTTCGTCACCGCGGCCTCCCTCTTGGTGAATGGGAATGTGGAAATTTTGGAGGTTCACATCTTTAATAGGGAGCGGATGGGCATTTTGGTGAGCCCACACATCGAGGTGTTAGTTTTTCTGACGGTCTCATGTGTGCTGAATTACCAGGCTCTTGTTATCACCTCTGTCCTTTCCTTAATCGCCGCTTCCGGTTTGCTACTCGCCATTGCCGTTCGTATTTCAACGCGTGTGATCGGTGACTGAGGCGCTCATTTGAACCCATCATCATGGCAGTCTTCGTGGTGGTACACTCGGAAATCAAAGGACCCTCATTTGTTCGTCCGCACAGGGGTTGCTCCATACTTCGTTTCGCTACTTATCTGCGACGCCTTCCAATGTAAGCAGCGGATTGAACTTGTGTTGGTCGTGTGAGGTTTCTCAGGTGGATTGATTCTAATTTTAGCCGTTGGATCCATCATGAGCGCACGATGGGTTCAGAGCTCGAGTGTGCATGTTGGAGCGTTTTGTACTTCGCAGGGTCAGTGTTCTAGCTCCCGGCTGTAACGCCACGATGGGAGTGGGTCTGCCTCCACTGAATCTGGAACGGGACTTTTACAGCCGTCATAAAGCACACCGCAGAAGTCGGGGTAGCCATCTGGTGCGTCATAGCTGGGTCGCTCTGGGCCAACAGGAAGCAACCGTCCGCTAACTCGAAGGGGTTTTCGTCATGTGAACAGGGCGCTGGTGAGCGCATCTCCATTCATTTTTGCCTCTCCCGTTCGGACTGATGCCCGGTAATCCTTTTCTTGCCCGGCGAAAGGTGATTGCATTCCACACCTTTTTTCTTCTTTTCCTCGGCGTCACGATACCGAGGTGGGCCACGTTGACGGCACTCGTTGGCGCAAACGCCGTCATCATCTTCTTGGTTTGTCTTGGGCCGACCATTCTCGACTCGGAAACTAGGGGACCTTTCTGTGAGACAGTTCCATGGTAGTCCCTACGTTGAACGGTGTCAGACTAACGGATTACTTAAGATGGAATCTCTGGTTATTGGTGTTGGATCACGGACGAGTACAGCACCGAGCGCATCACGTGAGATTTCCAATACCGTTTTCAATTTTGTATGTTGCAGGGTCTCTGACGCTCGCCCCTCTTGCACCCCTGATCGGCAGGATGGCCTACATGATTGTGAGTGAATTCACGTTCTGCCTTCGGAGTGGAGAGAATGAGGGGCTGGACTGAGCTGAGACACGCCCGTTGCCCACTACAGATGTTCCTCTCGGCGATCCTGAGCTTCGTCCTTTACACCCTCGTTTTCCTTCGAATGCGTGGGAACGTTGTGGTCAACGGGCTGTACATTCGTTTCAGACTGGCCAAGAATGAGAACTGGAGAGGGAGGTTGTTTGCCCAGAGCTATGCGCTTAGGATAGCTAGGCAAATGCTTTTGTGCGTATCCCACCCTACCAGAGCATTCAATCTGCTGATCTCGAGAGTCTAGGTACCCGGTATGGACACGACGGTTACGTCATGAGGGTCAGAACACACTGGGCTCAATCGGACTGGGATTGTATAGGTCGCCTACACAGTCATTATCCTTCCAATCGCAGCCGCACGCTTTTGCGAGTGGTCTGGACGAGGTGTTCCATTCACCATTACAATCTTTTCGTGAGTGTCTTGTGTTGCCATTGCTCGGGTCTGCCCCAAAGTCTCTCATCGATGTGTCTTTGATGATGCGTGATTCTGGGAACATAGGGACGTCGTTTTCCTTTTATCAGGTGAGGGTACGTTCGGTCACGTCGCTAGGTGCAGCCTGTGCTGATGTGCCTCGTTCGCCCGGTGGTCCTGACAGGAGCGGTTAACGTCCTTCTGTTCTGCGCGACGCACCGAATCCTACCTGCCAAATCCGTAGTTTCGGGCTGGCGCGGCCTGTTCAGGCTGTCAGGCTTCACGGAACCTAACGCAAGCCAAGACGTGGAGAAATCTTTTGTCTGTAGGGGGGGTGGGGGGTATGTTGAAGGAAGACGAGATTCGGAGAAGGGATACCTGGATGAGGACGAGGAGCTGACGCCTCCACGGCCACAACTCGATCCGTTGGATGATCCCCACGGACCGCGGGTGCGGATCAAGATCGACAATCATATCGACAACGCTTTGCAGTCGGGAGTGAGCCGGGACAGTGCCCCAAACACTGACCGGAGCATTTCGCCGAGTTCGCCGCCCGCAACCCCACAACGACCTCTCCCCGCTCTGGTTAGGGAGGAGAGGAGGTCCGAGATATCCCAGTGGACGGTAATCGAAGGAGGATGGCCGAAGGAAGTGCGGTGATTACTTTGGGATGGACTGCGTGGGTGTGGTGGACGATCGATTCGTATGTATCAACGCTTCCTGTGTGTAAGTTACCGTAAGTGGGTGTATCGGCGCCAGGGGCGTTCCTGTCGAGGTCGTATTCAGTTTGGGTGATGAATGATTGAGATGATGTTATGACGCAAATGACGGCAGAGCTATAGTATACCAAATATTTCAGGTTTGCTCCGCCCTGGAAGAGGTACATCATATACCATCGTCCGCCGTCCGCCGTCCGCTATCCCCCTCCCACCTCCCCCCCTCACCTCCTCGCCAGGGTTATGCAGGTCACAATCTCCTTTCTTCCAGTGAAACTCTCCCTTGTACGCATCCCAAGGGCGAGACTCCACAGGTTTTATCACCCCCTCCTCCGGCAAATCCTCAGCCCAAAACACACATTCCTCAACGTAACATGCAACGAACTCGAACTCAGCATCCTTGCCGAGAGCCAGACCCTCGAGGACTTTGAGTCTGTCGCCGAGCGTGACAGACAAAGGAGATCTCGTTCCCCATCCAGAGATACCGACTCCTCATGGCCCTCCTCCCCTCCGATACTTGAGGATTGGGATTGTGTCCAGGTTTGTCACGAATCCTGGAGCGTTTTACAGATTGACTCCCACTCAGACCGCATTGGTGAGCCCGTTCGGTCTCCTGCTCGTGAGTCCGCTCACCCTACAGTCTCGGTCAGATAAGTCCGGCGCTAGAGTCCACGAACTATCTGCACCGCTTGCTGAGGCCGGGATTTCCATCTTATACGTCTCTTCCTATCTATGTGACTTCATCCTCGTCAGTCTTCGGTGTAACAGCCTCCTGGAAAATTCCTCTGACACAACACACCAGGTAAAATCGACTAGAGTCCGAGAGGTCGTTGGTCTCATGGTTAACGCCGGATTTGACCTTTATCCGTCCGCCGACAGTCGGTTAGCATCACCCCCTCCCCTATCGGCCCCGGCATCGCCAGACGATGACACGGTGTCCGTCTTTGACCTTGATCTCCACTCGTCTACCGGTACGGTAATCACACGTTCGCGCACGAGTTCCAGACACCACTCGCCCAAGGTGACAGAGTTCGAGTCCCCCACCAGTCCTGGCGTGCGTTCCTCGTCTCTCGCCACTTCCACATCCTCCGAGGACACGGAGGTCACGGTCCTCGACCCTGACCTGACATGTGTGGGATTGTCTGAGGATAGTGCAGACGTCTGGGCCCTGAAAATCGTCAAACTTGTCGCATTCCCGGATCTCATCCTCCACAGGAGCCATCCCTCGTCTCGCAAAAACTCCGTTGGGAAGGATGCGACACCGATTGTCCGGTTGGTGGGCATCCCCACCCCTGATTCGAGTGAAGATGAAGCCGAGGATACACCTGCACCGACAAAAAGTAATGGGTTCTTCGGCTCATCTGTGACCCCTATCACGCCCATAACGCCGACACGCAAGCCGGTCTCATCCTCACCTAGGGATTGTGTCTCGTTCTTTAGTTTTACTCGGACTGAAGAGGGCTCTTCGTTGATGACAGACATCTCAATCGTATCCTCCCTGTTTCCCCCGAATGAGAGACATATGCTCATCTGCGCCGGTGACCTTTTGGAGGGCGATGAGGACCCGGATCGTGGTGAGCCTTCTTCTCAACTTACCGGTCCTTTAAAATGCTTGCAAATCGACCTTCGCAAATTCGGACTTGGTACGGACCTTCCTCATCTAACTCTTCCTTGGTTTCCCTGTTGACACTACAACGCAGAGAAGCACGGCCTGGTTAACCGCTACTCGCGAGTCTTGGAGGAAAACGGGATAAACCATATGTATTCATCCACCTTCAAAACCGCCAACCTACTGGTACGGCCTTCCCTTGCCTGAGTTAATGGGTTACGCGACTGATCATGCAACCATCACAATTCAGGTCGAAAAAAAACACGCTCGGCGAGCGCAGGAGTTGCTCAGAACGTGCTAAGACCCCTACCCCCTGCGCGTGGCTCCTTTCTATACCCTGATACCTCCTACCTTCTCCTATCCCTCCTTCTCCTATCCCTCCTTCTCCTATCCCTCCTTCTCCTATCCCTCCTTCTCCGTTGCACACACACTCACAGCCACGATCCTCCCGTTTTATGGTTTAGGACCATGATATACCACTTGCTTAGGATTTGGCCATTCTAGCCACTGCTCATTTCTGTTCCTTGTAACTTTTAGATTCCTTTAGGGTTTCCCGTTGCTCTTCTATGCGTATACCGCCTATCCCTTTATCTTTTATCCCCACTGGTTCCAGTTCCCCTTGTACGGACAGTCTTGGGAATTGTATACTTGCAGTTTCGCTACTTCGGGATAGCGATCCTTATCGTGCCCGAGGGGCCGAGCCTCCGCACAACCTGCGCGTATCGAAGCTGCATCTTTACTATTTTGTAATGACCGGGGAAGCGGAACGGAGTCCCGCCTTTACCCATGCGAGCGGCCAACCCCGATCAGCTCTGCAACCGGAAGCCATGTCCGAATCCACCACCTCCCCAGACCAACACCAGCTCGCGCCCGCGCCCCCTCCCGCGGAATCTGGTTCAGAATCTAGACAAGATCTTTTATCCAGGGCCCAAGCCTTCTTGACGTCACCGCAGGTCAGGGACCAGGATGACGTGTCCAAGCGAAAGTTCTTGACCGACAAGGGCCTCACACCCGCCGAGGTGGATTATTTGTTACAAGGAATTGTGAGTGGGTGCTCCAGAACCCCTACGTACGTCTCAAGCGCTGACATAATTGATCCTGCTTGCCGCTGTAGCCGTATAGAGTCCCCAATGTCCCCCCACGATCGTACCCCCAACCGCCGCCATCGAATTTACCTGTCCTCTTAGTGGGCACGTTCAGGATTCTAACATGGCTAGCCGGTGGATCCGCCGCGTTGGTCATGGTATACTTCGTGCGTGAAGAGTTTTTACTCAGTGGTAGAGTTTAACCTATGGGATGTATTGCCACGTAGAGATACCTCCTCCCCCGATTCACCGCATCCTTCCAAGCACGGAAATTGCTCCAAAGTCACCAACTTGGCTTAGTCGAGCAGTTGCACACATCCGCTCAATCCCTTAAGGTTGCACAGGAAGAGACTTTCACAGTGCTCCCAACCACGAAACCTTCAGGTTTGCGTGAAGATGCCACTTTCTCCGGGTGCCTTACTCTCGAAGGACTCGATGCAAAGATCGAATCTGAGAAGATTGGCGTTGATACTGTCCCTCATTTTACGGTCTTGAGATGTGCGCTGGCATCGGGCAAGCTAGAGAACCAACCTACGACCGAGGAACTTTTCAAGAGCATCGAGGATCACCTCCCACGGCTTAGCCTTGCCAACGACGCGGAACTTCAGGTTGGTCTCCATCCATGTTCTCGCTATCTCTATTGGCCAACCGCCTCTTATACCATTGTAGGATCGACTATGGGAAACGTTGAACAATCATCCCTCATACTTCCGACCCTCCTCGGCGGACACACCCACCTGGACATTTATCTCACCCGACCCCGCTCCACCCACCCAATACCTCATGTCATTGGATTCCTTGTCCAAATCTCTCCCTCCAAACTCCGAGCCGCTCTCAGCGAAAGAAACCGACACTGGTGGCACGGGGCGGAGCTGGAAGCCCAAGTATCAACACATGCTCCAGACACTAACGGACCTTACGGGGTATCTAACGACACAAACTTACATCCTCCCTTCCGGCAGTTTCTCTGGGTACGGCGTGACAGGGTACACGACAACCTCGACTTTGGCTACTCTTCAACAGGAGGAACTCAGGAAAGAGATTAGGGCCATGAAAGGTCTAGTTTTGAGCAGGTAGGGTTCTCCGTTATACTATGCGTATCCTTTAACTCGCTTGGTGTTGTAGGCGTACGTTTGCCATCCCAAAGGTTTCACCCGTCACGAACGTGCATCAACAGTGATATGCGATGGATCTATACAGTCGATGAATGAAACGTTTTCCAATCACGAACTATTTGAACTTCTGACCACAGCCCGCACAAATGTTGCCCCTCCCCACCTCCAGCCGCATTTTGAGCACACGAGTGATCTCCCACAAGTGCAGCTATTTTCTGCGCCTTGGATTGACTAACTTACGTAGACACCGACGCCGCCCTCGTGTTTCCGTAGGCCCCTTGCGGGGTATGACGAATACACGGGGCGCGTCCTCTCAACGCTATTGATCGTCCGATGTCCTTCAAGCTCCTCAAGTAAGAAACCAAGCATAGTGCACAGGTGTTCTGAGCGATGAGAAAGTTACAATGGGCGGATTGTATTGACACAAA
>Ga0307516_10010453_pt1 | contig 10199 bp, 14 predicted proteins | sample 19_EM_MG_FD_203310 | JGI IMG/M metagenome (GOLD analysis project Ga0307516, IMG submission 203310) | Populus trichocarpa ectomycorrhiza microbial communities from riparian zone in the Pacific Northwest, United States - 19_EM | ecosystem: Host-associated > Plants > Roots > Unclassified | place...
AACGCATGAACTCGTTAGGATCCATCGGGCCGAGAACGTAGCCCTGCATGTTCTCGCGTAATTGCTGCTTGCGCGCCTGGGCGAGTGGAACGGGCCTGGTGCTGTACTGGATATAGCCCCTGGGCGTCGGCTTGGGAGGGGTCGAGTGGAATTGTCTGGGGGTCATGATCAGGGGGGTGTTTGTTAGGGTGAGAGGGTCGTGTTATGTAACCTACTGGTATATAGCAGAGTTCACGGCACGGACACGTGGTACAAGGGGCCGGACCCAGCAGAGTCACAGGTCCAAAATCAGCTCGAGACTTTTCAGATGAAATCACGAATCGCAGGCGATAAAGGAGGGAACCAGCCGCGATGTGATTGCGGAGATGAGCGGACGGAGAGTCAAACGCGGGTGAACAAGTTCGCGTGGCCAGGATTTCCCAATCCGTCTTATGGGCGTCTACTCAGCCCATAACTAGGAAGGTGAGTCGAGTCGACAGGGCGCTGATAATTTGGGGTACTAACTTACTTATGTATCAGAATCAGCTTCGTACTATCCAACGATTTGGCGACGATGGGGTCATCCCCGGATGGTACATAGAACAATGAGAGATGGACCGATGGATGGGATGCATCAACGCAACTCGGAGTGCCCCCTTCTTCGGTGATGTGGTCGCAATGTCACGCCGGCTGCGTTGATTCGACCTATGAGGAGTACGGTCCCCGATTGTACGAACTTGTCAAAGTTTTGGTATTTTCATGGCTATCGCCAAGTAACCCACAACGACTGAATTTTTGACTTGGCGCTCCTACAGGCTTCGCGATTCACGCAATGGGCAGCCTGTTGATTTTGGCATACCATCTTTCAGTCCTTTACGGCCCCCGAAGTCACCGCGATTTGCGGCCGAGTACCACAAAGATGTACCCACTGGAGGTATCGAATCTCACACTACACTCGGATGTGTCTTGTCGGATCGGGTGACTGGTTACGCGAGCTCTTTCAACTCGGGAATGTCGTACTAATGATGGTGTCATGGCCCTCGTTGAGTACAAAGGTTCTGATTGTATATGAACGGGACCAAATAGGCTTGAAGGAAAACCGACCGAGTGAAATGGGTTGCAAATTGTGTCAAAACGGAATCCTGACGAAATATGTCGAGAAAAATCAGAGTGCGAACCAGATTGCCCTGGTGAGATCTTCCTCTGGAATCGTGATTGATTCATAACACCCCCTTCCCAAGTTACTGGACGTGGCAGGAAACCTCAACCACCTTCGCGCAAACTATACAATACGCGGGGACTTGAAAGGAGCCCCTTAGAGAATGGAAATCCATGATCCGACCCCGTCCGTGCGAGTATCATCCAATTGGTCTTTCTTGCATCAACACCCGGCCGTGGAGGGCAGTCCTTCCACAAAAAATCGCCCTCAACCACCTGTTTCTTTCGAGTCGTTGATAGGCGTCAATGTCAATCATGCCTGCACGTTCGACCTCTGCGTCCGACAGGACCAACGTCAAAGAGAACTGGATATCTCCGACGGCACGAGTGTAGTCGAGGGGCTGACGAGCTCCCCCTGAAGCGGTGATTTGGAAAGTGGTCACTGCATATACAAACCGGTCGATGCCGTGGTGCTGGGGTACTGGACACAAATTCAAACAGAGGCCGCAACGGACTTTCGGGGGCTGTAGATCCGCAAATGATAGGATGACAGCGAAGGTAGGAATGTTACTCACATGTATGGTGATGTGTGCACACGTGATTCATTGCCAACCTGGCAAATGGCACGAGGTGGTCTCACGAGACGGGAACTATGTATTACACGCGAAATGGCGGTTGGTCATGGTGGCACAATGAACTAAGCACCGGTCTCGTGAAGATTACGTCTGAGGTACAGCCCTGGGTTCGCCACGTAAAACTCCACAGGGCCATTTGACAAGCCAAGTTGGGCGTTTGTGACCGTCCCAGCAAATTTCACATCGCTTGGGGCATATATGATATTCGCTGCGCATTTCAGTGGTTTACATACTACTGTACCATTCCGACCAACCCGGCGGGGGGTTGGTCGATGACAAAAAAATAAAATAAAATCAGAACCGGCGAGAGCGGCGACAGGCCCGATGACAATGACAGATGTCGCCGGGCGGCGCCCCTGATAGTGATGGCGCCCCGCCGCATGACATTTGTTGTATAACTGAACCAAACCTCGCCTATGACCGATCTGAGCTGGCGGCGGACCCCCCAATGACCGGTGACACTGGCCGAAAAACCGGCGGGCGGACCCCCCGATGACAATGACCAACCGGGTTGGTCGGAATGGTACAGTAGTTCACGCACTCCGCATTTGGCTCGTTCGTCGCTTTACTCACAAAATCTGGTGGATCTCGCGTTTATGTTGCCGTCCGTGACCACACTGAACAGGACACGTGACCGTTTCATAGGTCAGACCCAACGTGCCGGGATTCTAGATCCATCCACACTTTCTTCCCCTGGTTGAGTGCGCGATGATACCATACAATCTTGAATGTCAACCTGTACGGTACCCATCACATAACGGGAATGGGTTACGTTCCCACGATCGCTGCCTCCACATCTGGCGCCAATCCCAAAAAGGAAGACTTCTCAAGATGAGTCGGCCAGCCAAATTTGAAATATCTACAAATACGCGCAAAGCTCGCCTCATGTCCTCAACTTCCCCATCGGAAATAAGATAAAAGCATATAGGGCCGGCAAGCGGCAGGACCCGGGACGAGGCTCTCAATATCAGGTCAACAATACCGGTCGTCTAAAGAGATCTGGTTACGTTTGCACTGAACGACGATCGCTTCGGTCACTGTCAATGCCATTTTTATGGGGGACAGAACATCGCGCGCGACTTCAGAACACCCGGGAGTCTTCCGACCAGTGCATTTACCGTTCAGAAAATGAGAGATAACGTCTTCGTGGGCCAACGGTACGTCGTCGGAGTCCACAGAATGCGTAACAAAAAACGTGGATGGATCAAAGTTCGGGTCGTGTAGGCATAAATTCAATTTGGAGAGTACAATATCAACATCGATCGAGTGATCACTGAGCGGGTACGCATCTGTGCGGAACGAGCGCGTCAGTCAACAGCACGTAGGAAAGGTAGTGTACACATACCTTCACTGGGAGTCCAATAATGTCCAGCCGGGAGAGACCCCACGACAGCTGGAGTCGGATCCTCCAGCCCAGGCCCATCGCTGGAGGGTATGACAGAACAGGCGGATATCCAGTCCGGCCCGAGGACTATTTCGGCGCCCTCGGATTCATGCAAACATTAGAGAGAAATCCTGGAGGTGTAGGAGCTGCTACGGGTGGGGACCGACAAGGTGATATCGCAGGTGTAGCGACCAAAACGGTCGAACAGGGGAGGAGTTGCAGTCGATGCGCCGAGCTGAGAGCGATCGCAGACCGGACTCAACCGAAACCGAGGAACCGGTAAAGCCAGGTAACTTCATGCGAGAGCCTTGGCACTGGGGACAAATGCGGGTGGGGAGTGATGGTGGTAAGTATGGGGAAGAGACGGTCGAAGGGATAAGTATTATCAATCCGACCAGCTCTTGAGTGGGGGTCGGTATGATCTTGTATGATCACGCAATCCATGAGCACGTCGGGTGATCCTGAGAACGTTTCACGTGACTGCATGCTTTTTTGCGTTTTTTGCAGGACGGAGGTATATGAAAAAACTGCAAGACCCGGTACTTTCAGTCCCGGGAATATATACATATTAGAAATCGTGTTCGGAACACTCGCCCTTACCTTTTGAGTCCGCGATGCAGGATTCCTTCAACCCCGCCGGCTCCGCCATCCAAGACGTCTCCTCCCGCAGCTACTGGCTGGCAACCACATCCCTCTACCACCATGACTACTACTCGGATTACAACTCACACTCCTCAAACCGCCCCCTGCCAGCCCCCTCCCTCCCCCTCTCCCCACGTTCATCGGCAGGTTCGACCAAATCGCCCTCGGCGGACTACATCTGGGATGGCTGCGGACTTTACGTCCTTGGCGATGACCAGCATCGGGATTCCTCACCGTCTGACCCGGGGGGGCGAGATCAGGACGAGGTGAAGAAGGAGAGGCACGGTGTCCGCGTCAAGTCAGAACCCCTCGACACCACTTTCATAATCGAGGCCCCACTTCCACCTATGGCCCACTGCCTACAAGCGCCAACCACCACCGCTTGTCCCTCGCTGCGTGCGACACACACTACCAAGGACATGAAGAAAATGATGGGTGTCTTCCACCTCAATCCATTCATCTTCAAGGGTGGTGCTTTGCAGCAAGAGGAGAACACGGGGCTGAAGGAGGAGCCAGAGTATTTCCAGTTCTACCTCGACTTCGACCTCGAGAGCTCCTTCGAACAATGCACGTGGTCCCCTCAGCCCGAGGAGTACGTCAATCGCACCTATCAAGACTCGGAGGAGCTGGGGGCTAGGGGCCACCAACACCCATCTTACTCGAAGCAGGAAACATATGCATATCAGGGTGGGTGATCATGAGTCCCCATACATCACACCTGTCGATACTGACCACTGGCCACCGTTAGAACCCTGCCACCCATCAGCAAAACATTAAATTTCTTCAAGTGCCAAAGTCAAAAAGAGCCAAAAAAAGTCGCGCAAAGTGGGCGGTTGCCGATGAAGTAGCGTGAAGTGATCCGTGGCCCCACAATCGCGATATCGGCGGCCACGATCATACACTTGCTGGGGGTTGAACGAGTTGTAAGAAATTGTGAATAGACAGAGGGTGAATAGGTGGGATGGATTTAATCTCCCGCTCGTAAAACTCCATTTCCCAACAATCGTGGAGGAACACGTGAGTTGCGAATGATCTCGCCGCGGGTCTAAGCAGTACAGTAGGCAAAACTCAATACTCGTCATTTGAAGCGTCTATGCCTACGAATTATTCTGCAACATGAAGTAATACAACTCCTTATAAAAAAAGTGGTTGAGATAGAACCCCGTACTGAACTCCAGGCTATTCTGCGCGGTTAACTTCGGGTCCGCACGGTCACCGTACCTCGGGATGAGCGGAGCGGGGATCCGAACTTGTGAGAGTGGCTGGGACGACCAAATAAACTGGGTGCGCGACAGTGGACGAAAAGGTCGAGTAACTAAAATCGCATATCATCACGCTTTAGGTTGGATTTCCCCCGCAGCGCACGGGGCAAAAATATCCATCGGAAGGTACTTTTGAGGCAGAAACTGCCAGTGCAGGCGGAGACGGAACCATTGAGATCGGAGGGTCAATTAGTAGACACAAAACAGCCCTATACATACCCACTACAGCGCTGCGCCGAGTATACGCCAACTTATTGTGTGTGGCGGTTACGATGTACCTCACAATCGCCCGCCATACATCAGATAGTCGCAATGAGGACGAGTACGTCGAAACGGACCGATCAACCCGGTGTCCTGTAGGGAGAAAGGTCATAGAGCGGCCTTACCCACAGGTCATCGCGCTTGAGAATGATTTAGGTTAGCCACGCATAAGGCAGGGATCACGACCGAGGCGATTTTTTAAGCAAGAAAGCCACAGCCCGGCGGCGGTCGGTGACCAATGTTATGAGTGCTGCGATGTGTAGAGAGAAAATGCTTTGATTGGGTGTATCTACACTAGGCTAATGTGAGAAACATGTTCTCACTTCACCCTAATCTACACGCTCCCACTTATATTACACCATTGAAAGTGATGAGCGGCGTCGACGGTCTCGCTGAGGTACGTAGCAAGCCTCTGTTGCAATGCGTTGGTAGCAGCCGTGGGAAATCGCGCTCGGGCAAACACAACCAGCTGCCAACTCTTCCTCCACCCGTCCCCTCCTCGCTCTCTCGCTCTCACTTCTCTGTAACCCACCCCCCTCCGCCTATTACATAAGAGCTGTGAACCGTTTTACGGCCAGCTCTTTCGATCCAATGTTGAAAGCAGGATGGGTCCTGGTTTGAGACGGCTGGAATTGGAAGGTTATCGCCGCCGGTGCGTGTCCTGTTTCCCCCGCTCCCCCCAAGACTACTAACACACGCCTCAGAGCTCTGTCATACTAGGACAGTTTTCGGTATCACTCGTCCCACCCTCGTATCGACAACGGGCACACTCGATGTCGTCCTCGATCTCAACTCATTGATCGCGCGCTGCATGGCTTGTCCGGGTTCGCGATTTTATCAGGCCTTGGGATGGTAAGAAATCGAAAGATTTTGACCCCGGACTCTCGGCAGAACCCACCGTTAACGAAGTTACCGCTCTCGAGAAGGCTAAATTTTGGGAATTTGCATTGTCTCCCCAACCGTCGTCCACCGCTCCCCTCTAATCCTCACCCTCTCCGCTCACAACGCCCGCCACTGACCGTGGCGATCGGATCCAACATCTACTTACCGGAGCTCACCCCCACGCCGGATATACAAGTGAAGATTGCTCGGTTGAGCCCCAGCGTACGTTTTATCCCCCTCAATTGTGGTGTTTATTGATTGCTCCCAAAGGCACGGAGGACGTCGTCCATGCGGGACAACACGAACGATCAACGCCGCCAACGGGGATCGCGGCGTTCCGACGTGAAAGGGTGCTGGAGATGGCGAAAGCTGTTGTGTTTTCTCAAGCCAATTCGCACCTTGTGTTTCCTTGTTCACGAACTCACCGTCGCTTTGTTCACCCTTCACTACTTCGTTCGCACTTGGCTATGTTGTTCGCGCTTTGCTGGAACTGCGCCTTATGTCTTTGTTGTTTTTGTTTCAGCGTAGAAATCCGTGTGTCTTGTCTTCCTCCAAGCGGGTGCCCTCCTGCAACTTACTTCTCAATCGAAGGCTGACCATTCCCAGAAAATCCGTCAGAATCCCTTATAGTCTGACGCGAGTACGAGCAGTACCCCCGTCCTCGACTGCTTCCACTCCTTCTCCGCCGTTCTATTTCGCTCCCTTCTCTCTTCTACACGCACCCTCTCCCCCCACTTTGCCCTTCTGCCCCCCCTCTCTCTCAAGATTTCGCAACACGTCTCAAGATCTCGCAACGTGTCTCACTCCGCAGCTGCAGCGTTGAATGATTGTATCACAACGCTCTGCAGAGATAGCCGCGACCCCACCACGGTACAATGGTCTCTTTCCCGCATACGGGTTCTTGTTCTAACCACCTACAGCCACACGCCAGCCGAGAAGAGGCCACTTCAAGACGGTATTTCAATCAAGATGTGCGATGGCCAGCAACGGATCTACCGGGGACGCGACAGTGCCTTTCATTGTCCTTACCCGTACTGCACGTTCAAGAGCCAGAACTCTCCGGCATTCCGGGTGCGTGTTTCCGGTGGGATTTTGGCGGGTCGTATCCTAACGTTGGGAACATTAGAAACACGTGAAGATCTGCAGACGCACTGTCCTCGGTGTGTTCGCAAACGGCGACTGCTTGGGATACCCAACACCTGCGTCAGAACCCTCCTCCTCCCACCTCCCCAACGAAGACACGGCCATGGACGGCGTCGACAAGATACCCGACAACGACCCAACCCTGGTTGACATGCAGATAGATGAAGACTCCTCTAACAAAGTGGACGGAGATGAAATCCTGGCAGGGGCGATCGCGGATGTCAGTACGGACGAAACGAGTGGAGGGGAATCCCACGACATCGGTGGCGGCGGCGGCAATAGTGATCATGACGACGACGACGACGACGACGACGATAGCAACTATGACGACCGCGGTCCCGACGACGACGGTGCAACCGCAGTGATGATGGCGGATCTCACCCCCGCACGCTGATCGCTGGGTGGTCTGAGGTTACTGTTCAGACCGAGGCGATGGCTCAGCTTGGGCTGTGCTTCAACACTGCTGCGAGGGTCGTGGTCTGCATCGAGTGCGCCTTGGCCGTTAAACCCTACGAGTTAACTGGATGCTTTGCCAAGGTTCACCCTCCAACGTCAACTACTGGCGGCTATGCTGAAGAACTTGCCAAAACCTACAACTTACGCCCAGAGGTAGACTCACGACCTGGGTCTATTATCACCGCGATCTTCGGCCTTGATTTGGCGGCCGGGTACATTGCCTGTGATACCTGCGGATACGGTTCTGGGACTGGTACAGCGACGGCAAAACAAATAAGGGGGTCAAAATGTTGTACACCCTTTCAGGAGCGCATCGTCCAGAAGTTTCGGCCCAGTTCAAAGCGGATGTATTTCGGTGTCAACCTGGAACCAGGGCCCACAGACGATCTGGAAGGACCTTCCCTCGACCCCCTCGCTTATCTTAACGAGAAGTTTGCGCCGGTCGTCTCCCGCCACCTCCCGATCAAGTCCGCCAAGACACCCCGCGACGCAAACCACTTTCTCAACATTGAAAAGTGGGACCTCTACGTCAAATACGTGACTGGAGCTGAGATCACGCGCATCGTTAGGGGGCGAGAGCCTGAACTTCGAGCCGAAGTTCGGATTTGCGTGGGGCGGTTTGCTGGTCAGGTCGTTGGGAAGCTCGCGAAGGTCGATCATGAGCTGGGGGCCGCGATGAGAGACTGTGTTGGGTGAGCGGAGTGTGGGCCGTTCCTGCGGACGGATGTGACTAGCCTCCAGTTCTGGATCGGTCTCTCCACAAACAAGCTGAAGGACCTGCAGAACGATGACACGAGAAAGGCATACTCGAAGGTCGCAACCGACTGTGTCCTCTACTCCCTTGGGGTTGTCGCTGGGGGATTGCCGAGTTCAAGATGAGCTTCAGCCAAGAAACGGCTGACTCAGCCACCAACTTCTTGACCACATTACAGAACGCTTCGACCTCCGACCAAGACGACGCCCTCCGGGCGTTCCTTTTCTCGATCTTCAACCAGAAACGGCGTGGCACCCCCAACAAATACTCATCCTTTGTATATTCATTTCTCGTCCCGTACTCATTCGCAATTCCTCGTTACCAGGAATGATTACCTCATGACTCTGGACAGGCGCCTGCCAGAACGGCGGCCTCGAGGTCGTCCGACGCTTGTTGTCGCACGGCACCAGACCGGACTTGCGTGACGCTCAGTTCCGCACCGCCATCCGCTACGGATTGCGCCACCCTCGGATTCCGTGGCACTGCGAGTGCCACCCTGTATCCGTATTGCTGCTGAGCGTGGCGCCAGCGTTGACCTATCATCTCCTTGGATTGCGACCCCAAATCCATCGTTCGAGAAATCAGGAACTCCCGAGGGGGAGTACGATTTTTTCCCCTCTATCTCCGTGTAAGACCCCCACGGGTGGAGATCGGGATAGCCCCATGCCTTGGTGCCACCCACCTCGTCAAAATACCGCCAACCCTGTTCTCCGAAGATGAGGATGTGCGTCCTCGACCGTCGACGACAGCCATCAGTTCTTTCCTCCGCTTTGGCCGTATGTTGGGGGGCTCGGAAAGGTCATCGACTCGTTCCTCGCCCGGGAGGCGAGACTTGTATGGCCAGAATCGGTACGTACGCTCGCACTTTCTTTTTCCAACCCCTTTTTTGACGTCGCCCCAGTCCACTCGCCTTCGGTTGCCATGCTTGTGAGATGGGGTAGAAAGTACACACGTGGCAACGCCATCGATGCCGAGAAGTTCAGTCAAGCAGACCCTTCCGGACGACTCATTCGGCTCCCGTGTCATCACTGTATTCTCCACCCAACGAGTACCTCCTGCGAGCAACGTGCGGCGCTCTCGCGGTTTGTGGATGTCGAGGTGAAGGAGCATTGATAGTCGTCAACGTCAAATCAATTCTCGCGGTGGTCGCGATGGCCCCATTCCCTTTCCTCACAGACAACGACAATAGTCAGTGCTTTATGATAGAAAAGGCAGATTGGTTGTAATCAAGGCAGACACCCTCGAAGACGAGGAGTAGACGTAACGTGCCACTCGCTCAACTTCTCCGTTACTTCTCTGCTCGGTTCCTTCAACCTCCGCCGTCCTCTCGTCTTTCCAAAGACGGTTGTACCATCTCGCCCATCCGCGTCTTTTCCAACCGGACGGTGAGCATTGTTCCTGACCTTTGCGAGCGTCGCCGATTAGCTTTCTTTTCTATTCCCTCGATCACGGCCCAGTGGTTCACCTAGAGGCACTTGCAGTTGGAAATTGGGGGAACAGGTGCATGCTAGAATGCCTCCATGTTCAATCCGGATCGTAACGCTGACCTGTTAGAATAAGACGACCTAGGCAGACGTCATATGAGATTGATCCTCAGATCATGGTGAAAGAACTGTATTATACCTAGGCAGACGTCATATGAG
>Ga0307516_10010454_pt1 | contig 10199 bp, 15 predicted proteins | sample 19_EM_MG_FD_203310 | JGI IMG/M metagenome (GOLD analysis project Ga0307516, IMG submission 203310) | Populus trichocarpa ectomycorrhiza microbial communities from riparian zone in the Pacific Northwest, United States - 19_EM | ecosystem: Host-associated > Plants > Roots > Unclassified | place...
TCTGTCTCGTGATCGGTCGCGCGGCGTTCGAGGGCCGCAAGGACATCTTCGACGGCCTGTGGGAAAGCAACCAGCTGTTCGTCGAGCAGATCGAGACGCAGGACCCGGAGGCACATGCCAAGCTGACCGAGTTCTATCGGCAGCAGCGCCTGAAGCTCGAGCCGCTCGATGATCCGATGCCGTCGTTCGACGACGATGATCCGCTGGCGATGCCATGAGCGAGGAAACCGAAACTATCCGCGTGCGCCTGATGAACGGGATCGTGCAGGAGATCGTCACGGTGCGGCAGTCGGCGCGCGACTGGTCGACCTGGCTCAGACTCTGCCAGGCCGATGGCTGCATTATGGTCGGCGACCAGCTGTGCATACCCTGGAACGCGATCTCAGACATCAGCCGGGGGCCGACGCAGCCGGGGCAGATCATTCCGCTGCAGGGCCGGCCTAATTGATCCGCTTCGGCGGCTCCAACTCAGCCTTGATCCGCGCCAGAATCTCGCCGACCTTATCCTGGTCCGCGAACCTCAGCCGGGCCTCGTCGATCCGCGCGCCGACCCCGATGATATCCGCTGCCGCCGCGCGCTTCAGCTTCTTGATCTCCAGCAGCGCCTTTGGGTCGTCGGCCGGCTCCGGCATCTCGAGAATGATCCGGAGCTCGTCGAGCGACTTGCCGCGCAGGGAGTCGAACTTCTGCGCGTCGCTCAGTATTCCATACCCGTCGCGTAGCCCATGGCCTGAAGCTCCGGCAATTCCTTCTTGAGGCGCTGTGCGATGTCGATCCGCCACATAGGGCTGTTTGGGACCTTGATCTCCTTCAGCAGCCGGTACGCGCCCCGCCGCGCCTGCTGGACGGTCTCCCCGGTCCCGCTCGCCACCAGCACGTAGTCTCCCGCTGTCGTCCAGCACGGCATCGTCACGACCTTGCCGTTCACGTCCTGTGGCGCTTCCCCCTGCATCACTTGGCACGGGTGCACGTTGTGCAGGTTCTTCGGGGTCAGCCCGTAGATCGGGATCCCGACCACCTCTTTCCCGGTCAGGCGTGAGTATGGGAAGTCCGGAATCGCCAGGACGCAGCCCACCGCTATCGTGTCCATCGCCAGATTGTGCGCGTCGCGCCCGTCGTAGAGGTTTGCCAGCCATTCCGCAGGGTCTCCTTCGTGCAAGACTTGCTGGATGTTGAACGTCGGCCAGCCCGGGCGCATCGTGAATTCGAGCGGCCACGGCGTGCCATCTTCGCCGATGATGCAGTTCACATCGACATAGCCGACATGGCCAGTCGCCGCGAGCGCATCTTCCAGAGGCTTTAGGACTTTTTCAGCCAATTTGGATTTTTTAACATATCTTACCGTGGTGCCCATCTCGCCAGTCGCAACGCCGAGATTGCCCGGCATCATCTTCTTTTCTTCCCAGTTCTCGCACCACCCGTCATTGAACCCGCCTGGGCCGAACCATCCTCCGACCGCCATCTCGATCCCGCCGACCTTCTCCTGCAGCAGAAATTTGCCCTTCAGCTTGGACGCCCGCTTCCAGCGCTCGAGCATATAGACGAGATCGGCCGGCGACTTGGCGACATAGGACAGCGCCTTGTCGGGCTCATCGCCGCAGGGTTTAGAGACGAACGGCCGCTCCTCGCGCTTCACATAGGCGATCGCGGCATCATAGTCGCTGAACTCGCGGTACGGCGGAACGTCGATCTTATGCTTTTTGAAGATCGACATGGCGAGGTTGCGGTCGAGTTCCCAGGCGGCAGATGCCTGCGTTGCGCCGATGATCTTGATCCCGTGCTTGCGATAGGGTTCGACCTGGGCCAGCCATTTGGTGTTGTCGGTGAGTAGCACCAAATCCGCCCAAAGCGCCCAGCGTCGCCAATCATCGACGCGCTCAATCAGCCCCTTGCCGTAGAACTGGGCGCGCGGCTCGTTGGTGAAGTGGTGCTTGACCTGGTGCCCGGCGTCCTGCGCGCGGAGCGCCCAGTCGAGCCCACCGTCGCCGCCCCATTTGTCCAGGACGAGGATCTTCACAGCGCCTCGCAGCGCGCCGTGTAGTCAGCCCATTTGACGCCAAGCAGCGCCGCCATGATCCGCTCGACGCCCTCGGCCGTGACGTGCTGTTCGTGATAGACGGCGCGCGGATCATTACCCGGATCGTCAAGCTCTGGATGGTCAAGGTCAAAATCCAGTATCTCACGCTCGCTAATGCCTGCGCCTTCGGTCAGGAACATCTCGACGATCTCGTGAAGCGCTATCAGCAGCTCCATCCGCTCATCGCCGAGATCTGAAACGCTGATATGGCGAGTGCCGTCCGGCGTAATGAAATAGTCACCCAGCGTGACATAGCGCTGTTCCGCGTGCGGCACGGTGTCGATCACGATCTTCACGGCATATCGCCCAGGCTCTCGACGCCGCCAAGCTCCGGCTTCTTGGGCACCCGAGAGCCGATCGTGCGCATCACATCGCCCATCTTACGCGCCTGGCGAGTTCCGGCGACCGCACGGGCGCCCTCCGAGACGCCATGCCCGACCAGAGCACCCGGAACGCCATGCCCGGCCAGCGCGCCCACCAGCGTGGTCAAGCGGCTGCCGAAGAAGTCGAGTGTCTTGTCGAGTGTGCCGCTCGATGCTGCCTTGCGCAGCGCCGCGACCTCGTCGGGCGAATAGCCTCGGAGGCGCGTGGGGTTGGACAATAGCGTGCGGAGACTGCTTCGGGTCGTGGTCGTCGGATTGGGGCTTAGCTCCGCGCGGGCCTGAATGCGCTCCAGGTCGCGAAACTTGGCGGACTGAGACCATGCCTGCCGAGCCTGCTTCAGCGCGGAGAACCCGTTCTTGCCGCCGCCGATCTCATCCTTTTCGGCATTCTCGATTGAATCGCGAAAGGTGCGCTGCATCTCGGCGATCTTCTGGCCGTCTTTCGAGAGGTGGTGGTCTCGATATTCCTTGTCGATCAGGTTGCCGAATTCCTCATCGATCTCCTGCGCCTCGTCGAGCGAGAGCGGGCGGCCGCGCAGCTTCTCGACGCGCTCCATCACATCGGATGCCGCACTCTTGCCGGCGAACATCTTACCCGCCTCGGTCTGCGGCAGCACCTTGCTGACGCTATCCGCGAACTTCCCGGTGAATTCCGGTGTCAGCACGCCGCCATCCTGCGCCGCCTTCTTGTAGAGCGCGGTCGAGACGTCCTTGGCTGCCGCTGCGGTGCGCGGGATCGCTAGGTCTGCGACCTTGGCAGCTTCCTTGGCCTTCGATGCTGCGCCCATAGCCTCTGTGCCGGCGCGGACACCCTTGATCGCGCCACCGGGCCCGAGCATTCCGGCGCCCATCTCTGCCGTGTCGCCGATCAATTGCCCGGCTCGACCGGGGATCGCCTGGCGGATCGGATCGCCCACGATCGCCTTGGATGTGCCGGAGATCGGGGAGGCAAGCTGGCCCATCGCGCCCAGCCCAACCTGACCCGCGCCCTTGAGCCGCTGGCCGATCGAGGAATCGGGAGACATCACAGCTTTCTCGCCCGCGCGCACCTGCTGCGTGCCAGCTGAGAATTCCTGGCCTATGTCGGAGCCAAGACGGGACACGAACCCGGGTTTTTCTGGTGCGGCGCCCTGTGGGGGCTGCTTCTGCGCATAGTCCTTCATCACTCTATTGATGACGTTCTGGTCCGTTCCGTCCGGGAATTCGTGGCTCACGCCATCGGCGGACTGGGCATTGATTGGCATCTTATTGAATCAGGTTACCCTGCGCGTCGTAGCGCAGGACTTTTCCACCAGGGGGTGAGCCGGACCCAGGGGGCGGCGCGGGCTCATCCGGCCGTCCAGGCTCCTGGCTCTTCATTGCGTCCTGGAAGGTTTCCAAACGAGCCTTACCCTCGCCCATGATGCTATCGGAGACCGCATCAAAGGACGCAGGAGTCATATTCATGTTCATCCATTTGCGCGCTTCTTCGGCCGCGCCTTCATGGAGTTGCGCCGCAGATGCCTGGCCGCCCGATTGCAACCGCGCCGCCTCATTCGCAGCCGCGCTAATATGGAAGAACAGCTGTGAATAGGCAGGTGCGCCACTCCATTTTTCTTCTCCACGCGCAATCGCATTGAGCACAGGGGTGAGGTCGGTCGATGGCAGCTTTGCCATATCGATCTTGGCCTGCTTCAGATTGAAATCGAGTTGGCCAACCGCCTGTTTGGTCGCGCCGTACATCTTATCGAGCTGCGTTACGCTAGCCTTGTCGGCCTGGTACATCGCCTGACGACGCGCAAGCTCAGTCCCTGCTGCCTTTGGATCCATGCCGGTTTCTTCAGAGATCTGCTTGATCGCCTCGCCGCGCGCGATCATCTTTACCCGTGCCGCCTCTTTGCCGTAGCCGGAGGCAATCTGATTCAGGGGCTCGCCGGTTGCAGCCTGAGAGCCGAAAGAAGCCTTGTCGTCGACAGATAGGGGCTCACCCGCTGAGAGTTTCTCGCGCGAGCTGCGGTTAGCCGAAGCAATCCCCTCGCGGCTGTTGATGTTCATCCCAGCGATCATCAACTTCATCTGGTTTGCTTGATCGGCGAGTTGTTGATGCGCCTGTTCAGCATTCTGCTTGGCAAGGAACGTGAGCTGGTCGCGAACATCAGGCTCCACGCCCTTCATCATCTCCACAGTCTTGGCGAGAGCCATCGCCATGGTGGGGGCGTCCATGTTCGGATTGGCGCGCTTAATTTGCTGAGCGAGGCCCTGCAAAATCTGTATCGGACCACCCTGCTGTGCGCCGGTCGCGCCAAGCGGCCCCTGCTGTTGCTGCTGCATGCCGCCGCCCGGGGGCTGCGGAGGCGGAGCCATCGGACGCTGCATTTGTGGCGCGCCGGCAGGACCGCCCATCGGCGCACCGCCTTGAGGCATCGGCTGGCCTTGCTGCGGCGGCATTCCCTGTGGGGGTCCAGGAGGCTGCATCCCCGGCCGCGCCATCGGCTGAGACACTTGGCCCGGCGGCGGCTGCTGCGGAGGCTGTGGCATCGAGCCCATATTTCCCATGCCGCCCGGGCCTTGCTGCGGGACCTGCCCCTGCGCAAGGCTGGTGAATGCAGCACCTTGCGCCTGGAGCTGCTGCGCCTCGGCGGCAAGCTGATTTTGCGCCTGAGTAAGCTGTATCGCCTTCAGCTTAATCTCAGCCTGCTTCGCCTGATATTCCTGAAAGCTGCCGCTGACGGCGCCGAGGCCGGATAGGTCCATGGTCCTGCCTCACGGATTATAGAAGGGCACGTCTTGGACGTTGCCGAGAAGATACGCCCCGTTTCCTGGACTGGATATTCCGGAATAAGGATCAGACGCTTGAATCGGCTGAGGACCGAACAAGCTCGACAGGCCATTACTCAGAGAGCCGAGCGAGCCGAGCGAAGTACCAAGGTTTTTGCCCTGAATCTGCTGCTGATCGAAGTTAGTCGATTGCGCATTCTGGCCGGCGTTCATACCCGTATTCAGGTAATTCTGCTGGTCCGTAATGATCTGCTGCGTCGGCGCGAACGCATTCAGCGCGCCCTGCGCCTGCGAATTCAGAGCCCCGATATTCGTGTTCTGCGTCGTGTTGTAGAAATCGTACGGCATCGTCGCGCCAGACTGTAACTTGCCCAGCCCCTGCGAGGTCAGATCGGACCATCCGGCAAGCGTGCGGCCGAGATTGCTGGTCGAGTTCGAATAGATGTTCGAGATATCGGTCGCAAGGCCGCGCGAATTCGACAGTGCCTCAGAATCCAACGCTCCCGCCGTTGTTCCCGCGCTTTCTAGGCCCTGGAGACCGGAAGTATACAGTCCGCCCGCTGCGCTATTTGCCCCCTGCAGTCCGGACAGGCCCGACAGCTGCCGCTTCAGCTGATTGCCCTGCCAATCAATATTGAAGTTCGAGAGCCCCTGATTTGCGATCCCGGCCCCGTAGGGAGAGCCCGAGAGTCCGGACATCGCCAGCTGCGCATTCTGCTGATCGACCAGCTGCTGCTGTGTCCGATTATAAAGCGCATTCTGCGGATCAAGCGCCGTATTCCAGACGCTCTGACCGGCCGCCGCCGTCGAATCTCCAAGCGCATTCTGGCGTGTCTGATTCGCCTGGCCGGCCTGCCAGATCGGGGTTGCGTATGCCGCTGGGGCCTGCGCCAGACCGGACAGCCCCTTGAGCTGGTTGGCCTGCGCGTTCATGCCGGTCGTTGTGGCGGCGCCCTGGTTATAGAGCATGTTGGCGTTGGCGAGGTCGGCCCAGCCCTTGCCGCCATATTGATTGGCGAGGTCGTTGACGTTGGTCTGCGCCTGCGAGGCATAGGGATTATTGATGATCCCCTGGGAGAACTGACCGTATTGCTGATTGAGCCCCTGGATCGGCGCCGCTGCGTTCTGGCCCTGCTGGAATAGGCTCTGCAGGTTGCTGTCGGCCTGCTTCAGGCCGGTCGGGACGTACTGGTAGGGCGAGTTGCTGCCGCTCCCGCGGGAGCCCCCATTGACGAGACCGCCTATGCTCCCAGCGGCACTGGCAAGCCCTCCAACGATCCCGATTGTAGCGACCATGTTTAGCCCCGCAGGATCTTCGAGTAGCAGTCCTCGAAGTGGCAATATCCAAGACGCTCCATCAGCGCCCCGACCTTTGTACCATGATCTGAAACTACATGCAGCTTAGTATGATAGATCAAACGCACTACCCCTAGTGCGCGCATCAGATGCTCGGCCTCGACCAGCATCCGTAAGCCCGGCGCCCCCTTCCGGCGTTCGCCACGCTCGATGAACATCAGATCGTTCTGTCCGGATTTGGTCAGCTTATAGTGAAGACCGAACCCGATGAAATACGACGCATAGCCGATCAGCCGGCCTTGCCGCCGTACACTCAGCCACGGCAGCTTTCCACGCTTTTCCAAGAAGCGATATTCGTCCCAGTCGGGTGCAAGCGGGATATCGGATTTGTCGACCGCGACCTCTTCATAATGAAGGGCGCACATCTCTTCCAGGCCATCGCCAAGCAGCCGGTCAACCGTGTCCCAGGCTACGGCGATGGTTTCCGAATATCGCAAATCAGGTGAATCCTGTTGTTCGTGCCGAGGTTGATCGCAGAATGCGGGACACGATTATTGACCCAGTTCAACATCCCTACTGCCATGTTTACTGGCTCAGCACCATAGATGCAGAGCGCGCCCGACGACGGCACAAGGCACATATGGAACCGATCGTGCATCTCAGCATACGGCCCTTCGTCCGTGTGCCAGTCGACGACCCCGCCCGGCCGCAGTGACACGAGCATGGCCTTGCCCAGCTCCGGCGTACGGTTCTCCGTGAACGGCGCCAGCGCACCGCGGATCCGGAGCAGAAGCGACCGCGCCGACTTGAACTGATCCAGGATCGGATAATCACCCTGCTCTATATCTTCGAGCCAGTTCGCCGCCGCCGGCTCAGCGGGACCGCGCAGCAGGATCGCTTCCGTATCGTGGTGTGGGGAGCCCGGGGTGGCCTGGCGGAAGGTTTGATCCTTCCATCTATCACGATATGTGGTCAGCGCGCGGGCGGAAACGACAGAGCCGTCTAGGAAGCAGATCGGCCGCACATTCATTTATGAAGATCCGGTACAGCCTCGATCACCAGCATGTCGTCGTGGTAGGCGCAGAGGATCGAGCTTTTCTCGCCTCTCGCGGCGATCTCGCAGCCGATGATGTCCTGCTGGCTCCACGGCCCTGCCGCCAATTGGCAGCGCAGCAATGAAGCCAGCAGGGGGCCATCACAGAAACCACGGCGCATCGGCATCCCGGACGAATACACCGTGATCGCTGTTCTGGACACTACGCAGTCGTGCCAGGTGCGAACGTGCCGAAGCTGCCGCCGTCGGGAAGGGTGACAACCGGCTGGTCGGTCACATCGACGCTGAAGCTGAACGGACCATTTGCGCCATCGCCTGACCAGGTGATCGTCGAGGTGACATTGGGCTGGTTCAGCGTGACATTGGCGAACTGGCCATCGGTCGACAGTGCCGCCGAGACCGACGGGTCGCTTGAGGTCACGCTACCGATCGGGCCGGGGCCGGTGATCGGCACGCCGGCAAGGGTGAAGATGAGGTTAGTGGTGCTCGGTGTGTTAACCGGGATCTGCTGCGCTGCCACGATGATTTCTCCTTTGGCGTTGATATAATGAAATCCAGCAAACCGGCCGGAATCGGGTTTCTGTGGGCAACAAAACAATCGCTTCAGATGCTCATAGAGTTCACGCAATTCATGCTCCTCGCGCTCTACCTGGCGAATGAGATCGAGAACGGAGGACATGATCATGCTCCTTCAGATAGCTGGCCGACAGTCGTATAGGCCCTGAATAGCTTATGATTTTAACCCCGTTCTTATATCGGCAGTAGCACCAATCCACAAAGCCCTTTTGCAATAAAAGCACCGCGATCTCGTCCCGATGCTGCCTTGTGTATCCGGGCCGGTCCAACCCCTTAAGCTCGATCGGACCGGGCGCCACGTAGTCTCCGATCACCTGAAACTCGTACGGGTCGCCATAGGTCCAATGGTCAGGCCCCACCCTAATGATCCCCAAGCCCTCCCTGCATTCTTCCCAGGTGGCGGGCATGCGGCTCCTCATATTCCATTATGGGAGACACGTTAACCATTTCTTAAGATTTCGTCACGGCATCCTGCGGGCGTATTATAGGGGTTCTGCGTCTTCGCAGACGACAAGAAGGATTTCTCGGGCTGCCTCATCTGGCGTCAGGTCTTCTTCGTCCATCATGTCGTGGATGTCGCCGACCGTGTTGTCGGCCTGGGCGATGGACCACCCGGTTGCTTCGGCAACCTGATGGACGACGATCTCGCGATAGCGTTCATAGGTCATGATCAGCCGCCAAATTCATAAGGCGGCAGTAGACGGCGTAGAGATCGCGCTTTGTGGCGCGTACCGGAACCGTCCCGCCAAGCGCAACGATCTTCGCTCGCCAGTCAGCCGGCCGGAACGAATTGACCGGCGGAATGCCGCTGGCCAACTGCCTTTGAGCACTGTTACGTCCTGAGACTGATGCGATTGACACGGCGGATTTCCTCGGTTTTGGCGGTTGTTAGGGGTTTTCGATTGGGTGCGGCCAGACGATCGGCCGCCACCACGTTGGACTATATCATCGCTCTTGATATATTTCAACACCCATGATAAAAATTGCAAATCGATCGCTGGTGAATAAGATGCCCCGTGCGCCTGTACTATTTTACCGACATTCCCGGATGGCCAATTGCAGCCCAGCAGGAGCTTGCGAAGCGCTCCGGCTATGCCGGCGACGCCAGCCCCGCTTGGGCCGACACGAAGTCCTCATATCCGGAGCAGCGCACCCGAATGCTGCGAACCATGCGCCCGAACCAGGGCGACGAAATCTGGGTCGCGGTCTTGCCGGTACTCGCCAAGAACAGGCACGAGCTCCGCGCGGTCCTGGCCGATCTGGCGAAGGCCGGTGCCTCCATCCTGGAAGGCTCGACCGGCTGGAAATCGCTGGCGCCCCATGAGCCGCAACTGATGGCGATCAACGCGTTAGACTATTTCGCCAAGGGGAGCCGAGGCTTTGCCGATCCGGCCGCTTCAGGCCGCAAGGGCGGCAAGGCGTCGGGCGAGAAGGCGCGCAACGCCCGGATGCCGGACAGCCTGGCGCGGGCTTTCTGGCTCGATCCAACCATCGTCAGCGACGCCGACGCGGTGACAAGGATGAACTCCGACCCCAGGTTTCACCGGGAATGGACCAAGATCACGGCGTACCGGAAGTTCGGGAAGAGCGGCAGGCCACCGGGACGCAGGCCGCTGCCGCTGCCGACCGATGAAACAGATGCAGAATAGGAGCCGGCGATGGCAACCGTTGACCCGTGCGTACACCAGAACATGCCGGCCGCTTGCCCGATCTGCTCGCCACCGAGCGCTGAGTATCGGGCGCTCTTCAAGCACTATGAGGCCGAAAGAAGCGGGCGCATGGAATTCGGGCGCATTCTCGGTGAAACCCAGCGCATAATTGATTTGCTCAAGCGGCGCGTGATGGACTCGCGCCACAAGCCCGACTTCTCAATCGTCGAGATCGGCTTTGAGACGGACGAAGAAGCACTCGAATTTCACGAGGCCATTACGGCCTAAACCCCTAACAACGGAGGATCGGATGGCCGCAATCCGCGATATCATCAAGCAGTTTGAGCCACTGGAAGATCAAGGTCCGCACTCGAACATCGGGCCGGACTTTTACGCTCTGGCCTCGA
>Ga0307516_10010455_pt1 | contig 10197 bp, 10 predicted proteins | sample 19_EM_MG_FD_203310 | JGI IMG/M metagenome (GOLD analysis project Ga0307516, IMG submission 203310) | Populus trichocarpa ectomycorrhiza microbial communities from riparian zone in the Pacific Northwest, United States - 19_EM | ecosystem: Host-associated > Plants > Roots > Unclassified | place...
GGTTGAGAGCCAAGTGGGGGTATAATTCCAGTGATGAGTCGAGTAGTTAACGATGTCAATGGTGGATTGACAGAGTACAGACAACAAATACGTGGGGTTGATGCGGGGCCCTGATATCGCGTGGGGGATCTCTGAACTGAACTGCGCCCGCCTTACCATTCCCCGCGAGAAAAGATAACCAAGGGCTGTGGCGATCTTGCGGGCAGGCGACGAGATTCCGCGACCGTCCAGAGTCAGATAGCAAGGCCTCGACCACAGCGAGAGCGAGGAGCAGTACCGCCACTCGTGAACGCCGACACCGAGCCAGACAGTGAGACCATGAGTTTGTGACTGATTGGAAGAGCTGGTCTGGGGACACGTGTGGTGTTTCGAGACCTGTGGCAGGGATTCCGAGGCACCGCGAAACGTTTTGTGGAGAAATGGCTGGGCTGCTGGCCAGCTGGTGGTTGGCGGGCCGTGGACACGCTGGACGCGGGACGCTGATCGAAGAGACGCAGGGCCTGCAATGGACTGTCTGCAGCGGATGTGGTTGGGATCTTCAACTTGGAGCTTCTGTTGATCTCTCGGCGAGTTTACGTCAGCCACACACCCACTCCTAATGTCCGACCGAGTCCCGTCCTATGTCGTTCGTTCATTCACATTCTCACAAAGGTCATAGGCAGACACCTGCTAACGTTCTTTGACTCGCTTCACAAGGTGCGTCCCCATTCCGCGTTTTTCTTGACTCTCACGCATCATACCGGGATCTCAGGACTCGCCAGCGAAGCACCCCATATTCATCACCATGCACATGTTCTTCAAGTACGTCAACTCTGCTCCAATCAAGTCTTTTGTACGACATTACACAGGTCAGTTCCCACCAGGCAGGGTATTTCGCCATCCCGTCATTGAGCTTCTCACAACAATTCCGGCTCGTCCAGTGCACAAACCTCTCTCGCCACTGGCTTTTGCCTTCGACATTGTCCGTTAAGGGTCCTTATGTTTCCTCTTTGTCTCACGCTCATTTTCAGGACGGAGTCCTCGTTCGTGGCATGCATGCATTACCAGCCGCAAAGCGTGCACTGGCGATCCTTGATGGAAACAATGAATTTGGCATGTATGTTTTCCGTCTCACCCCCAATTCCTTTCACCCCATTCATGTTAGTACCGCTCCTCAGAAAGATACCTTATATCCTAGTATGACACGCTGTGCACCCTCTTTGATCAAACTCAATCTTCCCTCAGTTGACCAATGGCGGTGGCGTGAGCGAAGCAGCACGATGCAAGAATCTTAGTGAGCGACTTGGTGTCCAGGTTAGGTCGCGGTCATTCCTATCTAAGTATAATGATCTAATCACACAAAATCGCATCAGATCAAGGTTGACCAGTACATTCAAGCGCATACTGTGGTACAGTCCCTTGCACACCAGTACGTTGATATCCCGGTTTTAGTGCTCGGTGGCAGAGGTGACACCCTCCGTAAAGTGGCTGAAGGGTAATAGTTGACACTGTTATGATGCCGTTAGGCTAATGTGATATTTTTGCGGCTCTCAGCTACGGTTTCAAGCGAGTTTACAACACGCTGGACGTGCTTGCATGGAACCCCTCGTATGTCGTCGTGTGCCTGTCTTATGTATGCCTCTCACAGCGGCACAGTGTTTGGCCCTTTCATGATCTTACGGTGGAGGAGCGGGCATCAATCAAGGTTAGGCTCACTCTTGCGCTCCGATCAATACTTGCAGCCAACACACCTTTATGTGCCACTCAGAACGCAGATTTCTCCAAAATACACATCGCCGCAATCTTCGTCTTTCACGATCCTCGGAATTGGGCCCTAGATATCCAGGTAATGTGTGATGTGATACAATCGGGCGGCATCGTTGGGGGACCCTATGTGTCAAAATGCGCGCGAAAGCCTGTCGACTTGGTCTTCTGCAACCCGGACCTTGTATGGAGATCAGATTTCGAGCACCCTCGTATGGGTCAAGGTACCTTCAAAGAAGCCTTCCAGGCCGTTTTCAAGGTAAAACGCTGCGGCAACGCTCCTACTAGTCAATGACCAGAACTTCGTAGGCCTTGACGGGCGCAATATACCCATGTGTTCAGTTTGGAAAGCCAACTGAGGCTACTTACACGTTCGCAGCTAAAATTCTAAGTCGTCACGCTGGAGGAGATTCCGTACCAAAAGTGTTCGTCTAAATTTAAGATTCTTGCATTAGATACTCACAATTGCATATTCGACTTACCAGATACATGGTCGGGGGTGAGTCGTAGTCCCACTGACGGGAAATTATCCTGTACATTTTGCTGATTGGTTGCGTAGATAACCCCGAATCTGACATCGCAGGTGCAAACGCTGCGGGGTGGAAATCTATCTTGGTTCATACCGGTGTTTACAACCCACAACACGGGCCGCCGAAGCACAAACCAACACATGAAACTGAAGATGTAGAACAAGCGGTTTTGTGGGCTCTAGAGCAGGAGTTACGGTCATGAGGAGGCGGGGAGGCCCATCACTGTTTAATTGCTGTGATGTTGTGAGATCGAATGTTGGATTTTGACAAGACTTGGATATCTTGGACGTAACCGAGGGAAATGTTGTCAAGTTGTCATGAAGTCCGTTCACCTGTTGAAACAGCCTAGGTTACTTACTTAACCTGTGCGAGTTGTCGATCAACGTGCCCAAACTGAACGGTTCGACTCTTGCAGGGCTCCCCTACACGCGGGACAGGACCCCGATCAGTTCTAGGCAGTTAATGAACCGCCCAACCCGGTCACAGCTTCGGTGGTCTTGCACGTTCAAGGTGGCAAGGCAAAAAAAAAGTCTTGTGCGACAAATTTCCTCCAAACTGGCTCCGATCACTCCTATCGAAAAGCTTATCTTTACCTTTCTAGGAATGCAAATGTGATTTTAGGTTAATTGCCTGCAAAATAAGACGTTAGCTGTCGCAGTGTCACATCGGAGTGAAAGGAGATTGACATTGCCATGTATAAAGCGCTTTGGTTTGAAATATGGGCTGTTAGCTGACTTCCGTGCTCTCGACCTCTCTCAGCCTGCCAACATCCACCATGGCCTATGGTGCACTGGCTGCTCGTCATTCCTTAGACCCAGGTAGCTCCTCTGCCCTATCACAGCGCTCCGCTGTCGTCGAATATCGCAAGGATGGGACGGTATCCAAGATGCGGTCTCACAAGGGGAACATTCCGATACTCCCGCAGACAAAGCTTTGCCCTCACTGTCCAGCCAAGTTCACCCGCACAACACACCTTAACCGGCATCTCCGGACCCGTAAGTTCGTATGCTCTAGTTAACGGGCCACCAACTTACCTGCCTTTCATCGACCACTAGACACGGGGGAGAGACTTCATCGTTGCGATGTGCGCCAGAAAAAAATTATTTTCCGATATATGTCTAACACACCCATATCAGACTTGTGAAGCGCAGTTCACGCGCAGCGACCTATTGACGAGACATAAGAAAACATGCGGAGACCCGTGAGTCTTTTGTAAAGCACTTCTTCCCGTTTTGCTCTTATGGCGATTCTAGATCCCATGCCAACCGCACGAGGCGGCGGTCTTGTCAGGCCTGTGCTAACTCCAAAGTAAAGTGTGATTTACAGCAGCCATGCAGCAAGTGCCAGGCACGTGGCAAGGAATGCATTTTTGTCATTCGTCCACCCAAGTCCTCTACGACTGCGAAGGCTACTGCCACAGCGGCTGCTGTACCTGAACATAGCGCGGACCCGGTAGACCACCTGGTCTCGAAGCTGTCCACACCGCCGACCTCGTTTCCTGTCATTTCCCCTGTTGCAGCACGCGCCACAGCGGATGCCAGCGTTCCGCCGGATCATCTGGGCCAGAGTTCTTATGATTGGAACGCGTCAGTGGCTGATCAAATGGAGAACCGGCCCGAGGAGCTTAGCTTCTCCAGTGATGGACCTTCCCCTTCGCCATCTGAAGCGATATCATCGACAAGCGACGCCTGTCCTCCCAACTCTCACTCAGAGCCTGTACACCATCAAATTAACGCATTCTACTCTAACGAGGTCTTCGAACCGTTTTTCCCTAATATTATCCCTGGATATAATGCTGTATCTGTCGATCACGATAATTCACGCAACCAAACGTGCGCACCCAATACGCCACTAATTTCGTCATCCGCAGAGGATGCCTTTCAGCTTTCATCTCAATCCATGGGAGCCCAACAACGCTCTCAGCACCCTGAGACCTTGTTCTATTCATCATCTAGTCAACAAGTCTTTCCTTCTGCAGAACACACGCAACGCTCGTATTACACAGAAGATAATTATATACCTCAACATACGGCCTCCGTAGACGTTCGCTACCAGGCTTTCGCGGAGCAACAGCATTACCGTAAGTAGACCTGCAAGGACCGTAGCTGTCAATTAATACAGTTCACTGATTTTTACATTTTTTTTTCTTGACAGGTCTTGTTGATCCAACTGCTTATGTTCGGAACCGGGTCAAAACTGCCAGTCCCTACAGCGCCAGTGGGGGAATGTGGCGTGCCTCATGTGAAGGGTTGACCAAAACTCAACTTCACTATCTTTACCCTCCTAAAAGTGCAGGTGATGCCTTTTGTACGTATTTTTCAAGAATGTGGCGTTGGTTTCGCAGCTGACCCTGAGCAGGCGAAAAGCCATACCGCTACCCAACGGGAAGCCCTTTGCGGGTAGGTAGTGATTCCACGAATCGCTGGTCGTTGCCATTGGACACGGCACGAGTAGCAATTTCCGACCTCTCTCCGCGTGATGCTGAGAGTGGTAAGTTTCATTATACGAGCCTCAATTCACAGTGTTTACTACCACCATGTCTCTAGACGCACAAACATACCGTTCTCATCTGTCGGAAGGTTTGACTGATGCTGTTCGATGGAACGGATCTAACGCTATGCGACGTCAAGTAGCAAGTACGGATTTCGCGTAAATCGTAGGCGAGTGGTTATTTGGTTTACACGAACTTATGCTCAGCTACTGTACCTTCGCGTCGTGTACAGGCGATGCATTTGCTATGTCACATCTCATATGGGGCACACCTTGTGGAGCAACAATGGTCTACAAAATAGTTTATGAAGAGCTATGATCATCCATTATGGAGCAGCGCCGTTTAGTTTGTCACTCAGTGAGTATGCTTGAGAAACATGGAAGAATGATGGTTGGTTGCGGTATAATCTCCTTACTGCATATGCATATATAATCATGTCATAGTCCTTGGTCACAAACTCGCGATGATCATAATTGACCTCCTTCATGCACCTCAGTTTGCATTTCAATTCTAGCTTCAGTTCCATTCAGATCGTCGGAATAACAAGCCGGAAACGAGGCAACCTTCAATGAATAACATGCAGCTACTTCAATCCCGTGTACTATTATTTCTCATCAGCCATGCATGCCTATCAAAATGGATGGATTCGTTCCCATGGCATGATACGAAGAGGATAAATTCTGAGTCATAGGAGTGTTTGCCATGGTACAATACGGCAACTCGAAGACTCGTATTTTGGACTGATAGCTATCCTAGACACTGGAGAGCCTCGCGAGGGATGACTCCTGATCGGTAACAATATGAATATTTTTTTCTTTCTCAGTGCGAACCCTACGAAGTTGGATATCGGATACTGTGTTTACGTGCCCTCGAGCCAGGGGGAGGGGGGGTGCAGCGTAGACTCCTGGTGATTAATTTTTTTTCATACGACAGGAGGTATTTACTGGGCCCTTCAGAACTAAATTTGAGCCTCCAGGTACGCCGCTGGTATGTTGTCCACACAGGTGCAGGTTGTGGCAGGGGCGCAGATTACTTAAGCACGATCCACGATGACTTCTTCTTTTGGTTCATTGGTCGGGGCACATTTGAAATGAGATCTCACCAGTCATGCTCCCGCTGCCGGCTCTGACCTCTGCAGCGTCATCCACTGGGAGGCGCGGAATTTACTCGCAAGAAAGGCGTCACCTCTCTCTGTCGCCTTTCAGCCCTCAGGGGACACTGCGCCATCTTCGTACGCGCTCGAGACTAACTAACCTTGGTGTCTTGCTCCTGGCTTCGTTTGCCTGCGTATCCTTTATTTATAACCTTTCATTCGAGCTTTCCTCGCCGTTTTACGATGCACATTTCAATTATTCTACGCCATCCAGCATCCTTACTACGATAGAACGCAATGAGACACTGACGAGCCTTAACCATCTCATCATTGTTCCGGGCCATGCCATATGGACCGGTATTAGGCCAGAACATGTTTTGGACGAGGAGTTTTGGACTCTTGAAGACTACCAGAAGGGAGGCGGTCGAATATCGGCTTTTATGGACCACATCAAGCAAGGGTATTTTCCAGTTCCTAGATCGCGTTCATCTGTCGCTCAGGCGCACCCTTACTAGGACATCACTTGCATTGGAAGACGAGAACTCTTTGCTAGTATTCAGTGGGTGAGAAAGTTGTTGTTCCAGCATTGTCATTCGTTGACCTTCTCTCCAGCGGACAGACTAGACTGCTTTCGACGACCACCGAAGCAGAGTCATACTTGCGACTGGCTTTGAGTCTTGATTTATTCGGAAGCCATCATTCTCATTCTTCCGCCCTCTCGCCTTTTCCACGAGCAACTACTGAGACGTATGCTCTTGATTCATTCCAAAATCTGCTTTTTTCCCTTGCGCGATTTCGTGAGGTTACCTCTCGATATCCTTCTCAGATAACCGTTATCGGCTATGAGATGAAACGGCAACGTTTTGAAAGACTTCACCGAGCCGCTGTCAAGTTTCCTGCACAGTCTTTCCAATACATCGGTCTAGAACCTCTTGCGAGCGAAAAGGAGTCTGCGAAAGCTCGAGACGGCGAGGTGAGTGCACGACCATATAAGCACATACAATTGTCTGATTTTCTAATCGTTTCGTCCATATCGATCCTTAGTTTCATAACGGTTACAAACCGTACACTATCGACCTGTATGGTTGCCACGACTTCCTTCTCGCTAAGCGACGGGCAAGAAATTTATTCCTACGCTTTCACCCGTATCACTCATCCGCACCAGAGCTGCGTGGGCTCTTGGATTGGTGTCCCAGTGACCCTAGGGAGCTATTCCGTGGTCCCTTGCCGTGGGAAACATCAGAGTGAAAGCAATTAACCCGACCCTTGTACCGCCTGACCCTCGCATTTAGATAGTGTCTCGTTCTTTGAACGTAATCCAGTGTGCATTGTGCAAAGACTTGCTGTATTCCGCATGGCGCATTCCACGTGGGAGGACTATTTATCTGAGTCTTCATCACACTACAACATGGCCTAATTTAGGTAAAGCTACATATGAGGCGTCCTCCCCGAGACTAAGCGGGCGGTATGGTTTTGTCGTCATTGCCGCCGAGGGGCTGCGACGGACACGACTGGTTTCTCATCCCAGTACCTGGACCATTATTTCGCCATTCGCGACCTGGGCCTTGCAGTATGACACTCCATTTCTCGGAATCTGAAGGCGAACACCTCCACGAGGCGGCCTATAAGCTGCCGATTGGAATCTCCCTTGAGCGCTCAGCGCTGAGAGGCTTTTCAGAGATTTCTGGTGGTCTCAGAATCCGCAAGCCACCAACATATAAGTGCATATGTTGATCGCCGTCCTCTACTTTCTGATTTACCAGTAACGCTTGGGACATCGACCATTAACTAGGGAAGACTCAACTCGTAGCCGGAGACGATGGTGTGGTGAGCTTCGGTGAGCTTCTAATGAGGAAAGGTTAATACCGGCTAAGTTGATATGCTCGAGTGTGGATAGCAGTTGAAAGTTCACCGTGTGTAGGACCTCCTTCAACTCATTTACATACTATGCAATGCAGGCCACTGAGACTTGGATCACAAATTGCACAGTTTTTCCTCGCAGGTGTGTTTGTACGGCATTCCATTTTGTGTGTTGCTCGAAACTAATAATGACAGCCATGAAATCATGCTCAGTGAGCTAGACTTCTCCTATTCTGGCAGCGGCCAACATGCATGGGGGGAAGCCGAGATATCAACTCGTTTCGACTTCCGGCGTCATGGAAAGGTATTATTTAATTGTCCGGACTCTTATCCTTTGGGTATGACTTTCTCCTTCTTCTGACCGCGGTGGATGCCACCATGGATAAAGGGGTGGAGACTAATTGCTACGACCTGGTGCGCGATCAAGGGAATCCACCGTCCAGGAATGGGCATAACGTTGGCCTTCCCCCTCTTCTCGATTAAATTCCGTTTCCCCAACCCCTCGTTAGTGTTGCCGCGAACCGGACCAAACCTGACCGGACTCAAAAGTTCGTTTGACTTCGTTTTTCCGAACTCGAACGAGTTGAGGACAAACGAAGTCGGCTGTTGAGCTCAACCAATCACAGCTTAGACGGTTTCGCGTAGGGATTCTATGCAAATGCTGACCTGATCAACAATATTGTAGTGCTAGTAACCCAATTTGTTTTAGTTTGTATGTCAACTCGTTGTGGTTAGTTTTACCGAACTCCACCGAACTCCATCACTTTCGAACCAGATTCGAACTCACTTCGAATTTAGTCTGGTTCGGCGGCAACACTACCCCTCGTCATCAGTTTCTCCCCTGGGGCCCTTAGGCCGGACGGTCACTCTTCGCGCGGGCAGTACTTCTTTTTACACAACAACTCCACGGAATGGCACGCCACACGGATGGAATCCATTCCCCTGGTTCTAGTTATTAATTCCTGAATTCCCTGACACATATCCAAGGGGCGAAGTCATCGCTGAAAGCGTGTAATGAGCTGTTCTATGACAAGGCTACGGAAATGAATGAGGAAGTCATTGTGATGCCTAGCATTGATACAAATCATGCCCATGGCCAGCATTGGGATGTGGTAAATCACGCGGATGTGGCAGGGAATGCCAGCAATGGCCTCTCTTCGTTTGCAGACTGAGGGAAAAATAAGTTTGCTTGAAATCGTGGTTTCCGTCCTTCCGTGAGGCATACAGTGTTGACAGCAACTTGGGTTACTGGGCCGGCCACAAACCCTGTCGGAGCTTTGAATCAATAAAACATTTATCCTTGTGGTGAAGAATGCTATCCATATACTGCGGAACAACGTGGATCCCACACCAGTATGCGGCTCCCCCGGATCACTAATCCCAAACTGGTAAGTTATCATCCAGCTCATTGTAGTGTGTACCCAAGCGGTTATCAAGTTCATACCGGTCAACCGGGACTGTACTCTGCAGTGAATACGGGGAAGGGCGGATTTGATCGTGCAAAGTGGTGACGTCTATCCATGAACATATGCAAGTGACGGAGTCCCCTTAATCGGATCCGAAAGCACTGCATTCGCCTCTGAATTACGCTCGAAGTACCCGTAAGGTGAGCAAACCTGCAATACTGCCTGAACGTTGCTCAATACACAATGTGGGCTGTTCTCGATGAAGATAATCATTGCTCGTCATTGAGAAGTTAGTGCAAAGGATATGTGGTTAGATAGCTTGCTGACGATGAAAGGGTCAGCTTGTTCTCGGCGAAGCCGGCTGTTGATTGGCAATCAAGATAGAAGAGAAGTATGCAGGTCTAAACGCAAGTTCTCTGGGTACGGGGAGCGAGAATTTGACGATTATTAATATGTACTTGATAAAAGCCCTCCAGGACGACCAATGACCAAATCCCGATGGCCTCATCAGCTATCGACATAACATCTGAATGAATCAAAACATACGTACCTATCGAATTTCTTTAGGCAGACCCCAAAAGTCGAGGTCGCTCCTTCTATACTAGGCGAAGGATTACTTTGCCTGCCCTCGCGGCCTCTGAAGTGAATTGTATGAGTGACAGCCACAATGGGGCCTTACCTCCTCTCAAATCCCATATAAACACTCTGCAGGGGGACATGTCAGATTATCGAAGTACCTACCTACTTGATCGTCGACCCATTTCGGGGAGAGATAGGGAAGGAGTAGGTCCTCAAGAACCCGAAGGAGCCTCAGTATCACCAGGGGATTCCAAACCCCACAATGATCGGGGCCAAACCTCTAAGGTAAGGTAGATAGTGACTTCTATCATTGTATCCATGGAAGGTTTCTTTGTGGCGTTACAGAAGTTGCCCACAATGAAACCTGATTCCAGGGTGCAGGGCGTGGTGGTCCCAAACGGATTGGCCACGCTCTTCACATTGACATTGTCGGTGCGTATGTATACGGCCACACCCCTTAGTTGTGCATTAGGGTAAAGGGGACTAGGACACACA
>Ga0307516_10010456_pt1 | contig 10196 bp, 9 predicted proteins | sample 19_EM_MG_FD_203310 | JGI IMG/M metagenome (GOLD analysis project Ga0307516, IMG submission 203310) | Populus trichocarpa ectomycorrhiza microbial communities from riparian zone in the Pacific Northwest, United States - 19_EM | ecosystem: Host-associated > Plants > Roots > Unclassified | place...
AATCTAGGTTAACTCATCAAACTCATGATCTGAGTCATGAACTCCATTGAATTTAATAACTTTTTTATTTAATTATATGATAAAAAATAGATGCTTGAAAAATCGAGCACCAACTCAATAACAGTATGTTTTTCAGAGACCACGATAACCCCATAAAAAGTAAATCAAAATAAATTATAAAATTTAATTCTCAATAATTATGTTTTTTCTAAAATTATTTTTTATTTAATAATATGATAAAAAATAGATGCTCAAAAAACCGAGCACCAACCCAATACCGGTACGTATTTCTAAAATCGTGATAACCCTATAGAAAAAAATCATAATAAATCAGGAAGCTCAATTCATAATAATTACATTTTTTAGAATCATTTTTTATTTAACAATATGATAGACCATAGACCATTTTTTATTTAATAAAATGATAGAAATAAGTAAATGGTTGTAAACTGAGCATCAACCTAATACTATGATGTTTTTCTGAGACCATGATGATCTCGTATAAAGGTAAACAAAATAAATAACAAAGTCTAGTTTTCAATAAACTCAATATTGAAATATAAAATTAAAAAAAAAGTCATGTTACCAATCCAATGAAGTAAAATGTGAGGAGGAGAATGGTGATTTCCCCTCCTTAATTAATTCTTGTTAATTTTAAAAAGACTTGAGACGGTTCATAGTACGTGATGTGCTAGAGACCGAAGCAAAATGATCAACATGGGGTAGAGAACTTAGTGTGGATAATAGTTTTGTTCTTTGTTAATGATTAAATAAAGTTTTGATTTTTTTATCATATTCATTTGGACAATTTCAGTGTTAAATATGGTAAGCCTTTTTTGTACCTTTCTTAAATTGGAATGAATAAATACCTTGACTTCTCAATGAAACTTTTATGTTTCTTGACCTCTTTTGAGCTATTAAAAAGTTCCAGTGTTATTTTTTAATGCAGCTATTTTCATTCACACTTGGATTATAAGTTACTAGAAATAGAAGTATAGGATCTGTTGAAGAAAAAATAAGAATATTAGTGGGATATATGTGTCGGATTGTCATGCCAAATTGCAAGTGAGTTGGAACTTGAAGGTGTTTTTTATAGGTAATTTTCATATTATCCATATTCTATAAATTATTTAATGTCTACATATTTTTATTATTATACATGAACAACATAAAAAACAAATAAAATAAAAGGAAACAATGATGATGGAATGGAGGATAGGTGAGTTGGAACTATGCAAACCAAAATTAAGAGACAATGGCATGTGACTCTTGTTGTATAAATGCTAAAGAAAAACTTTTAAATTTATTAAAATAATGAATGATAAAGACATCATAAATTATATTGTCTCATATCAACTATATGGAGTAATTTTGTAAGATTATAGAAATCAGCTTCATAGAAATATTCCAAATTAAACAAATTATGGTACATCCTTTATAGATTAAAGTAAATTCTAAGGTCTTTTCACTTTTTAAAAAATTCCTTGCAATTCTTATACTTTGTGATGGAAAGAAGATAATTCAAGAACATGATGTAGTAGCAAACAATAGGGGTGTTTCAAGTTTATTTATACGATGTAACATCCCATATATTTACATGTTATTTAGAACATATATTCAAGTTATCTTTATGAAGAGTAGGACCATTTTTTTCAACTCATCATGATACAATCTTTTAAATAACATTATAAACAACTTTTACCTTTTTTTAATCTAAATAAATCTCCTTCTTACATGATACTTAAAATATTTCTCTTTTGCATTTTGATCATACTCATTGCATCTTTAATACAACTTTCCTTTTTATTTATGAATCCACGTGATAATGACAAAACATTATCTTTTTCTTTACAAGCTTACAATACAAAGCCTTCTACAAGACTTTGTGCCTTAAGTATTGTAAAGATAAGGGACAACTATTATAACCCAATTTTATACTTCTTCTCAAAATATTTTTTTAAAAAAAAAACAAAATATTTTTTCTATGCATTTTGACCATTCGCACTACGTTTTCTAATTTTCAAATTAATTTTCTCTAGTAGACATCTATTAAAAAAAATCAAATTCAAAAAATATGTTTTTAACTCATTTGTATACAATTTGTATTTCTTAAATACTTTTCTTATCAAATCAATGTTAATGTTGTTTCTTGAAAAAAAACCAAAATACAAAAAAAAAATCAAAATAGAGAGTAAAATACACAAGTTGGTTAATAATGCAAAGTAAAACAACAAGAGGCCAAAATAAAATGATGTTACTCGGAAACCAAGCAATTGAAATGAAAATGACAACTTTTAGCCTAAAAATAGTTGGAAAGGCCACCATGGAAAAACCCAGGCCACCATTGCTAGGAAGATGGAGACATAAACAAAAAAACCTCCATGTCTGCTCTTATGATCATAATAATCATATGGTTGAACTCCCTCATATATGTGGGTTCAATGCTGCCAAAACCTATCACCATGTTTGTTGCGATGTCGCGGTCGCACAAATTAATTATCCTATCTTAAAACACAACACACAAGATAGTATAGAGCAAGTAAGGGGTCAATCCCATGAGGAAGGTCTAGTTCAGATTTTTATGTTGTATGATATGCAATTTGGGGGGGTTTGGAAGTTATCTACGCTAAAGCAAAAGAAAACAAAAAATTATCAAGCGAAAGTAAATAAAATCAAAAAATTATCAAGAGAGCAAACCTTGGTTTCAAGTAAACATCCATCTACGGAAATCAGAACTGATCATGGAAATGAAACGTCAATTTATACTCTGAATATTTATCTTTTCTTATATTGATTAGTTAATAGATCTGTTGTATAACTAATCCTAACCATCAAACAACCACAGTGTCGGCACTAGTAATTTAATTCAATGGCAGCCTTAAGAACTAAATGAGTTGATTAATTTAGACAACATAACTATCCGCAATCCATGCTTGATTTGATCAATCGAATGTTCTCCCTAAGATTATTAATCTAGATCCGCCACAATTATTAATCTCGGTTGCTTCACAAGTTAATATACCACAATTCCGGTTTTGATAGCAAATTTAGCAATAGATTGTTCACAATAATACTTAAAGTCTGCTCTAGCAATTACAATAAACAATCATAGAAAATAAGTATAGGAGAACAAACATATTCATTCATCATATAAACTAAAAATAAAAGGTAAAAGAAATCTTACAGTTCTTGAAATCCGAAGGTTTCTGTGTCCTTGTAACCAAGAAAAAGAGTTTAGCCTTGCATGTCTACTGGACAATTAATCAAAAAGAAGGAAGAAAACATGATTTTAGGTTCTATTAAAGGAATGTGTGTTTTTCTTCTCTTTGATGGTCGTCCCCCTCTTTTCCTTTCTCTCTTTCTTTTTATATCCTAGGAAACCTTAATCCTTTTTCTACAAAATAGTCCTTTTCTAAGTAGACAATTTACATTTAAGTAGTTCAATAACTATTTTCCTAAAAAACAAGAAATAACCTTGCATAAAATCTTCAAGCTTTGACTTTTGACTTAGAGGAGCTAAATTGCTGAAATAAAGACTTGGATGTTGGTTTGGATGCTTCGGGAAGTAATTTGAACTTGTTTCTTTACAAAACCTGTTTGTTGGCAAAATTCATGTGTTATCTTAGAAAACTCATATCTCTCTCATATGAGCTCTTTTTCTGCTTAAATTTGGTAGGCAAATAGGTCTTTGAGTCAGGAGTCCAACAAAATTGAGTTTGCATCAAATGGAGTTCTGTAGCTCAAGATATTCAAGTCGGAATGGTTGAAGGTCAACATTGGCAAAATGCAAGATTTGATTTTGAAGGATACGATTTACATGCTCTTTCTTTTTTTATTTTTCTTGCCATATATGTGTAGAAAAGTATGGATGTTAGCTTTCAAATTCCACTGGAATCACTTCGTTTCGACCTCTAGAGCTCAAGTTCTGCATAAAACATCGACTGGAGGTCAAATCTGTCAATTATCTTCAATTTACTTCTTTTTGAATCTTTCATCCAAAAGTGCCTTCAAAACATAAAACAAAGAATATCAATGCATTTTATGTATAAAACACTAGGTAAATGCGGGTAATCTATCAAATAATATGATTGCATCAATATCCATAATCAAAATCCTCGGTCTCCTCATTTGTATTTTTTGTTATAGACTCCTTTAAATGTGAAACAACTTGTCTCGTGGACCTTCTACCCTTAAGATTTTTATTGGCTAGCACTCTTTGAAGGCTAGTTGCTTTAGTTCTCAATCCAGCCATCACATTCTCAAACCTCTCCAAACCTCAAGTTCATCATTTTCAATTGTTGTTGCATAGTCAAATAACCTCATTCCGGATTGTTCTTATCATTTGGCGATAATAATCCACTTTTGGATGACATCGTCAAGATCTACAAATCATGTTAGTAGTAAAAAAAAAATATCATCACACTCTCTAATGTGTTTACGCTCAATAAATGTCACTTCTCTCATGTTTCACTCAAAACTTTAGCTTTTTATAATAATAATATATGCTCATATTTTTTCCTTTTATCTCTCAATCTCAAAATTTCAATTTTTTAATAAACTAACTCATAAAATTCAAAGAACAAATTAGCGCAATCCAAAATAATACAAACTCAAGAAATAAAAAACCAAAATCTATCCATATCAAACTACAAATATTAAAACATAAATAGCAAAACAAATTCATAACAAGTATGAATGATACGAAGACACAAAGAATTATGAAAAAAAAAAAAAAAAAAAACTAAAGTATATATGCTACCTTTTCCTTTGCATATGGTGTGAGAGAAGTAACATTATTAGCACGCACTTCGAAAGGTTTAACTTCTTAACTTTTCGAAGTGACAGAATGCATCTGTGTCTGCTTGGGGACCAGGGAAACTTCTCCTTTTATTTGTTTAGAGATTCTCTCCCCCACCCTTATATTTAAAATGTTTTTTACCAGTCAGAAAATAGCCACTCCCATTCATAAAGTTAAACTAGAAGAACTGAAATTTAAACCTATTCAGATTCTTGCAACCCAAGTAAAATACAGTACTATAACAGTACCTACAACAGAAATATCGCAAGTCACCCTTGTAAGAGCAAATTTACAAAAATAGGTGAGCTAAAGAATTCAAGTTCCTCCCAGCTTGTAATGAACGCATTTGAGATCATCTTAATTTTCTGGGAAAACTTTTAGGAGTAAGATTTTTCCTACATGTGGAATTCATCACGAAGTTATTGCTTTGTCCCCAGTAGAAAAGAAAGAGACATGATATTGCTATATTTTCCAACTTTTATAAAGGAAAGCCAGTCACCAAACAAAAACAAACCCAACAGATGATTTTACAGCGTTTGCCATCAGGAAGCTTTTCCTTCCAAATAATTCATTCCCTTCGAATCTGTTGCAATCTAAACTGTTGTCCTACTGATGCTCCTTTTCCTTTGGGTCCAAATTGTTGAACTACAGAACATAAATACAAACCGTTTGATGGCACACGTTTACTGACTTTACAATTCCAACCCTGTTCCTAATGGTGGAAGCTTCCTGAGGCATTCATGTATTCTTAACATGATCAAGTCAAAGATTGCTTGCATGATATGGTTGTTGCATGTCCCATGCTACTTCTGCAAATGTTGGAAGAATGGGATCAGCTGTGAGGTTGTCACATGTTGCAGCTGCGCTAGTACTAGACAATCCACGACAGTGCATCTGCGTCATATCATGATGTTTGTCCCTCTGCATAAACGATAAGTTTAATGGGCAAAGTGAGAGCAACAACAAAGCCTCAATCCCAAACTAGTTGTGGTCGGCTACACAAGCAAATTTTCAAATAATCAAAGGACACTGCTAATTTCGTGTTCCATTTACCAATGAATCAGCCAGAATCAATAGCCAGTAGTACATTATTCACAAAAAAAGTAGAAACCCAACATGAAAATTATCATAGAGATTTTTTAAAACCAATAGTATCCTATACAATCCAGTCATAAAATATCTAACCATCTCTCTCAACCAGGACAATATCCAAACTGAAAGGGTTCGTATTAAACGGTGCACCCATACAAGTTGAAATCATGTGTTCGTCCAAGCTTGATATTGTAACTCATAAAGCAAATATGAAGATATTATGGGAAGTTCAAGTTGAGATTCTCCCAGTTAGTCATTCCAGGGAAATAAATTCCCAGAGGAGACTTTCGAGTAGTTTTTGACATGGAAAGATGACTACGTCGTAATAGCTTTGCACCATACTTCATTTTGGGAATGATGGGATCTTCTGGCACAGGGACATAAGATTTCCAATCACATTTATTGCTTTTTCATGGAATTAAAAATTCCTGAGTTTCCTACAAAAGTTACCACTTTATTGTCCCCAGACTGTTGTATTTTCTAACCTGCTATTCAAGTGACATCTCTTCCAAATTATGAACTCAATATCTCTTCAAATAAATCTTCAAGGTAGAATTCATTCGTCCATTTTTTATTTCCCAACAAATAATACTTAACTAGACATTGGGAGCTGGAAGAAGCTGTGATCAAATGAAACCTGCAGTCAAGCTACTCTAAAGGGGTCTCCTGATGTCCAACTTGCAATAGATAGTGAAGCAATACAAAATTTCAAATACATGTAGAATTAGTGAAACTAAAAAGCTTATACCTTCACCAAATTGCTGTTCAAACCTAGCAACAATGTGCTTCCCATAAGTATATTTCTTCAGAGCATGCACATGTGTTCTTATACGATTAAGCAACATTGCCCGCTGAATATCAGTACAAGTGTCAAGAATCTTCTGGACCACATAATTTGCATATTGGTCCTTCATCATTATCTAAACATAGCAACAGGGAAAAAATGACACATTTAGAACTCTTTCAAAAACTAATTAGATAATACAATTCCATAAGGAAATGCAGAATTTCAAACTTCAAAGTGAAATTGAACTAGAGATTGAAGGTATTGGCAAGCGTGCAAGGGAAACATTATAACAAGAAACAGACCCATTTGTGCCTACAATTAAGATTGTGAAAGAGATTCTCAATATATGAGCAAGAACCACTCTGAGAGTGAGAAAATTTGAGAAAATCTGGAAAATTATCGTGTAAACTGCTAAAGGAGTAAAGAAAACATGTGTGATTGCAAATAACTATCAGTGATGATTAGAGTAAATCTTGGACTCTGGCACACTAATGAAATGACAATTTGGAGCTCGTTGTTGATTTTGATTCTCATATGAGATAAAAAGATTTAAGATGCAAGTTCATATTTCTTTTGCAGTTATTAATAGAACACTGTTGTATATCAAACAAAAAATGAACAATAGAGAAATCCTAAACATGCTAAGATTCATCCTTCAAAGCCTTGAAAATTTATGAAAGAAAATGGAATACATAATAGTCTAACTATAACAAATTCAATCAAATGCTTCAAAGTTTGATATCATGATCATTGCATAACAAAGGAGTTGTGCAACTCATACTGATACCTAAGCATAAAAAATAGCTTCTTGACATTATAAAGCATGATTTAAATGCAGTTCGAAAAATGAGAAATGCATGTTAGTTTATTAACTTTAAGTCTAGTAAGTGCATTGCTTTCCCTTCACCTTTGATGCCAATCACACACGGAGTTCAATTTGTTTACAATATAAGAAAAAAATTATTTAAAATGGTACACACACGAACATACACCATATATAGTATTTAGAAGCTGAAGGCAGTGAGAATGTTGGCAACATGTGTTGGTGATAAAAAGTAGCAGCTAATATGCTTTCTGTCAATGAGTTTAGAGAAATTCCATAAATTCTGATTTTAATTATTCACGGTGACCTCAGCAGAGCAACTAAGTTAGCTACCTGTTAGAAAGGTTGATATGCTGAAGGATTTTAAAACTAAATAAAAATAGTTTCACTAGACTCACCAATAGATTATCGTTTCCTTCATTTTGTCCAAGAATCTCCTGAATTATTATTTCCCGCTCAGTGGCACCACCATACTCCAAACATTTCTCAACAACATTGGACGCAAACTTATGCTGGCTGAGTGTAACAATATGCCCCGACAATTTGCTAATAATTTGGCATCTTTCTTGAGGTTTTCCCCTCTCCAATACATGCTGTTACAAATACACGCATCATTATTAATACAGCAATTGAAACATGGAATTAAAGTCCCTTTGGATAACTTGGCAACTTTCATGGAATTCACCATTAACACAGCAACTAAAACATGAATTCACATTGAATACAGAATAGGAGGAAGGTTTAAGCTGAATTCCGTGTTTCAATTGGATAATAGATCTGCATCCAAGTCATAGTGCTACACTGTAACACTCTCACTTGACGCGGATCTATCTTTCAGGGAACAAGATCTATCTTTCAGGAATTGTACACTGGGAGTTCAAGTATCTAATGATTTCTTATTCTTCCTCCCCCAAACATAAATATTAATCCCCTTTCCCCAATAACAATTCCCGTCCCCCAAAATTTACCAAACAACATTAATTGTCACTATATCAACTATCAAACCATTTCACCCTATACCAAACCCACCCCAAATATAAAGAAGATTTTTAGAAAGAATGAATTGCTTGCTATAAATTCCAAGGTGATACAGCACAAAAGATGCACTGACCTGAGTAACATAATTTCCATACTGGTCTTGCGCAAGAATGCATACAGACTCCAAGATCTCATCCACTATGAACTGACATTGCAGCTCATCCGCACAACGCTCTAGAACTCTCTACAATAAACCAAATGTATCAATGTTCAATAATGTTCTGACAGACAACCATAGGCGGGAGAGGAAAAGAGAGCAGGTGAGCTTCCAACACACCAGTCAAGTCTAACATACCTGTATGACACGGCAACCATAAGGATGCATGGAAAGTGTTGCAACTTCACCACGGAAGGCAGAGATTATAAATCCAATTTTTTCTGCCGGAACACTCTCAATGCACTTCTGTATGACATGATTACCATTCTGATCACGTACACACTTCATAACATGTCCATCCAATTCACGAACAAGCTGTGCTTTTTGATCAAGTTCAATCACATCAAGTGCCTAAGAACATCATAGGATCAAAATCAATGCGATTCCAACATAACAAAGAGGAGAAGGTTTATATTCTGAATAGGAAGCAATTAATTAAATATCTAACATCAAATTTCATCCAGACATCTGTTAAAGAAACCAAAAAAAAAAAGCATCATTCAATCAAGGCTTCCACGACAGACATTGGACGTGTTAAAAATATTTACTTTTCTGCATGATGACTGCACATCAAAAAGAAAAAGAAAAAGAAAACCCTAAATTGCTGAAAACTTGCCCCTTTCCCAATTGGGTCAGGCAAAATTGGGTTTCTTTAGCTTGGTTGCTGGTTCAGGTAAGATATCCATTTAGTCAGATACTCAGATTGATCCACAACTCTTTAAGATTTTCACCAACACTTGGAATTTTGTGGCAAGGACCAGAACCACAGGAGGCTCATTTTTGTGCCGCGGCTGCATCATGGACCAGTGGTGAGATAAGACCTAATGGTCCGTAAATTCACACAATGTACATAAAATGAATTGAAAAACTATGTCTTGAATTAAACGATTCCTTTTAATTTCCTAAAGCCCATCCATTTTCTCTATCTTTCAGAAATGTAAAGGCTAGCATCTTGTGATTAGCCTCAGAGAGCATGCATAAAGAACCCTCTTGATTCCTGCACCAGACAATAAAAATGGCTTAATGCCAGAGTTGATGTGGGATCAGTATTGATGGAGCACCTAACACCAATAAGAAGCTTGGCATTCCTATTCTTACTCAGTACTGACAGCCTGTATGCTAGTGTCTACACATTTCCATGGTGCTGAACTCAACGAGGGTAGGCACCCCCATCTGAGGAAACTGCCGGAGGCCCATGACAGACTTCAATAGGCTGCCTATTGTAGGGGTGAAGAGAAATGGAAGACAGGATGCTCTCCTTTAACTCAAGATCAACACATAAAAATAATCTGATTATAAGAAAAAATGGCCAAACTAATAGTTGTTATTTTGAATAGGCAGAAATTCAATATTGGGGCTAATGCAAATCTGACAATCATTCTAATCTTGCAACCAATTGAATACAAAATTATCTACCTAAAACACAAAACAGTTTAAAACCCAGCTCAACCAAAGTGTTGTGGAATTTTAGGAACACGATAAAAACAAGCAATCATACTTG
>Ga0307516_10010457_pt1 | contig 10196 bp, 10 predicted proteins | sample 19_EM_MG_FD_203310 | JGI IMG/M metagenome (GOLD analysis project Ga0307516, IMG submission 203310) | Populus trichocarpa ectomycorrhiza microbial communities from riparian zone in the Pacific Northwest, United States - 19_EM | ecosystem: Host-associated > Plants > Roots > Unclassified | place...
TTCGCCCCTCAAAGTCCCCTCTCGCATCCCCGTTCTTCTTTATACAGAAGAAGGACGGCTCGCTTCGCCCTGTTCAGGACTACCGTTACCTCAACTCTATCACGATCAAGAACAAATACCCTTTACCGCTTATCTCGGACCTCATCGACAAGTTAAAGAATGTGACGATTTTTACAATGTTTGATGTTTGGTGGGGCTACAATAACATACGTATCCGACCTGGGGATGAGTGGAAGGCGGCGTTCAAGACAAACCGTGGACTTTTTGAACCACTTGTGATGTTCTTCGGGCTCATGAACTCGCCAGCGACCTTCCAGGCCATGATGAACAAAATCTTTGCTGAGGAGATCCAGGAAGGGCACATCGTCATCTACCTCAATGACATCCTGATCTTCTCTAATGATCTAGACGAACATTGCACCCTCGTCACACGAGTCTTACAAAAACTACGCCTACACAAACTGTACCTGAAACCTGAGAAGTGCGAGTTCGAAAAGGAGTCGGTGAACTATTTAGGGATGGTAGTTGGCGGAGGGGAGGTACGGATGGAGGAGAAGAAGGTTGAGGCGATTAGGAGCTAGGAAACACCATCGAAGAAGAAGGACCTACAGCGGTTCCTCGGATTTGTCAACTTCTACCGTAAGTTCGTCAAGGACTTCTCTAGGATTGCCCGGCCACTCCACAAGTTGACTGGGAATACTCCTTGAGGATGGCTACCATGACACCCTGAAGAATGTGATTTCCGACGTGACAATACTCCACACACCCCTGGATGCCGGGAAATTCAAAATCGAAGCAGACAGCTCTGACTTTGCTGTAGGGAGAATGCTATCCCAACTGCAGGAGGGACAATGGAAACCCATCGCCTTCCTCTCCAAGTCCCTCCTACCCACCGAACACAACTACGAGATTTATGACAAGGAACTCCTCGCCATCATGACCTGCCTGGACGAATGGCGTCACTACATACTCGGTGCGACAGAAAAGTTCGAGGTATGGAGCGACCACAAAAACTTGGAGTATTTTCGGAAGCCTCAGAACATCAATCGCCGCCAAGCTCATTGGGTATCCATACTAGCCGACTACGACTTCTTGTTACACCACTTACCAGGCTCTCACAACTCCGCAGTGGACGCCCTCTCTCGCCAGCCGAACCACGACAACGGGTCTGGGGACAACACAGAAGTTACCATACTGAGAGGGGCCTATTTCCAGGTGAGAGCCACGGAGGATATTACGTCACTCGAAACACAGATCCGTATAGCTCAGGATACCAGCGAGAAGATCATCGTCGGGAATTTAGCGAAGAGGCCAGGGCAGTGGAAGGTGGACGGTGAGGGGGCCATCTGGGTGAAGAATCGCTTATACATTCCGAGGCGAAATCCTGCGAGCCCACCATGACTCTCCCCTTGCAGGACACCCTGGACGCCACGGAACTCAAAACCTGATCGAACGATCCTTCTTTTAACCAAACTTATCACACAATATCCACAAATACGTAAACAATTACACTACCTACCAAGAAAACAAGACATCGTGGTTACCCGCGTCTACAGCCCTACACTCACACACCCCACCCTCGCAACCCTGGGAAGTCATATCAGTCGACCTCCTCAGCCTTCTCCCTACCTCCAAGGGCCACGACGCAATCCTTAACATCGTGGACCACTTCTCCAAGATGGTAGTTGCAGTCCCCACCTCCATCACCCTGACTTCTCCCCAGCTCGCGAACATCTACCGAGACAAGGTCTTCCCCTACTTCGGCGTCCCCAAGAAGATCGTATCGGACCAGGGCCCGCAGTTTGCGAGTGAGTTCACTCGCGACATTTGTCAGGTTCTTGGCATCGAACAGAACCTCTCTACCGCGTACCACCCAGAGACAAACGCTCAGGTCGAACGGATGAACCATGAAGTAGCTCAATATCTCTGCATGTATGTCAACTACCACCAGGATGACTGGTCCGAGTGGCTGCTGCTGGCTCAGTTCGCCTTGAACAACCATGCCAGCACCTCCACAGGCGAGTCCCCCTTTTATCTCAATCATGGACGCCACCCACACATGCCACACATCCGTGATGTTCGCGTGAAGAAGAAAGGAGCGGCGCAGTTTGGCGAGCGGTTGAGGCAGGTGAGGAAAGAAGCTGAGGAGGCGATGAAACGAGCCCTACGGGTGTCGGGTACAACCCACCCCTCAAACAAACTCACCCAACGCCATTACGGTCCTTTCGAGATCATATGACAAGTCAATGAAACATCATATGAGCTGAAGTTACCTGACACGTGGCACCTTAAACACCTGGTCTTCCACAGGAACTTACTGTCGAGACATCGAATGGGACATTCCCCACAACAACTATCGATACTACGCAACCCTCCTCCCTTGCTGGACAATGATGGGGAAGAAGTCTATGACGTCGAAGCAATCACCAACTCACGCAGAGCAGGGAAGGCTAAAGGAGGAGTGGAGTACCTTGTGAAGTGGCTGGACTATGGCGAAGAAGAGAACACCTGGGAACCGGGTGTCGATCTCGACAATCCACAAGTGCGCGAACTTATCAACACATTCCATAGGACACACCCGAATGCACTCCATCCAGGAGGAGGGGCCGGCCAATGAGGGCATTGGCCTTAAAGGCGGGGGTGATATCATGGGATGTACGCCCCATTCTTTTTCTTTTTCCTTTTCATCTCTCTTTCGTCTCTCTTTCCACCTTCCCTCACGACGCTTACATATGCATTCCGCAGGACACCCATATTTCATATTCACATTTGCCCTTGTTTACCATTTTGTACATATATAGTCTTGCATGGCACCCACCTATTCCCCAGCTTTAATATTCCTTTTGCTGGTGAATAGGTGGGTCCCCTCGTTATATCCCTCCCTATTCACACCATCTAATAAAACATCCTTTTGCTGGTGAATAGTCGGCCGAGAACCTATCGAGGCTTCCCCCCTCGGGCTCCACAGCTATCGATCTATTCGCCCCTGATAATGTGACCACCCTTGAACTTTATAATATCATCCACAAGGCCAAACAATGATGGGATGGAAAAGGATAGATAGTTTGTTTAATAAGATGAGAGAGGCATAGTTGATAAGATTAAAGAGATAAGATAAGGGGCTGAGGGGCTGTTCCATAACAGCCCTAGTCAATATAGACCTTCCCTTTCCTTTCCCCGTGTTATTCTTGTAGGCCCGTGAAAGACCTATTTGGTTTTAGTGTGTCTTAACACCATCCAGGCACTGATAGATGCCCTGCAGGGTCCGGAAGCGCCTACAGCAGCACCCAGTTGCTGTTGGCCCAATTCCACCTTATATTTTAATCTACTACAGTACAGCTAGCTGCAGTATATTACTTATGAAATGTAGACTCATCTTTTAATGACCTGGGAACCTACCTGGGAGTCCCTCAGACGTGGACAAGCAGCCCCATGCCAGAGAATTGGGGTGCTGCAAGTTGGCCGTTGATCTGATCCGACCCTGATGGCATAAATTCGGCCTCGTGTCATCAGCTTGATGGCCACCAGAATTTACCAAGTGGATGGTCAATCTGGCCATTTTCAGCCCAGTAAATCCTGTAAATTCAACAGATTTACAGTAAATCAAGTTCTGTAAGATCACCAAGGAGTAGTTATTCAGGTAGTAGGGGCTATACACCTGGAGAAGAGGGATTCCCATTTTAATATGGGAAGCTGCTTTTGTTTAAAAAAAAGTTTCAACATGCTAATGATACATAAGTATGGGTTTTCGGAGGGTCAGAAATTCATACCCTTACCCTTGACAAAAACCGGGGGTATTCTATACCCTTGCCATTCACTAATTACCGTTAATGACCTGAACCCAGTCAGTTATGCATATTTTGGTTATAAGAGTAGCACACATGTATCTAAAATAGATTTGAGTATGCAGGAAGCTCGGAAGGTGACTTTGGAAGACGCTCCAAGTTTCCGATAAATTTTAGAGAACATATGTCGGGAGCTATGAAGTTTTTGCCAAAGGGACCACGAAACTGGCCAGCCACGTAAACTGGCAGATTACTAATCACCGAACCCCATTTAGTGGTGATGGCTAGGACGATTCTGGCAAGACCCTTGATTTTCAGGATTGTCCGAATTTCGCCGAAAATCCAGTTTGAACTCTCAATTGTTCAAGCACCTCTCCTCCTCCTGACATAAGACTTTGTACAGCCCTTAACATGACCTTAGTTATGAGTATCCCACAAAAAAACAGTTTGATTTTGATTGAGTTGAGCCTACAGACGTGATTGACCGAGTTCCTAGACTGACCGGGTTCCTGAATTCCCACAGTACTCTAGACGCCGGATAGACAGGGTCAAGCAGTGATAAGACAAATGATACCTGAATAACCCTGAATATCAAGGACAAAAAATTGGCGACGCTCCACGATTTGTCGGAGGGTGCACAAGATAACATTTGTCATTGCCATGAGTTACTTGCTTTAAATACGTCTTGGGATCTCTGATTCCTCAACTCAGGAGTCTCAGGTAGCCAACCCCCAATTCACCCAACTGGTATCGCTGGTCGAACCATCCCATCCCATCCCATCCCACCCCATCATGGTCAACACTTATCACCTTTGTGTTCTCGCCGCTCTCGTCGCCTCCACGGCGACCTCTGTCGTGGCTGCACCGCAGCGTCGCAACGCTGTCCAACTCCAGGTACGCCGCCCCCTGTCCCATCCCATTGAGAGCGCTGACTGTGTCTTACAGGCACGAGGGAACGGTCAGACGAAGGTATGTACCCTCTCTTACTATCACTGTCATTTTACTATTTTGGAATGCGACTGTGGTTTTATTTACCGATACATATACTGACATTGATATCCACACCACAGGTACGTAGCTCTTGCATCGCTAGTTTGCAACTCTAGAAAGCTGAACACGGAATGAAATTACCTATACTACAGCCGCAGAGAGTTCAGCGACCATCCCCACAGGTATGTTGCTCCTCCATACCTCATCGCTTCTTCCATCCTGGATGCGTCGTATTCTGTGTTGCCTTTGTATCTGCTCGGTACTGTTACTGACGTTATTTCTAGCCTCTCCCACGGGTACGCAACGGCCTCCCTATTCTCGAATGTTGATTGCGACACAACCTACAGCCATCCCCGGATTCATCTCCTCAAGTCCTGGTATGCTGCTGCCTTGTCGTATTCCTCTCAATGCTGATGTTATACAGGACCTGTTTAACAAATGGCAGGCCGCTCGACGCGCCGCAAGCGTGTGTTTTCCTATACTCGTGCCCTCGACGTTGTGAATGTGATGTATCATAACAGACAGCGGAAACACAAAAGGACGCAGAACTGCGCGTAAGTTGCGCCATCTTTATGCCAGTGACACTTTGACACTGAGTGGGATGGATCCGACAGCGGGGGGGTTCAAGGACAGCAGAATACCAGGTCAGCCTAAGCCCATCTTCCCGCATTACATTGCTCCGACGCGAAATGTGGCATGCCCTACAGCGTTTGCAAACCGAATGGTATAACTTATTGAATGAGGAAGGGGTACGCTGCCCGCACTATGTCCTTGAGAGTTTGACTGATGTGGAATCACCCTACAGCGTCTTGGGCGTCAGTACGAGAGGCTAGTTGTAAGTCGCTCCATCACGGCATTGACGTTCACGCACTGAGTGTGGTGTCTTATATTGAAGACGCAAGCAGTTCACTATCCCTACTATGGGCCGGTATGCTGCGTGATCTCTGTTCCGTGGGCATTTTTGAAACGCTGATGTATCCAGCAGGGCCGACAACCTTCCGGTTCTCAACCACGCCGCAGGGATCTCTTGGAGTTCATCAAACGGGAGCTTGAACTATACGATGATCTGGATTAGTCTAGAAGATGATTCGTTCGCATGTGTGTTCGAAGTCGATGGTTGATGATAATAAGAAGCACGACTTGTTGTCGTCGTGTCGAAGGCTCCATCCCAGGCCGTGAAAGAATGGTGGAGGCGGAATCGGCAGGCAACTCTCAACTTCATGTGAATCGAGTCCTTTGAGCGTCGTCGGCAATGCGAGTCGAGTTCTCGAGTTGTCCGATATTCGTCCGAGGGAGGGAGATAAAACGTGATCAGGCCTAGGAGGTGATGCCAGATCTGAGATATATACTTATTGTAAACTTACTGCGGTTCAACGATCATTGAAGTGCTCTATTGATATAATACACTTATATCGAAGTTGATACTTCACTCTCAATTTTTAGGCATGTGCAAGCCCAGATGCCGGAGGGGGATTCTTGTCACTTAATGTGTCAACATCAGGTAAGATTTCCCTGACTATCTAATCCCAAGTATGATGAATTACAATAAATCATATCGTGAGTATGAATACCATGGAAGTTCATGACCACGGAGTAGCTACAACAATAATAGTCATGATAAAATACACTCCCTGTCACATTAACATCCACATGCCACACTTTTTCTTGACCGATCGATCATCTTAATCTTGAACTTCCGGCGAAAAAGACCTCTTCTCCCGCAACTGCTCCTGATCCCGCTCCGAACCCTTCGGATCCCCGACGTTCCTTCGCACATACCACTGGAAGAGCGGTAGTGAGAGGCAGGATATCGCCATCCACGCGAGCAAGATGCCGAAGTTCTGTGCAACTGTCAAAAAGAAAAAGAGGTCGGTTCAGGCGGCAAGAAAAGAAAGAAAAACTGCCGTCTCACGTTGGTTCTTCGTCCCAAAAATGATACACCGGACGCCATGCGAGATGTTGTAAAATGGCATTGCGTAGCCATACCGGTAGAAGATCGGGAGAACTTCGATGGGGAGGATGCATACGGTGACGTTTACTGTGAAAAATCAAGTGAAAAGTTAGAGGGATTAAAATGAGGGAGGGGGAAGAACAAACCAATGATCCAGACTAGCAGGAAGAAGGGAATGAATCGTGCACTGAGAAGGGTGATCATAGACTCCATCGCGAGACCGCTGAAAAATAAAGGATTGGAATATGAAGGAGAGGATGATTTTAGCGGGGGGAAGACGTACACAGAAAACATCCCGACCCAATTAAGCATCCAGAAAACGATAAAGCCACCATGGCCGAACCTGTAGGAGGTAAGGTTGAACTTAGAAGGCTGTATCGACATGGACTGTATGAGGAGAGACACACTTTCGCGAAAAGTCGATTTGGAAGGCAACGCTCAAAAGGGAATAGAACAACTGTAAAAACACGGTGAGTACAAAACTTGAATTCGAGCGATGGAGTGGAGCGCGGCTTACGGAGAGGAAGAAATAAGCAACAAAGTCTGTTATGAACCGTGTGATGATCAGCGAGCGGAGGTCAAGGGTTTTGCCCAGTCCCGAGGCCTCCCTGGCGCCGTTGGAGATCATCTACGAGAGCTGCTCATCGACACGTCGTGTAAATGAGAAGATGGGTACGTACCACGACGAAGAAGGATAGGATCAGGACATAAATAAGGCCGACGAATGTTACGGCCGACGCGCTTGAGTGCGCAATATGTCAGCAATATGAAGAGCGACACGGGTGGACAGGCGTACACAGGCTTGTCAAAAGGGACGAGGTTCACGATCTTGTATGATAAAGGGACGAGAATAGTTTGAGGGGAGACAGTCAAGATGTTCGTAACATTTGCAGAGGAAAGAAGATTCTGGAGGGATTGCAGGGCAAATGTTTGGGAAATTATCCCAAAACCGGCTTCCATCTTGAGGAAGAGACAGTGAACAACATTTCAGACGGGAGAAATAGACGGCGTACGGAAGGACGTATCAATGATCGGCTACGGGAGCGAGAGCGGGTTATTTATAATGCATGATCCGTGAATGAGCAGAACGACATACAATGCATTCTCGTTCCGGGCCTCGTCAGCATAAATTGTAATGGTGTCTGCTCCGTCGTACGATGAATTAGGATTCGTGTATGAGGCTTTTAGCCGGTCGGAAGCTCCAGCGTTAACTGCGATAAACTCAAGCTTAGCCGCCAGGCGCGGAAAAAGAATCAGGCATCGTACCCACAACAGCTACCCATGTGTGCTGCTCAACCACGTAATTTGTGACTTGAGAAACGCCACCCGGGAATGCGGTGGGTGGTTGATGGGTGAAAGTGACCTTGCCAAAGCCCGAACTCGTGGTGAGATCCCGCACGATTGTCTGTCCCACTATACCGCCGTCAAAATCCTGTGAACAAAGTTAAACTTCGGCGTGCTGGTGGAGGTTCACGACGGGTGCTCACCACGACCAATCCCTGCAAATTCCGAACGGGGGCTTTCCATAGCCCACCCCAGTAGATGGACAGGACGGCGAAGATGGCGATGGAGACGGCGAAGCAGCCTCCTATAATCGTTTTGAGATATATTCTCCGTTGAACTGCGACCTCTTGGTCCCAAAATTTTGGCATATCTGCAGGAGACCGAGAAGGCACGCTTTGGATCGTATGTTCAGACATCGAGAAGTGGGTGGAAAATGAGGGGCTCAAGGAGAAAACGATACAAGAAAGAGCCTGCTATTTATTTGTCCATGACTCTGAGGGCGCGAACAAGCTGGACAGTCATGGCCATGACGCAGCAGGTCTAGAGGGGCTGACGAACCAACTGACAAAGCACAAACACCGGATCATTGATCGCATCGTTCACAAAAATAGGGCTGTCGTCGGTACCGGCGCCAATATGGACGACAGATGCAGAAGTCTTGCAGAAGTCAGTCAAGGAGGAGACCTATCCTTTCAAAAAAGAAAGTTCAGCCGTACATGTGCATTGCGAATCCACAACATCGACTGGCGTTGACAAAATTCCTGGATCATACTCTACCCGTTGAGGTGCTCCATCAGTCCAACATTAGCCATCCAGACTGCTTATGCCGTGTTGAATATTGCATCGCGTCAAGCATCAGCGCGACGCGATCACGTTATATTATTACATAAGACTATTTATACTGCGTCGCTTGCGTACTACTTTCCTTAGTCGTTCTACCATTATCGGCTGAGGTTACGGTTCAGTTCCTAACAGGTTATGGGCTATCTGTGAACTGTTCCTAACCACGCGCTTCCTTCCTCCATTTCGACGTTTCCGCGCCGTTTCCATGGCACCGCCTAACACTGTTTACGTTTAACTCCGTTTATCACGAACCATCATGACCCTAGGCACTGAGGCCACAGGCACATCCACCATCGATCCCACAATCCCCAAGTCACCCATCCCTTCCGACCTCTCCAACCCTTCAATCGTCGTCCGCCGTATCTCTGACACTGGCTGGAAAGATCACGCAGACCTTGACCTCACTGTCAACAACTGGTCGACATAGCACAAACAGGTTGTCATGGTACTCCAGCTATGTGGCGGCCTTGATCTATACTTGGTTGGCAAGGCCGCGGAACCTGATGCCACTCTAGAACCTCGTGCTCACGAAAACTGGTTGATCAACGATGCTGCTGTCCGCACATTTATCAAGACCAGGTGCTCTTCCACAGAGCTCACCTTTATTGAGGACTGCCCAACTGCCCTTTCCACCTGGACCACCCTCCAGACTCATCACCAATGTCAAGGAATGGTATCTCAAATACACCTTATGCAGGAGGCTTTCACGATCAAGTACTCTGCATCCACTCCCTTCTTGGACACCTCTGAATGCCTTCGCACCCTGAATGACCACATCTGTTATGATTTTCCTCTTGACTCATATCCATACAGTCATGCACAGCACTCCGTAGTTGAGCACAACATTCTGCAGTCATGCACAGCCTTCCGCAGTTGATACTCAGTCAGCCAAACCTTATTCTTACTCATCTACTTGTACCATCTGACCTATGCCTTTTCCTATTGGACTATATGACTCTTGCTTACTCACTACTTATGACTCATCAATACCTATATAAACCATAGTTATACGGCTGTATTCTTTAAGCTTGACCTAGGCTTATACACCTAGTTTCCTCTCTGACTTCACTCTCAAACCTCAGGTCTCCGTCTTGAGACCAAGGCTCAGCTTCACCGAAACCCTCGTAATTACTCATATTGAGGATACGACGAATACCAGTTGCAGTTCATATTGATGCATGGAGATACTGATTGATTGATCGACAGAAGAGACTCACTCAGCTTGCCTTAACAAAAGGTCAAGCTTGACCAACGGTTGCTAGATTCACCCAAGTCTAGCAGAACCTGAACGACACCCTGGAATGCTCCACTGGATGATACAAAGGAGACTCTACCCCCTCTTC
>Ga0307516_10010458_pt1 | contig 10195 bp, 16 predicted proteins | sample 19_EM_MG_FD_203310 | JGI IMG/M metagenome (GOLD analysis project Ga0307516, IMG submission 203310) | Populus trichocarpa ectomycorrhiza microbial communities from riparian zone in the Pacific Northwest, United States - 19_EM | ecosystem: Host-associated > Plants > Roots > Unclassified | place...
CTCAATTGTTTCTTCTGCTTCTTTGGTTGTTCTGGTATGGGAGTTGGACTGCAGAAGGCTGCGCTCCTTTCTCATACCAAAAAAAAGATCATTATTCATTGGATTCTTCTGCTTCTTGGCGGTTCTCATGCAAGGGATAACTGCTAGACGTCGGCAGTCATCTCTTGCTCCAGGATAGTCATTCTTGTGCGATAGATGGCTACAACGAGCTTGTATTCATTCTTCGCATAAGGATAGTCTTGACTTTGCATGATATGGATAGCGAGGGTTGTCTGTATCCCTCAAGTCGGGACAATCTTTCAACAGATCTTGGGTGCGTTCTTTACATTAGTTCATCGGCTAACTTTCTCCATGTCCACAGTACCAAACACATTTGGTGTGTGACAACGCACAGCATTTGAGGCTTTGAAAGCCATGTTTACTCATGCTCCAGTACTTCAGTACCCCAACCAGGACTGCAAATTCTGCCTGGAAACAGACATGTCTGAGTTCACCATCAGGGGAGTGATATCCATGAACTGCAAAGATGGCAAATTCAGACCCATCACATACATGTCACACTCCATGATGCCTCCTGAGCAGAATTATCCTATTCACGACAAAGAAATGCTAGCCATCATAAAAGCAACTGAGGTCTGGCACCATTATCTTGAAGCCACTCCCTATGCTTTCAAGATTTACATGGACCATCATAATTTAACGTACTTCACAAAGTTGCAGAATCTCTTTAAGTGCCAAGCATGCTGGCAAATGTGGATGACATGCTTCAACTATTCGCTTGCCTATAAAAAGGGAACCCAAATGCACATTGCTGATCCGCTTAGTAGGCGATTGGACCATTACGTGTCTAGTTCCGAGGACAACAAGGACCAGGTCCTGTTAAATCCTGTATCTATTAAGTTGATTGACATCACTGATCAGACTTGTGAAGAGCAACAGTCGCTCATTACAAACTTTCATGACACTCCCATTGCTGGACATAAAGGAGTAAAAGCTACTTATAACATGCTCAGGAAGCATTACACATGGAAAGGAATGAAGGAACAGATTCAAACCTATGTAAAGCACTGTCAAAAGTGCCAACAGTCCAAGGTATTGAATCAGAAGACTTCTGGAAGCCTTGTTCCTCTCCCGACCCCTAGTGGCCCATGGCTTGACATCACTATGGACTTTACTGAGATGCTGGAATCCCTCGGTTACAATTATATATTAGTGGACATCAATCGGTTCTCAAAGGAGGTCGTATTTGTACCTTGTACCAAGGAGGAAACTGCATTGTCGACTGCTGAGTTGTTTAGAGATCATGTCTGGTGTCAGCATGGTCTCCCCTCTTCTGTGGTGTCCGACTGTGGATCGGTCTTTGTGAGCAACTTCCTGGGGGAGTTGTATAGACTTTTAGGCATAAAGCGCAAAATGTCCACTGTGTTTCACCCACAAACCAATGGTCAAACAGAGCGGTTGAACTGCGAAATTAATCAGTATCTCTGAACTTACGTAAATGATCATCAGAATGAATGGGCTAAATGGATCAAAATTGCCCAGTTTGTTTGGAACAACACTGTTTTGGAAGTAACCACTGATTCCCTGTTTGGAATCACCTGGAGTTATTCCCCTCATATGGGTGTGGAACCAGTCGAGACTGTGGCCCCAGTGGCTAAAGACTTTGCTGCCATATTTAATAAAGTTGTTGAGTCTTCTGAGAAGGCTAAATGAAATATGAAGCTTCAGGTGGATAAGCACAGAAATCCCACCCCAGACTATGTTGTGGGCCAGCAAGTATGGCTCTCTATGGACAATCTTCGCATGTTGAATTGTGCTTCTAAGAAGCTTACTGAAAAATGGATTGGCCCCTATGAAGTCACTCGTGTAACACTGAACGCAATTGAGCTTAAGCTCCTGAAAACTCTTTGGATTCACCCAGTTGTGAATGTATCTTGAGTTAAGCCTTATTTGGGACCTCTTCCTGGACAACCTGTATCTCAGCTGGGTCCAATACATGTTTCAGAAGAACACAATGAGGAATATGAAGTGGACTATATTGTAGCTTCTCATATTTATAAAAGGCAGCTCCAGTACCTAGTGCACTGGAAAGGTTATGATGAACATGAGAGAACTTGGGAACCCTCGTCGAATTTGAAGAATTCTCCTCTGGTAGTCGAGTGCTTTTATTGAGAAAACCCCTCTGTCCCTTGGAAACTTTGTATGGCCCAAGCGGACTTTGACTTGTTATTTAGTCATATTCCCAAAAACCTTACAGTTTGTGACACTTGGTTCTGCAGTCTGGAATCCTGCACCTGAGGGGGGAGTAGTGTAATGGTCCAACTTTTTATCTTATCTGATCTGTGATTAGATAACATCTCATCGTAGTGTACAGCCATATCTTATCTACCTTAGTCTAGACCTGTGCCTCATGCTGCACACAATGCCTCCCTTGATGTCATCCCGCATAGCCTTAGCTCCACTATGACATCACTAGCATAGCATTGCACAGTACATAGCCTCATGGATAGCCTCGCGTAGCCCTCGTGTAGAGTAGTATATATACAGTGCAATCCAGCACCCAGAGGCTCTCCATTCGAGCTCATCTTGGGTTATTGCCCTAGTCCTCGTGTCCTATTCTCTCAGAGTCCCAGTGTGTAGTAGGGTCCTTGGTGTCTTCACCTAGGGTCGTTTCAATAACCCCCTCAACAAGACATGGCTGCCTCTGAAACAAGTGAAACATGTTGCCAAATGAAAGGGATTCATTGGATGGCCCAAGGAATACAAAAAAGGCCCTGATGTTGGGAGCAAGGCGAAGCACACAAAACAACACTACAGAAAGCTTCTGGCAAACCAGACATCACTCACAAGCTTCAGATTCACTTCCTCCTCAGCCCCACAGCCTGGAATAGCCCCAAGTTCATTCCCTGCTACCCGACCCAATGTTTCAGCCACATCTAACCCCTTGGTTAATGATGGAGTAACTGTGGTGTCACCCACTCCTTCGACCACTCACTTGCCACTCTGTGAACAGCCAGAGTCTCCTAGTGGCACTACCACATGCAGCTGTGACATGGACTTGCCAGTGTCATGTAACAACAACACTTGTGATCCTCTGGTGGGTGGCCCTGATGACGAATCACCACTAGGAGCAGATTGACTCACAGAGGAGGCTGAGGAGGCCTGGGACAATGAATTGGAAGAGCAGGAAAGAGGTGGTGTCAAGATTAGAGGTTGGGATGAGCTGCAGGACCAGGTTAAGGACGATCTTGCAAAAGGAGCCAAGACCTTACCACTATCTCATGTCAGTCAGCTTATGCTGATCCAGAGCTTTGCTACCCTTCGCCTAAAAGGTCTTGGTTGTGTCAAGGCCAGTTTGGAAATAGCTCATCAGTGGCACAAAGGGGAGGGTGTACACTTCACATGGAAGGTTAGGGCTCTTGCTTGACATTACCAGGTGTTTGAGCAACTTCCAGCGGAAAAACATGGAGGACGAGCAAATGCACTCAGCCCCCTCAAAGATGAATGGCTTCAACTTGCTGCTCGCCAATGGCTCATGTCACAAGAAGTTGGTCATGTCACCCCACAACGATTCTGCCATGTGCTCAATGAAACCATTATCCCCATGCTGGGTATTGCACTTGCAAGACCACTCTGCAAATGAACAGCACAACACTGGTTGCTGAAGTTGGGCTGGCAGCAGACCAGGCTTCAAAAGGGAGTTTACATGGATGGTCATGAGTGTGACGATGTCAAGAAGTATTGGCAGGAGGTCTTCTTACCTGCAATGGCTACATTTGAACAACATATGGTACATTTTGAAGGACCAGAGTTGCACTGTATTGAACCAAAACTTGCACCCAGTGAACAGAAGGTTATTGCAAATTTCCATGATGAGTGTTGCTTCCATGGAAATGATTACAAGACACATGCATAGTGAGTGTTGATCCCTACTACGAATGTCATACTCAGACGATCCCAAAGGTTTTGCAGCGAAAAGGAAGGGGGGGTATTATCCATGTTTCTGGATTTATCAATGCAGAAGATGGGCAACTTGCCCTTTGTGATGAGCTGGGAAATACTGTGGAAGAAGCCCGAGTAATTCCCTTGCTTGAAGAGCAAAGGGTCCTGGGAGGACCTTATATCGTGTGAACGACTGACGACAGAACTTTTTTCCTTCTTTGGATCCGTGTGATTCGGTTGCCTTACCTTGCTACCTATGAGCCTTCCAATCCAATGTGCATGTGGAGAGCAAGGGTTCTGCCGACGCAGGCAGCATTTCGAGTGATTTATCCAGGAGCAAATGGTGACGCATGGTGGAACACAGAGCAATTACTGTTGGAGATAAACAGACTGTTATGGTTTGTTTATATACTTACATAAGCTTTCATCGCACTAGAGTAGAGTTACTATTACTATAGTTCCCTCACACATGGGAAATTTCAATGTTTTGATGTCAACAAAATTTAATTCCGAACACAAATGTAGAATATTATCTTCCAATATTGTATAATCTAGTTTGCAGAATTTCATATTTGGAGGTACCATCAGAATGTCCATCAATATATATACTTCTGTGAACAATTAAGTCTTGCTCAAAATAGATAAGCAAATTATATGTTTTGTGGGTATCAAAATCCTTGCTAGTAGATTATATTATGTAGGAGATTTAAAGACCAACAAAAGAATATATTTTGACGGCCACAACAGAACATTATATCTGATAGATTATTTTGACGGACATCAAAATATAATTTTTGGGTGACCTCAAAATCAACACAGTGAATAATATATTTTACCCTTGGCAAAAGTAATCGCCCACTGAGTGCCCACCCAGCGCCCACCAGTAGACCGCTCAGCCCCCGCTTACTGCCCGCTCATTCGGCGGATCAATTGCAGAGTTCATATATCTGTATTTATCTGTATCACTACAAGTACAAGTGTAACAATGGTACATATTTGGTACATATTATCTTACAACTGTCACAGGCAGCTCAGTTACAGGGGAAAACAACTGAAAGAGTTCTTTTAATTGTTGATCAGGTTTTGCGCAATCAGTAGATAGGTAGAGTCTGTCAATACGTGGGAAGACCGCCAGCCAGGGAGCGCAGTATGGCTATCAGGAGTCATGTCATTCAACAATAGAGTATACATAACAATAAAACGCACAATTATGTCGTGCTTGGGCGAATCAAAGCACATGAGAAAGAGTACCTTGACGAGGCAACTCGGGACAGGCTGTCTGGGGGTTTCAAGAAGACAACAATCTGTTTCAGCAGGAATGCGCACGTGAAGCCCATCTAATTCAGGGAAATAGGCAGCACAGGCCAGAACCTCTTCAAGAAGAGGGACTTCCGAAGATGATCGCCGAAAGCAAACAGTGAGTGATTCTAGTGTAGTGGGCAGCATGGCAAAGCTTGCAAGAGAGTGGATACAGGCAGGGGGACCATCGAGGCGCTCCAAGGAAGGGAGGGGAAGGCATACAGGCGCACGGGACGAGCGCGAAATGGTGGGATGACCTTGAGAAAAAGTGAGGTCTCTGACATTATGGCGGGCTAAGAACGTAACCAAGCTGTAGGCGGGGAAACTCTCATCTACTTCTAGTGAGCGAAGATGTTGCATCGATAAATGCCCAAGCAAAGTCGACCACTGCGCAGCTGTGAGCGATGTATTCTTCAAGATGAGACGGGAGATCGGTGAGTTGTACAAAGTAGTAACTGTGAAAGGGATAACCGCTGGCAAGAAGAGGAGTGATGATGTCATCTCTAGGACTTCGAGCTTGCTGAAACAAGATGGAGCTGCCCTGGTAAAACTACTCAACTTGAGGTCTGCTCGCGGTACTCCATAGGTTTGTTGGACATCATGACAGTGGAGGTTTTTGCACCCAGATACTCGAATACAATTCAATAGACGGACGAATGAGTGGGTTGGCTGCCTTGGAGCGGTGAGAAGCTGCAAATGAACTCGCGGAAAGGATTCATATCCTTTCAGTGACTCGAAGAAGACGCCGAGAACATTTAAATGACAATCAGTGGTCGCTCCTGTAACAGAAAACCAGATAGAATCTGGCAAAATGAAGGCATTGGTGCGCCTCCAGATAGAGAGAGCTTCCAAGACGGCATATTCTATATTCAGGACGACCGGCGCCTGGGGTGGCTCAAAGCGTAAAAGCCGAAAAAATGGAGGCGCGGCTACCTCCCGGAATAGCCTGGATACTTGAGTCAAAATCCGAAGTGATTCCCGTGGAAGATAGGTGGCGATGAGGGCCAGCAATTCATTCGGCAAATACAACATAAAACATATCTGCATGATGAGATTACTCAGACGTACTCGCTAAAGTATAATAAGACGACATACCGAAATACTGCCCTGTAAATATGGCTGATCGCGACTACCAACTTTATTGCCATGGAGGTACGCTGGAGCGACGTCAATTCACTAATTAGGAACCCATCAGTTTTATTGGTCGGGTAGCGAAGAAAGTGCGATTACCTGCGTAGCCATACGAACAACTTTGTTGGGCTGATGCACCCCGATGAACTCCGCACTACGTTTGCGCTTGAGAGAGACCACTTGGCGACCGGGAGGACCTCCATCCTTCACAGACATCAGCTTTTAGTCGGACATCAGAGAATATGTACTTACAACTAGGCGAGCAAGCTTATTCGGCAGATGAACCCCGAGAAACCTCTCACTACGCTTGCGCTTCAAAGGAACATTGTCAGACACTGGAGAAAACGGAGCTGAATGGGTTACCTTCTGCGGGGACACCTCGAGAAGATCCTCGCTAACACTAAGCTTACGCTTCACAGGAATCACAGGATGACCTCCGTCAGAAGATGACGAGTTGGAACGGGTAGCCAGCCCAGGACCAACTCGTCGGATACGTGTGAGTCGACGTCTGTGCGTATCAATCATCAGTCGAGATAGTACAGGTGATAAATAATTGGGTGGGGTTTCGCAGTTGGTGGCAGATGTGACCTTAAATTCTGAAGGTAGTTACCGCCGACAGTAAGGGAACCCGGCTGAATAAACTCACCAGTGTATACAGAAACGTCGCCCGACAATAAGTGGACGGCCACTCCGCCCACACGTCGAATTAATTAATACTGTAATTGTCACCCGACAATAAGCAATCAATCACACCTTAATCAATGTCGTCGAAAGACTATTAGTGCACTGTACTGGAAAGCGTAGTAGACCCGACAATTATCAAGCAACCTAGAATGGCGCAATTAATCAGTCACTCGGCCTTCGTGCAGAAGTTCCTTACCGATAAGGGCATGATACGCTCCGCCAATTGTTCTATACAGCCGATATATATACGACTTGGATTTAAGTAGTTAATAAAACACTGCCACTAATTATTCGGTCCACTGACATGGATGGGAGGGAACCTACTTTGCATGTTAGATACTGGGGATGACCTAGACAATTCGTTAGGTGTTGCAGTGAAGAAGGTTACGTCCATACATACCCAACAAACCCCTCTAGCAGAAGTCCGGATCATGGATTCCACACATTCGTGTACCTGAAACACCGCACGCATATTGTTGAAGTAATACCTATATACGTAGAGGAACTGCTACTCCTGCTCACCTGTTATGTGGAAGGGACAAGCTGAGATGATAGCGGTAGCTGGTCAAGAGCTGTTATGTATTATATAAGCGATGAACGCTGTTTATATACAACAAACATTGTGACGCGTGACTGTGACGCGTGACGTGTGACATGTAACATCTACTCTAAAGAGGACTATTACTAAGTCTACACTAATATGGGTCGCAGTCTTGTGCGCACTTCGTCGACGGTTTACGCCAGGTGCACGTGCGACTTCAACACATATCACTGCTGAGCTTTGACAGGCTTCACTGTTACAGTGATTCATTTTGTTACCATTATCACTAGCAGTTGCTATGGCGATTGGTACTGAAAAGGACAGTAAGTAGAGAAGGAAAAGTCACGTGCGAGCTCACTCCCTTTGCACTAATGTACAATGTCGTTCAATTTCGTAGCAATGCCACAAGAGTAAGCAATAGTACATGTCACACACAGTGCATTGATCAACACAGTCTGCATCCGCACAAAGTCCGAGTCTGCAACAAAGAACACATGGTACAAGTATACAAATCTCAATTCCGATCCCAACCCCCGGGAATGAGACCCTGTGCACGAGATATTGAACCATCTAATCTAGTCATCTCGTAGGTTAATTCGGGTGTTGTGTGAGGGCAAAGGACTGTGAGGATTTGCCGTCCACTGAAACGAATCACATTCAAAGAACCTTGAAGAATGCTCTTAGTGATGTCGCGTAGAAAAGAAGGCCGAATCGCAGGAGGGGGGCATGCCGAGACCGAGGGCGTGGTTACTTCAAGAAAAGTATCCAAAAGTGGTAGAGCATCCTAGATTGATTATCATTAAGAGTGCTAGAGTGTGAGGTTGTCGCAATTACCTGTGGCCTATGGGTTCTTTCTAAGATCCTTATGGCCAAGTCGACGGCCTCCGTTATACCAAGCTCGACCTCTCTAGATGTATTGGGATCTAATTTTCCAGCATAGCGCTTCAACCGCCATCGCACCGCCTTACGAATACTGTTCTTGAAGGCAAATGGGAGGTCGATTGAAGTTGGCTGTAAAGCGAGGCTCTTTGTAGGGAAGTCGACCGGGAGAGAAAGGCACGACTCATTATCATCGCTGTCGCCTACATACATTAATTTAGATAAAAGAAAGAACGGAATATTGTTCACCAGCTGCTGTTTCAAAGCTAGTTGTTGAACTAGGGACTTCCGATGAATTGAATGTTGTGGAATCAGTGGTTCCCGATGCCATTGTCAAATTCAAGGTTGGCGTGTCTGGAGGAGGTACAGCTGAATCAAAGCTGGTTGTCGTCTCAGTCGAATGGGCGGCCGCGGTGGTGGCCTGGAAAAAGAATGAGTAGGAACCGCAAGAGATTATTCGCAACTCACCGAGTTGGCATAGTGACTATTCTGATCGAGAATCATTGCATTGCAGTGAGTAAGTTTCGCAGGGCGTGAATTCGATGGGGTCAACTGAGAGGATGACTGGGATGACTGAGAGAGTTTGCCCCCCAACCCAGGATATGGTTGGTATCGAGAAGGGCCACGGTTCTGGCAAAGAGAATACTTCATGTTGCTGCTGGGATAATGGTGGATTCATTAGGTTTAAATGCAGTATATGCCAAAGAGCGCCAACGCCCAAGAGTCCTGTTATCTCAAGGATAATTGTCGCCCGACAATACCAGGATCATTTAATATTAATTTCTGAAGGGAGGGGGAGGGGAACTCAGTAGATCGTCGTGGAACAATAGCAAATCTGTTTCCAGAAATTGACGCACAAACTCAATCCAGGGGCATCCAGTAAATTGTCGCCCAATAAATGCCTAAGACCACATCTAATATTGATTTCTTCCGGGGGGAAAATTGTCGCCAGACAATAGTGTATTTATTTCTAGAAACAAAAAGCTTGTGACAACCAAGATCACTTGACATCAATTAATTAGCTACCATTTTGAACAAGAGTTGCGATGGACACCAATTTATTGGCTACCATTTGAAGGCGACTTCTGACAAACATGCAGACAATCTTGAATGGCGCAATTATTAATTGATAACTCACCGCACAGCACAGTACACCCGACAATTAGTATACATCCTAGAATGGCGCAAATTAATCAATTGCTCAACCTTCATACAGAACAACCTCTTACCAAAGGAATGATATGCTCCGCTAATTGTTCTATATGATCCTGATTTAAATAGTTAAAGAAATTTGTCGCTAGTTATTTGGTACACTGACACACATAGCACCGATGTTGGACATTGATCTAGAGCACAATTCATTAGGAGTTGCAACGAAGAAATTTACATCCATACCTGACCTGATGAACTGGCTCTTGGCAACAGCACCTCAAACCCCAGGTAGGCTTCGGTGGGGCTTCACCATTAGTGCGATTCAAATTGTCATTGTTCTATCAATTATCATCAATCACTAGTGACTATTACTATCGCCCCATTACGATTACAATTATTATTACTATTACTATTACAATTTCAAAGGCTACATCTACAACGAGCTGGGAGAAAGAAAGATGTGGGGGGAAACGAAAAGAGTTGCCGTAGCCGAAGGCTTCTTAAACTGAACGGTAATTCAAAGCCCGACAAAATTTCGCACCATGAACAATAGTTGACCACGCGGCA
>Ga0307516_10010459_pt1 | contig 10193 bp, 5 predicted proteins | sample 19_EM_MG_FD_203310 | JGI IMG/M metagenome (GOLD analysis project Ga0307516, IMG submission 203310) | Populus trichocarpa ectomycorrhiza microbial communities from riparian zone in the Pacific Northwest, United States - 19_EM | ecosystem: Host-associated > Plants > Roots > Unclassified | place...
TTTATTGCTTTGTGAGGCAAAGGGATTCTAAAAACACCGTCACAAAATGCTGCAGCAAGTACAGGAGATGATTTGGCATGTGCACAACTAAAATAGAGAAGACAACATACTGGAAAGACTTTTCAGAAGCAAATGAAATAGGAAAAAAGATGAAACATATTCTAATCTGAGAAATCCATCACTTAATATGAGAAATCATAAACTGAGAAAGACAAGTTTTGTAAAGTTAAGTTCTCATGTTAAATAGGTTATAGTTTTAATATCCCCACCCAACAGTTTAACAGGATAATCAAAACCGTTAACTGCATTAAGATATTTATCAGGAGTACAATATGGAAAAAATGCTAGTACCATCATACGGTTGTCGATATCCATTTCTTGAATGCAGCGAAAAACCATGTCAGCCATCCCATCACCTTCAACATCTATGAGTTCCTGCAAAAAGGAACCACCTATAACTTTCCAGATCTTAAACCTATCAACATCTTGTTCTAATTGCATGGCCTCTTATTGTCTGTCATGATGATTATAAATAAATAAATAAAAACTCAAAAGCCAGTGCTATTATTATGGCAACATGATCAACTACTCTTTTGTTAAATGTTAGCAGTAAACTAGATTAACATGTAATGAGTTGACAATATACAATGTGAGCTGTAACTCTGCATCTTACTACAAGCCCAAAATGATTGTCCCTTGGATAAAATACATATATCAAAAAATTGACTTGTTCACACCATTTAACAGGACCTATAGATAAGTTTGATGAAAACAAGTCAATGAAATTAACCACTTAATATTCAGATGGACCTTGTAACTGCACAATATTGTAATATGAAAATTTAAATAAGATGACTTGAAAAGGAAGAGAGAGGCGGAGCTATAGACTTACCGGTGTAAAAAGAGCCTCAGGGGCCTGGAACCTTTCAGTGCCTACTTTAATGATCCTTCCATCTGGCAGCTGATGAATACAGCAATATCAAGCTATTATTTAATAAGGTAAGTAGTTTTTCACTAGATTGTTCAGATAATATGGAAGTTAATACCAGCCCAAAACCCAGAAGCACCTTATTGAAAAGAACCCGTAGGGTATATCAAATTGAACATTATGAACAAACCTATACAGATAGAGTAGTTGGCTAAGGCTTTCAATTATTAACTAGATCTCCAAAGTTTGAGCCCCAGGGCTACCAATACATATGACGCAAGTGATTACACACATAATCAATCAAATGAGGGGAAAAGCATAGAACAAAATAAAGCATGAACACACTAACAATAAGAAGGCAGCTAAAAGATGAATAGAACCTATGCAAACCATGCATGCTCTTGTTTGACAAAGCTATTCCTGATAGTATAGTAGATGCAGCACTTACCAAGAAACAAAAAATAATCATAAGATTCAACTTACTGTATAGTTTTTAACCAGTATGGTGGTCTCAAGTCCCAATTGATACTCCCTCTTGTAGTCATAACTGTAGATAATATATTTAGTATTAAATCACAATGCAATAACCCATCTAAAGCATAACATTGTAGCTTCTTCACCTAATATAGCAGAGTTTTTCTTTGATTTCCCTGACAGTCTCAAAATCAGCAGTCCTATTCATTGCATACCTACAGAAATAGAGTAAGACATTCCAGTTATCTAATTGTATCATAGTGAACAGGGTAGAATCTATTAAATTCATCATACAATTTATTTAACAAGAATTTTGGCCCTCACCCTCTTCGTGAAAGTAAATCAACAAGATAGGATGTAATGTGTCGACCAGCTACGTTCATTCGCTTAGTTAGATGAGGGAATGAATAGCCATCAACAACAGGAACCTGGAGAGAAAAGCCCAAGTATCATGCTTTTGGATACTGCCAGTTAGATGGACAAGCCATAGCTTTTACCCCTAGATTAATTAGTCGTGACCACAAATTGCATAGAGCATTGAGAACAGCATCATAAACAGTGATGGCTCCATTGCTTTTTATGAGACAATGGCAAAAATTCATAATTTCCATCGCAATCACAAGAAAATAGCAAAACAGACTGAACTAGTATTGAGTTTTGGAGGAAGAACATTTCCTTGGAATGAGAATGGAAATGGAAATGAAAATGAAAATCATACACTATATAAATGTGGCAAATGATTTGATTTTAGTTCATTGCAAGTGCAACTAACAGAAGAAAGAAAGAAAATGAAAACACAAGAAAAAACAGATAAAGTGGGTGGCAATATTTGTGAAATCTAACTATGAATGGATCTCAAGTAGTTTACCACATGAGTAACCCCATCGCCAGAATCAATAACTAATCCAGTCAGTAAACCTGCACAAACAATACGATGCTGAAGCAAATATCCAAAGACAAGGGAAAATAAACAAATAAAGGGGGGAGGGGGGGGGGGGTGTTGAGCAGCAGCAATAGAAATAACAATGACATTGAGCATTCCACAAAAAAACAGTAGTATAAGTAGTTTCTAAGGCATTCAAAGGTAAATTTTCCAAAACTCTACATCTCATGATTCACATCACTAAGAAAGAAATATGTCGATCAATAAAACATAAACCTTCAATCATCTCCACAAGCACCTTGGGCATACAATGTTAAAACAGCTTGGATTTGAATGAAGACACCAGCAAAATTGTATTTCTCAAACATTGTCTCGACCTGCATATCAAGTGAATCCAAATCACCATCACATTATGGAGTGACTGAAAATAACAACAATGTTACAGAACATTACCATAAAGAATTAGATCACAAACCATTTTTTCACGATTTTTTGAGGGATTAAGAGGTGGGTCTGTGAGTAAAATCTTACATTCCATTGGATCTATCTGTCAAAAGAGAATGTAGGGCACGGCTAGTTATGATCCAGTCAAAATTACACTAAATACAGTTAAAGAAAAACTTAAAACATAATTCTGGAGGGCAAAACAAATGGAAGGCGCCACCGGATGTATACTTTAAGTTGATTATAAAAGGCATGATCCCACACATGACCCATATCATCCCAGTTCTGAACGATTCCATTGTTAACAGGATAAGATATATCTAACTGATGCCTCAAGCCAGCACAAGCCTCTCCAACAACGATATCCTAATTCAATCAGAAAAAGAAAAATAAACTAAAAAATAAAAGCAAAAGCATTAACTTGCACACACAAAAGTAATGCAAATACACATGATGATAATTACATTATAGTTGAGATGTTTTTTTACCTTCAATTGATGTTCCATTAGTGATTCCTCGTAGCGTAGCATCGGCCTTCCAACCACACACGGGAATACAGACGTCGGGAAATTCTCTCCAGCAAATCCACACTTTACATACTGCAACAAAAATAACTCTCTAGTTATCAAACTCAACAAATCCATAATCATCATACTCTTAATTTTTAAACAAATGTAAAGGCTAACAAATCAATCAATTACAAATTACAAAATCATTAACTAAAGAAAACAAAATTATTATCCATAAAAACAATTGATCGTGCTGTTTTACACGTTCTTCTCTCCTAATTACGCTTTCAAATTACAAAATTTTCAAGCCAAATGCAATTCTTAAAAAATAAATCGAAGCGATCATTCACAAGGCTGGCACATTTTTCAATAAAAAAAAGAATTCGTGGATTAAGCATACATGAAATGCAGATCAGGGAAAATTACATGAACTGATAAAATCAAACAAGAAGCGAGTGAAAACAGAGATCCATTCTTTGGATCGAGAACAAATGAGGGATGGAGGGATACCCCTGTGCCATTATCGCAAACGACGACGTTTCTACTGTCCATGATGAGGCAGCTCTGCGATGATGATTTTCTTCAAACTTTGGAATAAATTGAAAGTGCAGTCAGCTAAGGAACGTTGTTGGGATGACTTGGGCTGTCCCGTAATTCTTTATATTTTGTGGTTAATTTTTAAAATATTTTATTTAAAAATATTAAAATAATACTTTTTTTATTTTTTTTAATATCAAATGTATCAAAATAATATAAAAATATTAAAAATAATAATTTTAAACAAAAAAATAAAATTAATTTTTAATATATAATATTTTGATCGCAATACCAAACACGATTTTTCTCAACTTAATTTATGTATATTTAATTTTTTTAATTTAGATTTAAAATAAATATTGATCGCAATAAATAATTATCATTGAAGTTTTATTATTTACAATTTTACTCTTCTAAGTTACATTAGCATGTTTTTTTTAAAAAAAACAAATAATTTACATGTTCTCGCATGTATTGAGTTTTGAGTGATATTCCACAATAAGTTTGATCCCTGTAGTTTTATTTTTCTATCATTTAGTCTAGTTATTTTAACCATTCATGTTTTGATATCAAACTTTATCGTATTCACATTTTAATCCTTAGATATTAAAAAAAGAAAGAGAGAAAGTCATTGAAAAACATAAAGGAGAGACAAAGTGTTGTGATGGTCATATTTTGGTTAGGAAAAGAGAAAGAAAGTCATTGAAAAATGTTAGAGGGTAGAGAAAGTGCTCGAATTGTAATATTTTGGCTACCAAAAAGGTTGATTTTTGAGTCAATAGGTTTGTCTTCTTAAGAGGAGTTCAATGAAGACAATGTTTTCCTATGAACATGCCAAAGAAAGTAGATCGGTGTTAGTTAAGGTTTTTTATTTGTTTAATCTTCATTTTTTTGGAGTGAATAAAGAGTGTTTTGAGATTGAAAATGGATTTATTGAGGTCTCAATAAGGTTTTTGAGGCGTTTTCTAATGAAAAAAAAGTTGAAAAATGATTTTGTAAATCCATCAATTTAACTCTAATTTTTCGATCATCAGATGTTATGGAAAAACTATCGAGCAAGTGACAAAGCTAGTCGCCCTTATAAAAAAAATATTAGAGCCTTGAAAGAAACATCCTAAGTGATTGAAATTTTTGATATATTTGCAAAATATTAAATGTTGTCTATATATGAGAGATTCAATTAACAAAATATTAAGTATCTGTTTGGTAGTATGATGAATTGTGGCTAAAAGCCTAAAACTATGTTTTGCCTCAACCACAGTTTTGAAAGTGTTTGGTAATCAACATACTTCATAGTTTGCATGTGTTTTCTTGAAAATTCTATATTAAAATCTTGGTTGCTGAAAAGCTACAATTTCTAGCTTTTCTTAAACATACATTTTCAAATCGTAACAGCAAAAAACTACCAAAATATCAAATATACATTAAAAGATGTGGTTAAATCACTATAGTCACACTTATAAAACACTATTCACTAGAATAATATATATTTTTTGTTAATTTCACCCTTCAACAACCTAGACTTTTTTTATTTAGGTTTTTTTTCAATTTCATCATTTAATATTAGGTTATTTTAGGAATTGTGATTCATAATTTTTTTTATTTTTTGTTGGGTTATATACTGATTTCATGGATTTAGTTTTTTTTATATTATTTTAACTTTCAACATTAGATCTGTTAGAAGTGGGCTTTTTAATTTTGTTTTTTTATTTTTATGAATTTATCTCGATTTCATGATATAGGTTGCAGGTTTAACAAGTTAACCCAGATTCACTCGGGTATTTTTTTACCGTTTTTTTCTACTTAATTTTTTTATTTCTTCCTTCAACATCGGGTTGGTTGAAATTAGGCTTCATAATTTTATTTTTTTATTTTTTATGGGGTTATTCTGATCTTATGACTCAAGTCGCGAGTTTGACAAGTTGTCCCGTGTTAACTCTATTCATTTTTTTGTTCTTTTTAGATTGATTTTTTTACAATTTCATCCTCCGACAACTTAATCTTTTTTATTTTTTTTAATTTCATCATTCAATATCTTCAATGTTAGGTTGTTTGAGAATTAAGCTTCGTATTTGTTTTTCAATTTATTATATATGGAGTTATCCCGGTCTCATGGATACAGTTTTTTTCTCTTGATTTTAACCTATCTTTTTTTTAATTGATTTTTTTTTCGATTTCATCCTTCAAATTTGGATTGGTTGGAGATTGAGCTTCATAATATTTTTTTAATTTGTATGTTACGGGGTTATCTCAATCTCATGACTCGGGTTGTTGGTTTGCCAAGTTGACCTGAGTAGTTTTTTTGTTCATTTTTTATTTATTCTTTTTAATTTCATCATTCAACATTGAGTGAATTAGAAATTGACCATCATGACTTTTTTTTTTGTTTTCTATAAGGTTATCATGATCTTATGACCTGAATGATAAATTTGACGGGTTAATCTAGGTCAATCTAATATATCACTGTATCAATATTTATAAAAGATATCATACAACATGCATAATATTTTGAGTTCATGATTAACTTTTTTTTTTATTAGCAAAAACATTAGCAATGCATGAACATTTTTTATGTTAAAAAATTTAATCTGACCCATAGCGTAGCGCAAACCAATGATCTAGTAGATTGTTATATGTCAAAGAGGTATTCCTTTATTCAAAACAATCTATTAGGAAATATAAAAAAAAGCATACAAATGAGTTAAATAACTAGTACTGGCCCCACGCTATGCTGAAGGTTGGAGAAAAAAGTCAATTCAAGCATAAAAAAGTACATGTTAGAGATGTTAAATTTCGAGTTGACGATAAAAAAATTGAAGTGCGTATTGAAAGTTCGATCAATGTGTTCAATAAAACTAATCGGTCATCATACACGTAAAAAATGTTAAAAGAGTTGTTAACGATGATCAAACACTGGATTAAGATGCTAAGCGATTGATGCAAATAAGAAAAACATACTCTCACGATGTGGCATGCTATTTAGCATCTTTTTTTTTAATAAAATGTCAATTTTGGTTTTTATCGACAAAAATAATAAATTGAATCAAAACAAAGAATAGTTCCTCTTTTTTTTATCGATCTAGCATTACCTTATGTTGCAGTCCATTGGATGACATGAGTTTCAAATCCAATCATATTGGACTTGGCTCAAGGCCTAAACACGACTCGGTTGCCTTGTTCAAAACTCAATTTGGCTAAAAAAAATTCAACTAATTGGTTCAACCATCTGTCTCTTTCATTTACCTTATGCTCTTTTCCTCTTAATTAGGTCTTTATTGGGCATGGGTGAGATGAAATTTGGGACCAAACCGAAGCCCTATAAAAGAATTAGGGACAAAACCAAGGAAAAAAAATATATGATAAGGGCTAAATTTTATAAAATGGTTGAATCAATGACCAAATCAAAAAATTAAAGAGTTATAAAAAATTAGGGACCAAATAAAAAAAATCTGATGAGGAACTATTTTTTAAAACAATGGCTAGCGTATGTGTTGTACATGACAACATGTGAGAAAGACCATGGAGTTAAGGTGACGCATGAGACCTCTTCTAAGCTCCGATGATGGCCTTTCTTGATGTTGCTATAATCAAATCAGCTTCGATTCTCTTCCATGGCAACACTTGTTAGTGACGTAACCCTTACGTGCCTCTACTAGCCCTTTTTCTTTCTTTCATTTTCTTGCATTTTTCTCTCCCCTCGATTCTTGTGTCTATCCTCAAGAAAACTATTATTACCATCTACAATAGTTTGTAAGAAAGGCCACAGTGTATCTTTGATAAGATTTTTTTTTTTTGAATTTTAATATATATGTTTCACATGTACCAACAAACTAATACATATAATAAAACAAACAATTAAACACATACACATTTTTTTTTACACTTCTTAGTTTTTTCATTTGATACTATAATTACCATTTTTGTTGTTGTCATAAATTCAAACTAACATCTCATTTTTTCAATATATATAAAATTTATTTGTTTGTATGCTTATGTATCGGGGCCTCATGGTGTCAGGGGAATACTCTGTCGCTTGGAAAAATAAGATTCATTTTTATTGATTTATAAGATTAGAGCTTTGGGGACCAAATCTAAAGCTTAAACAAATATCAAGTCTCTTTTGTTTGCTAACATCAAGGACTCATTTGCTCTATCAAGGGAATTTTTTTTCAATCACTCTACTTTTTTTTCTTCTAATTTGATCATTTCACATTGATTTTTTTTTTTGGATTTGACCTAGTAGTTTATTTTGGTTGCTTAGATATAGGGTTCTCGTAATGTTAAGGCAAATGTTTTGTGTGCGGTTGATGCTCGGTTTGGAAAACTAAAATAAAATTATGTTTATGTAAAATAATTAGGAGTTAAGAGATCAAAATTGAAACTAAAACAAATACAGAGGACCAGGTAAATAGGCAGGGTGACTTAGCTGGTGCGTATAATGCATGGGCTAGTGTATGGAAGCTTTCCATTGAGCTTTAGCGACGTGTATGGAGGCTTTCAGTGAAGGGACATGGTATTTCGCCTTTGCGTTGGATTCTTTGTGGTGAGATTTTCTTGATGAGGAGTTGCGTGTACCAATTAGAAGTGTGTGTGACCTGTTTTTCATATTTTCCCTTCTCCTACCTCTCCTTTCATCGAGATTCGCAGTGTCTTGCAATTTATTTTTTCTTTTTTCCCAAACTTGGTTCTCAATGCTATTTTTTCTTTTTGAATCCTTTTTCGAATCGATATTTTTCATTTTGACCCTTACTATTTTGTTTCTTTTAGTTTTTATATCAAACTTAGTCTCCATTCTTTTGATTGTGATTTGTTTTGTTTTAAATCCTTTTTTATTGTTTTTTTTTAATTTCATCCCTTAGCATTTGGTTGATTGAGAATTTGACTTTGTGATTTTTGGGTTTGATTCTATGAGATAATCCTAACCTCATAACCTTAGCCATGGATTTTGATGATTAACGTGAGTTGCTTCAATCTTTTTTAAGCCAATTTTAAAATTGATTTTTTTTTCAATTCCATCTTTCAATATTATGTTGATTGGGGATTGGGTTCCATGATTTTTTTATTTTCTTTTATATGGAGTTATCCCGATCTGATACTCCAGGTCGTGAGCTTAGGGGTTAACCTAGGTTGACTCAAGTTGTTTTAAAAAAAACAAAATTGAATTTTCCCATTTTCTCCCTCCAACAATAAGGTTGGTTTGGGAATGATCTTCATACTTTTATTTAATTTGGATTTTTATGGGGTAATTTAGGTCTCGCGACTAAGTTGCAAATTTGGCTAATTCGGATAGATTTGGGTAAAGTTTTTTGCCTTTTTTAAAATTAATTTTTTTTCAATTCTACCATTCAATATTTGATTTGCTATGAATTAAACTTTGATTTTTTTTCCATTTTTTTCCTACGAGGCTATCATGTTATCATATACTTCTTTGCTATGTTATTAAATAAGCTTATAAAGACCTTTTAATAATATTGGGAGGATAGCTTTCCATAATATTGATAAACTTTTATTTTTTGCAAATAATCATTGTTATTTTTTTAGCTCGATTTTTTTATTGATATTTTTTTAATTATATTATTAAAATAACAAAGCTTATTGAATTAAATTGAGTGAAATTGAAATTTTCATGTTTTTTTTTAATGCTTACGTTGCTTGATCATTTTTTTATGTTAGTAAAATTTGACATGACTACCACATGTTACTAATCTAGCTTGTGTATTTATTTGATTTGAAATTATATACATAAAACAATTTACTTTTGCTTATAATAAAAAAAAGGAAAACAAATCAAATATCATTTCCTTATCTAAAAGAATAATAGTTAAATTAGTTCATTAGCCTGCACTCCACCGTGAGCCAAACCATGTTTTAAAAAAAATAAAAAAAAAGTTATTAAGAGCGCAAAGATTTTTTTGCAATGCTATAAACCCAAGCAAAATGATAAATCTTTAAGAGCTAATTAACCTAATGTGAATTGGTTTATTTAATAGGTTTGAAGGAAACTTGGATGACCTTTTTTTTTTTTTCAAAAATCAATGTTGAACAATAAAATTGAAAAATAAATAATAATGCAAGAAATAAAAAAGAACGTCGAGCTATGTAAACTTTTCAAACTAGTAATTCGTGATATTAGATAAAAGATATCATACATGGAAAAGCAGTGAAACTCAATTCTCAGCAAATCTAATATCAAATGTTGAACGATAAAATTGAAAAATAAATAATAATGCAAGAAATAAAAGAGAACGTCGAGCTATGTAAACTTTTCAAACTAGTAATTCGTGATATTAGATAAACAATATCATACATGGAAAAGCAGTGAAACTCAATTCTCAGCAAATCTAATATCAAATGATGAATTATCACAATTATTATTATAATAATTATTATTCACATCGTTATTATTATCATTACTAAT
>Ga0307516_10010460_pt1 | contig 10192 bp, 11 predicted proteins | sample 19_EM_MG_FD_203310 | JGI IMG/M metagenome (GOLD analysis project Ga0307516, IMG submission 203310) | Populus trichocarpa ectomycorrhiza microbial communities from riparian zone in the Pacific Northwest, United States - 19_EM | ecosystem: Host-associated > Plants > Roots > Unclassified | place...
CATACCGGGACACCACCAGCCACCGCCACCACCCATTATCATAGAAGCACAACAAGAGTGGGAAGTGGAACAGATCCTCGACTCACGACAACACCGGAGCAAGATACAATATCGAGTCAAGTGGACCAGTTTCAACGACCCGGACAAGACCTGGTACCTGGCCAAAAACTTCGAAAACTCCCCAGAGATTATACGCGAATTCCACGAGGAATACCCCGAAAAACCAGCCCCCACCAATTAGCATGTCCAACACCGCCACTGTCGACACGAACAAAGGCTGGACCTTCACCAATGTCGAGCAAGCCGAACTGCCCACGATGACCGACAACAATGACAACTGGGGCATCCCCGACAACGCCACCACCACGGACGGATGGAATGCCCCGCTGCCAGCACCCTCCCCTCCACTGTCCGCTGTAGGACAACCCAGCGCCAACGACCATGCCTCCCTACACTGGACCGCCTACTACGACGACTACTGTAACGCTCACCGCCAGATGAAAGATGACAACTACTACCCACAACGAGGAAATGACCGCCGCCGGCGCAACCACCAGCCCTGCAGCTGTCCCCACGCCCATCCCTTCGAATTAGCGGAAGTAATCCGCACCCGACACCTGAACCCGCGCAAAGCGTGTGCGGATTGGCAGAAGGGGAAGCGGGTCTGCCCCGATTGCCAGTTCCTAGTGAACATGGAAGACCACCACCAACGCTGCCAGACCACGGCACAATGAACCCCCATGGCCGACATCATGCCAGCCCTGGAAGAACAGGAACTCCCAGGCCCAATCGAAGAAAATCAAGAACCCCACACCGCCGCGGCCGCCAGCACCACTCCCCAAGATGAGCAACTTGCGCTGCTGGGGGAAATCGTCACTATGATACATCAAACCACAACCCGGGACGCCTGCTGCAACCATGTAGTACACCGGACACTCGACCAACACATAAACGAACTACATGACGCCGACCAGCAACGACTCGAGAGAATGACCCGGGTCCTGGCAGAAATCGTAACAGAGCAACGACTGAATGAACAACTCCAAGCCCAGCAGCGGGGGAGCCAGGCTGTACGCATCTACCGCACCCCCATCTGCCGCCGTGCCGCGCCTACCCGACATGACCTTGCCGGAGCTTTGGTCTGGACAGGGGACGTACTGTCACGAATCTCACGCGGCAGGCTCGTCAGCGCCGCTGCCGGTGCTGCCATCACCCTTGCCGCCCTGTGGCTTGCCAGGCTCATCACCGCTGCCGCACCCACGATCATCCTCCGCGCTTAGACGCCTCGACCGATCTCCCCCATATCGTGCGGGTAGCGATATCTCTCCTACCTACAGACCGCCGGCTGGTCTAGGTCCCTTCTCCTTGTCTCCGTTATATTGCTTGCACGTCCTTCTCCTTTCTGATGTATGTGTTTCTCTTTGGTTGAGTTTGCGCGTTCTTCTCCTTTCTTACGTATGTGTTTCTCTTTGGTTGAGCTTGCGCGTCCTTCTTCTCTTTCCTCACTGTTCTTGCTTGCGTGTCCTTTCTCCTGTTGCCGCGAGTAGAGTGTTGGCCACGTGGCGGCCGAGTGCGATCAGGTGTTTTCCTTGGACGCGACGATTGAGTCATGATGTGGTATGGAGGAACTGTGTCAGTCTTGCGGTCAAGCTGTGATTCCACAGAAGGAAGGAAAAGTATAAAAGGAAGAGCGCGGTAGCTAGTCTGGAGATTCTTCTCCACACAATCTATTATCTCTCTCCACAGACCTATCTCTCTACCTCCGTAACCCGGCACTGCGACCACCACCTGTAAGAACCTACTAGAGATTAAGGTGAAGTCGGATACCGCCACAGCAAAGTCGAATACCGCAACGAGACCATGCCAGGCATGCAGAGATTAGGGCGAAGTTGGATACCGCTACAGCAAAGTCGAATACCGCAACGAGACACGCCAGGCGTGCAGTGATTAGGGCGAAGTCGGATACCGCTACAGCGAAGTCGAATACCGCAACGAGACCATGCCAGGTGTGCAGAGATTAGGGCAAAGTCGGATACCGCCACTGCGAACTCGAATACCACAACGAGACCACGCCAGGCGTGCAGAGGTTAGGGCGAAGTGGGATACCGCCACAGCGAAGTCGAATACTGCAATGAGACCACGCCAGGTATGCAGAGATTAGGGCGAAGTCGGATACCGCCACAGCGAGACTACCAGACCTCCTACGTTGCCTGTTGAGCTGCACGGACTAGTGAGACAGGATCTTGACAGCTAATCACGTGACCGGTTTTTTTGTCGCAGTTAAACTTGACCTCAACGAGCTGGAGACTGACAGTTCATTGTGTTTTGAGATGCCAAAGCCTTGGTCTAGGCAATAGTGCTGATATTTGAGTGGAAGTAAGTTCACAAGACGGGTAGGCAGTAAACAATTCAATTGCTACTACTACAGTCTTTGAATTAAGCCATGAGTAACTCGCCGATGTAAAGTTGTTGCCTGTATGGTGAGGGTTAAGACTGCCACTATCGATAAGGTAAAGATCAGGTTCAACTATAAAAACTATAGCTGGCCAAGCATCTAGGCACCTAGGTGTACAGCTTCATCAGCACTTCGCAACACATTTGCAGATTGTGAGTGATATCTGGTGAAAGTTGATGTTTGGTGCAATTATTTTAGCGTTCAGGGTATACACAGGCTGACTTGGTTGGTAGGGTGTAGTCATAGTTGATCAAAACAAAAAAAAGTGCACCAGTGGAACAGGATTTGAACGTGCACCTCTCACTACTCAATGGTTAGACAAACCTGTCATTATGTGCATTTTCATGATGTGTGCTACTAACTACACTACCCAAACTGGTGGTGTTTGAAGTATGAAATATTATATTATAAAGAAGAGAAAATAATCGACTGTGCCGGCAACAACTTTGCGCCGCCGAGTTACTCATGGTTTAATTCAAAGACTGTAGCAGTAGCAATTGAATTGTTTACTGCCTACCTACCTTGTGAACTTACTTCCACTCAAATTTCGGCGCTATTGCCTAGATCTAGGCTTCGGTATCTCGAAACACAATCAACTGACGGTCTCCACATCAGCAAAAAATTTGAGAATTCCTAGGGAGCTCCTGTAGCTCCCGTAGCTCCCGTAAGCATCGCTAACTCCCGTAAGAGGAGATGTTATATTTTGCTCCCGTAAGAATTTAAAAAAAAAAAGTGCTTTATTTTTAGCTGAATCCTCGAGAAATATTAGTTCAAATTTACGTCTCACCTGTAAAAAAAGCAATATATTTCAACTTTCCATTTTTTTGCTAATGCAGCTCATTAATGTCAAGTTTAACTGTGACAAAAAAAACGGTCATGTGATTAGCACTACCAACGACATGGAGTTCGCCCCACCATCAGTTCATTTATCTCCTAAGTACGGCCACAGCTGCCACTTCTCCATAACTTCGCTTTTTTGCAACACACCCCATCCAAATCATTACGAGTTGAAGTAATACCCACCACCAACCTACTCATGGCTCACCTATCATCGTACATGTTACAGAAACACCCTGTTACGCATCACTGGTGTCACAGGGCAGGTCCCAGAGCTCGATTTTGGTTTGGTTGTTTGATTTCGTTCTTATTGCCGGCACCTCGCTCCGGATGTCTTGATCTTGGAAAGAGTGTTGTCACCTTGCACCGGATGTCTCGATCTTAGAAAGGGTGTCGGTTCCGGGCCCAGGTTGCATAAGAGAATGTTGTATGAGTTGCATGGTTATGAGCACATATGTGAGTATGAGTACATATGTGAGTTGCGCGGGTATGAGTAGGAGGACGTATGGGAGTTGCGAGAACTGTGTATATAAGGAGGGCTGTCTCCTGTGTTTTGTCTTCTTCTTCCCTTCATGCAACCTCTTGTATTCTATTCGGAATATCAACCTCGTCTCTGTTTCCTCCTTTTCCTCCATTCCACCGTATCTCTGTATAGGCGACGCTCATCTAGTGCTGCCCATCTCTGTCCGACATGTCCGTCCGACACTATCCATCTCTGTGTTCGACACATCTGTCTGTCATTGTCCATTCTTGTCCGACACGTCCATCCAATGCTGTCTGTCTCTCTGTCCGACAGATCCGTCTGATACTGTCCGTCTCCCTGTCCGACACGTCCGTCTGACCTTGTCCGTTCTTGTCCGACACGTCCGTCTGATGCTGTCCCTCTCTTTGTCCGACACATCCATCTGATGCTGTCAGTCTCTGTCTCCCGTTCCCATTCCTGTTCCCGTTCCCGTTCCCTTCCCGTTCCCGTTCCCATTCCCATTCCCATTCCATTCCCGTTCCCGTTCCCGTTTCCCCCCTCCTGCTTCCGCTCCCGCTCTTGCTTGCGTCACCAGAACTCACTCGAGTACCTTGGAGAATCGCCGCCGTTATACTAGATTGCATCTTTTATTCTAACCTACTCGTAATGAGTTCGGAAACCATGGACACGGACGCGTCCGGCTCCACCCTCGAACAGCGGTTCATCCAGCTGCAGGCCCAGGTGGTGGCCATGGCTACAGCTCAGGGTGGTACCAATGCTGCCCAGAAGGGGTTTCCTGATGCGCCAATTTTCGACGGCGGTAAGGCCGAAGAATTGCGCACCTGGATTATCCAGCAGCGCAACAAGTTGGCCGCATAACCCCATCGTCACCCCGATGACCAGGCGTGCCTCTGATATGCAGTCAACCGCCTCTCGGGGGCCACCCTCTGCCTGATTCGCGGCTATTTATCTGAGAATAATGGACGAATCCGGCTCGAATCCCTGAACGCACTCCTCGACCTCTTCCCCCAGGCGTTCGACGACCCCGATAGAACCCGCACTGCCAACCGTGAGATTCGAAATCTCAAGCAAAAGAGCCGCACTTTTGCTGCCAATTTCGCCGAGTTTGGTCAGATCATGGGAGACCTAAACTGGAACGAAGAGGCCCAGAGAGAACAATTGTACGAAGACCTCTCGGATGAAATAAAAGATGCCTTGGTCACCTCCCGTCCTCGATCCGATAGTCTGGGTCATTTGATCCAGATCTGTCGGGAGTTGGACAACCGGATTCGCGCTTGTGCCGTGGAATGGGTCCAGCCTGGCCGTACCCAGTGACTGCCCCGCTCCGTGCCATCCTCAGCCAGCACCCCCACCCTGGCTCCAGCGAATCCGACGGGCACCAACAGCGGACATTATGGCGTGGCGCCTATGGACTTATCGGCCACGCAGAGGACTGCTGAGAAAAATCGTATCAGACAAGAACGCATGGCCCGGGGCGAATGTCTGTATTGCGGAACTGTTGGTCACTTCCTCCGCGAATGCCCCGAACGCGCTGCCTCTCGGAACCGCCGTCTGGCTATGGCAGCCACCGTCAATACGACTGCCGAACCTGACGCTGCCGTTCCGAACGAGCAGTCGGGAAACTAGCTGTCCCATGCCAACCGGTTGGCACCGGTATGGGACGTTCCCCATTGGTTTCGTCGTTTCCCCATTTGCAATTGCCTGCTGTAGTTGGTCGAGGGGTGGAAGAATGTGAATTAGAAGGAGAGCATCTTTTTGTTGCAGCTACTCTCCGTAATGGTGACCATTCTATCCAAACTCCTGCAATGATTGACACAGGCGCAACGGGCTTTGCATTTATCGACGAAAACTTTGTACGCCAACACAAATTTCCCCGCTATAGACTAAACCCTCCCCGAGATCTCGAAGTAATCGATGGACGGCCCATCGAATCCGGCCAAATCACCCATCTCACCAAGATTTCCTGTCAAATACAGGATCACACCGAAATGTTACCCGCTTTCATCACCAAGTTAGGACACTTCTCGCTGGTTCTCGGGATTCCTTGGCTCCGAAGACATGCCGTCGTTACCGATTTTGTCAGTAATTCGGTCCGATTTCAGTGCCCCGACCACCAAAATCCACCGGCGGCACCTCGAGTGGCATTACAGACAATAGGCGTGGCACTGAAGATGACAAACATGGCAACAGAAACGCCAAAAGGAACTACAACGCCACGCCCGGGCGTGGCACTGAAGCCACCGGACGTGGCATCGAACCTCAAATCTAAGTCTCCTGCGATTTGCGTAATCTCTTCGGCTTCCTTGAAGAAACTAATCCGACGAAAGGAATCGGTTCAAATCTTTGCTATGAGCTTGTACGACATCAACAAAGCTCTTGAAACGCCTACACCGAACCCACAAGACACTGAGCAGGCAGAGCCTCCAGATTATGAGCGATTGAAATCCCTAATTCCTCCCGAATATCACTCGTTCCTTCCCCTGTTCTGCGAATCCATTGCAAATAAGTTACCTCCACAACGCCCATACGACCACCGCATTCCCTTGAAAGAGGGATTCGAACCGCCCTTTGGACCGCTATATTCCCTTGCCCGTCACGAGTTGGAAGCCTGCAAGAAATGGATCGAGGAAAATTTGGATAAGGGATTTATCCGGGCCTCTTCATCCCCGGCCGGAGCCCCGATCCTGTTTGTCAAGAAGGGCGACGGATCGTTGCGATTGGTGGTGGATTACCGAGGCATCAACGAAGGAACCGTCAAAAATCGTTAGCCCCTTCCGCTGATTCGGGAAACACTGATGCGGATATCGAAGGCTCGGTTTTTCACGAAATTGGATGTTCGTGGAGCGTACAATCTCATTCGAATGGCAGAAGGAGAAGAATGGAAAACCGCCTTCCGAACCCGTTACGGCCTATTCGGATACGATGGAAGAACATACTCGGCATGTCCACCGAGTATTTGAACGACTGACCGATGCCGGCCTCCACCTCAAACCGGAAAAATGTGAATTCCACAAAACGGAAGTTAAGTATCTGGGACTAATCATTGGTGCAGATGGCATCAAGATGGATCCGTCCAAGGTTGAAACAGTGAAGCCGTGGCCCCCTCCCGAAAATCTACGAGATGTGCGAGCGTTCTTGGGATTCGCAAATTTCTACCACCGATTCGTCAAAGGATACTCAATGGTAGTTGAGCCACTGACACGGCTGACAAGGAAAGGCCAGCCGTTCAAGTGGGAGACAAAGCAACAGGAATCGTTCGACGGACTGAAAACCTCCTTTACAACGGCACCCATTCTGCGTCGGTTTGATCATGACCGCGACATTGTGGTGGAAACCGACGCCTCTGACTTCGTCTCCGCCGCAGTCTTGTCGCAATACGACGACGAGGGAACCCTACACCCTGTGGCCTTCTTTTCAAAGAAACATTCCCCCGCTGAGTGCAACTATGAAATTTATGACAAGGAACTGATGGCAATTGTCCGGACGTTTGAGGAGTGGCGCGCAGAGTTGCAATCAGTGGAAAACCCGATATCGGTCTTAAGGGATCACAAGAACTTGGAATATTTCACGACAACCAAACTGCTCAACCGCCGGCAAGTGAGATGGGCGCAGTTTCTCTCCCAATTCAACTTCAAAATCGTCTACAGACCGGGGAAAGCGGGAGCCAAACCGGACTCCTTGACTCGAAGATCCGGAGATCTTCCTAAGGAGGGGGATAAATGACTGGCCGAAAACTTCCATGCCGTCATAAAACCACACCAAATCCTACAACTCGAAGCCGGACTCAGACTCGGACTTGGACTCGAGGTATGCAGCGCCGGACTCGAAGACGGACGTGAACTCGGACTCAAGGAACGCGGCGCCAGACTCAACGACAGAAACGGACTCGACTGCGGACTTGGACTCATCAATGCCAAAATCGCCGAACTATTCTTTGAAGCCTACAAGTGGGATCCTTTTCCCACAAAGGTGCTGGCTATCCTAGAGAAGGAGGTTCGCTATTGTAAGGATATTACACTATCAGAGTGCTCTCGAAGCCCAACGGGAAGATTACGGTATCGAGGAAAGTTTTATGTCCCTACCTACGGCCCTCTGAGATTATATCTGATCCAAACGCATCACGAAGTACCGGTAGCAGGCCACCCCGGACGATGGAAAACACTCGAATTGCTCTCAAGGAACTACCACTGGCCGAAAATGCGGCAAGATATAGAAAGGTTTATAAGGAACTGTCACACTTGCCGGCGATCGAAAACCAGTCGACACGCACCCTTTGGAGTCCTCCGCCTATTGGCGATTCCCCAGCAGCCATGGCAGGACATTTCGATGGACTTTGTCACAGGCCTACCGCGATCAAAGGATCAAGATGCTATCTGGGTGGTAGTGGATCGACTCACGAAACAGCGGCATCTTGTCCCGTGCAGCACTACTGTCGATGCCCGTGATCTGGCTGACCTGTTCCTCCAATACGTCTTCCGATTACATGGACTTCCACGAACAATAACTTCGGACTGAGGGCCTCAATTTGCCTCTGTATTCTGGCATCGTCTCTGTGCACGACTGGGAATCGAACCGCAGCTGTCTACTGCTTTCCATCTACAGACTGATGGTCAGACCGAACGAATGAATGCCGTAATGGAACAATACTTGCGGTCGTACGTGAACTACCTGCAAGACGATTGGTCTGACTGGTTGCTGATCGCGGAATTCGCATCGAACAACCATACCTCGGAAACGACGGCTGTATCTCCATTCTTTGCGAATCTCGCCAACGACCCTCGCTGGCAATCCGACCTTTCAGCCTCCCTACCCAACCAAGCAGAAGATCAACAAGTGTGTTCTGCGGCAAAAGCATTGTCCGAAATTCATAACCACCTGCGGACAGAAATGCATCGCACTCAACTCCGCTACCAGGAAACCGCAGACACCCATCGCCTCCCCGCTCCGGAGTATCAGGTGGGGGATCTTGTGTGGCTCGACGCTCGAAATTGGAAGACTCGATGACCATCAGAAAATTTGGATCATCGACGGCAGGGTCCCTTCAAGATCGGACCCAAGATTTCCTCTCACGCCTTCCTGTTGGAACTTCACACCTCGATGCAGGTACATCCTGTTTTTCATGTGTCCTTACTTGAGCCGGCAGCATAGGATCTGCTTCTGGGACAACAACAATGACAGCCTCCTCCAGTGAAAATCGACAGTGAGCAAGAATGGTTTCTGGATTCCATTCTTGATTCTCGAATGTATCGAAGACGACTAGAGTACCTTGTTAAATGGATCGGATTTGATCACCCAAATTGGGAGCCAGTAGGAAACGTCAACAAGCTAGAAGCGGTTACTCGATTCCACGAACAATACCCCCACAAGCCAGGCCCTCTCGAATAAAGCTTTACGGGAGCTCAGCGATAGGAGGGGGATACTGTTACGGTGCAGGTCCCGGCGCTCGATTTGGGTTTGGTTGTTTGATTTCATTGTTGATGCCATGCACCTCGTTCCGGATGTCGCGATCTTGGAAAGAGTGTCGTCACCTCACTCCAGATGTCTCGATCGTGGACAGGGTGTCAGTTCCAGGCCCCAGTTGGATAAGAGAAGGTTGTATGAGTTGCATGGTTATGAGCACATATGTGAGTATGAGTACATATGTGAGTTGCGCGGGTATGAGTAGGAGGAGGTATGGGAGTTGCGAGAACTGTGTATATAAGGAGGGCTGTCTCCTGTGTTTTGTCTTCTTCTTCCCTTCATGCAACCTCTTGTATTCTATTCGGAATATCAACCTCATCTCCGTTTCCTCCGTTTCCTCCATTTCCACCGTATCTCCATATCAGCAACCCTCATTTAGTGCCGCCTGTCTCTGTCCGACATGTCGGTCCGACACTGTCAATCTCTCTGTTTGACACGTCCATCAGACGTTGTCCGTTCTTGTCCGACATGTCCGTCCGACGCTGTCCGTCTCGCTGTCTGACACGTCCATCCAACGCTATCTGTCTCCCTGACCGACACGTCCATCTGACGTTGTCCGTTCTTGTCCGACACGTCCGTCTGACACGGTCCCTCTCTCTGTCCGACACGTCTATTGGATGCTGTCGGTCTCTGTCTCCCATTCCCGTTCCCGTTCCCGTTCCCGTTCCCATTCCCTTCCGGTTCGCCTTCCCATTCCCGTTCGATTCCCATTCCCATTCCCGTTCCCCCCCCCTCCCGCTTCCGCTCCCGCTCTCGTAGGCATTCCTCTTCTGCCGTTATTCTTCTCGCTGGCCAACATCGCATACGCATTGCCAGTCTGGCCTCATTCTCCTTGCTGGCCTACCTCTTGTACGCCTTGCTGGTCTGCTGTCATTCTCCTCGCTGGCCTACATCTCGTTCGTATTGCGCGTCTGGCATCATTCTCCTTGCTGGCCTACATCTCGTTCGTATTGCAC
>Ga0307516_10010461_pt1 | contig 10192 bp, 10 predicted proteins | sample 19_EM_MG_FD_203310 | JGI IMG/M metagenome (GOLD analysis project Ga0307516, IMG submission 203310) | Populus trichocarpa ectomycorrhiza microbial communities from riparian zone in the Pacific Northwest, United States - 19_EM | ecosystem: Host-associated > Plants > Roots > Unclassified | place...
ATACAATGTACATGGCGGGTATGCCTTAGTCATGGGGTCTGCGAGCTCGGCAGACGACGGCTGAACTTGAGGTCGGATTCCAGCCCAACGATGGCCAAGGTCTTGATGCAGTTCCCTTTCTTGTCCACTGTGATCGAAATTCACTCATCCTCCCCAAGTCGACAAGCTTGATGAGCGTGCCGAGCCCGTATGGCCGTACGAAATGGGCGTGGAGGTGATGAGATTGGTTGGCGAGGCTGGGGGCTGGGGGAAGTTGGAGGTGTGGATGCTGGTTCTCTGGTGCTTGCGCATCGCGGCTCATTCAGCCAGAAGGAAATTCGTCCAAAACGACCCATTTTGCCCCCCTCACCGGAGAATCCCAGAGCTAGTATTCCTTCGTAGCGCGGGAGTGCTGCCACCAGGTAATGCGAGAAACGGGGCTCCCGGCCCGGCTTCTATGCCGCGTGCAAACGAGAGGGGGTGGGGTACGACATCGAACACACCCAGAAGTACGGTGGGGATCTCAATACCCTCATTCTTGTAGGGTTCTGCCATCCTCCATGTTGCCGTTCGGGTTCTACGCAGTCGGCTTCGCGTTCGCCGCTGGCGTCCGTAGGGGCTCGAGGTCGAACCGTATCCCAGCGAACGGTCGGTGGTCTACCTTCGAGCGGCTCTCCTCAACCTCGACCGACCCGTCGTTCCAGATGAAGAGCCGACTGTCACAACCTCGGGCCCCCTGTGTGCAAACTTTCTCATGTCGTTGTTGATCGTACCCATTGCAATGCTGGAGAAACGGTGGGTATTGGATCACTACCACGGCACACCCGTAGGTTGGCGGCTGAACGTTGCAGCAACTCCCAGGGCAGATGGGAAACCTCGAGATATGGCCATTGCACTTGCTCACCAAGAGTTTCCCGAACACGGTTCTTTCTTGCGGCCTGCGATACCGCACGGGCTCGGACACTCCCGCCGCGTCATCGATCATCCCCTGTCCCGTTGTGTGGTCGTAATCGGAGAAACGCCTTAGAGTGAGCGTCTTTTCCAAACCCCGGTTGGTAACCCTCCGCGTTCTCCGAGAAAGCGCAAAACTTCGAGACGGATCCTCGCTTATCTTTCGGGCTGCTTGGATTGTGAGATGGGTCCAATCTAACTATAACGTAGGGAATAACTGGGGGAACGATCATACAACTAGAGGAGTCCTAGGGGTCTGTGACAAAACCCACGAGAAACGCCCCGTCTTACGACACCATCGGGGCACTGCCAGAATCGTATCCCATAGGTCGCACTCTCGGAAGAAGGTATAAAATTCTGATATCCCTATAACGCCGTAGGGATGCCCTCTCATGCGACACGACGGGGAGCCGATCCGCGAATCGAAGGCGGCCAACGACCTCCCCCACGAAATCTAGTCAACGATATTATAAATCAACTCGGGGAACGGTCAATCTACCCTCGGCGAGGTGGGAATGTGAGGCATTGAGCAGGTGACCCTCAGGTCGTTCTTCCAGTGGCCTTCGGCTCTCCCGAGGTTCTACGACCCCTGGAGATTTCGGATTCTCTACTCGACCGGCGTAGGAACCAACCTTGACGGCTATGCGATCAATCGCGGACGGCGCGGTTGCACTCGGCATCCCCGCCAGGGCAGTAGGCTCTGTTCGCCCCGCAGGACGCTGATTTGTTCTGACACACATCGATGGAACGCGTTTCTTTTTCGTTCCCGGAATACGCGGAGTTGTAATTAGTGTGGACGTCGTAGGGTTTGTCTGTCCACCCGAGCGATTCTTGGCGTTCCTTGGGTCGGAGCTTCGGGTATGATTCGGATCAAGCCGAGACTACCGAGAACCCGTCAATCCCCACCGTTTGTCTTTCACATACGTACACCCAGACCGACCACCTCCAATCCTCCAGCGCCGGTCAGGGCTGGTCTTCGACTTGACGAGACACACAAGTCAAGAAAGCGGGAAATCACAACTGAAACGTCGAGGGCAACGCGACCATAACACTGTCGCACAAAATTGGGCTGGCGTTATCGAAGGTATTGAGTGTGTTGACACAAATATCGAAATAGTGAGTTAGGGGCGGACCATGTCCATGTGGTTTCTGGTATTCACCTTGGAGGGAAACGCTGACAAGTTCACAGGGCCCCGGCCGCGTTCTCGCTAGCCGTGAATGGAATGAACGTAATGACAGGTGGTGACGAAACTTTCATTAAAGCTGCCAGTCCTGAACGTCCGGGTCTGTCGACCTTATGTCGCCCCCCCATGCCACTGAACGCATTTATATCCGCTACGATGACCACCAGGACATACGGAGCGTGCGAGGCGTGTCGGTGAGTATACGCTCGGATTTCCCATCGCGAATTACGTTCGGGAGATTGACTGGGGTGTTCATATTTTCGCAGAGCTCGGAGAGTGGTAAGCCCATCTTACCTCGTACAGAAGCCCTGAATCTCACAAAATGGAATTCCTGACCACCCTCTTAATTGTTCGAAGAGGTGTGTTCCGAGCACCCCTCGCTGCGTCAGATGTATGGATTTAGGCATCCAAGATTGTGCGTACGGTTCGGTGAAGAAGAGGGGTGTTGGTAACACCCTGCGCATGGGCCAAGCGTGTACCCCCTGCAGGTGAGTCGCCCCTAGTGGTCTTTTGGCGAGTGTGTGTGCAACTGATGCAAATCCCTTTCTCTTTTTTGGGTCAGACGAAGGAAAGCGGTAAGTGAAGATGCGTTCAGGGTCGGATCCAGCGAACGCGAGAGTTCACTCCATCCCACCAGAAATGCGACGCCAAACGGCCCTGCACGACGTGCGTGAACGGAGATAGGGATTTCGAGTGCAAATATGAGCCGCGGCGACGACCTCGTCCCACTGATACCAAAGCGCTTTCTGTTTCGCAAGATCGCATGCGCGATCCTCTAAACACCCGGACTTTGCCCTCCCGAACGCTCTCCAATGGGTTCTCGTTTTTTGAATCTGAATTTCCAACATGGCCACCACATGACCCCCCCGTTCTCACTCAGTCGAGTTCCGGCGAGCCCGCTTCCTCCCTTCTCCGGGAACTTTCACCCCTTATCCACAAGGCACCACCGCCGTGCCACTCGTCGGATATCTCGGTGGTACAGAAAATCCATGGTACTACGAATTGCATCCCACGTCCTGTTACGCCCACCTTCACTGTCATCCCATCCATCCATTTCCGAACCATACCCCGCCCCCTTCGAATCCCGTTATCACTCATCCCGCCGGAGCACGTGCAAGTTTCCTGTGTTTCCGGAAATGATACGTGCATGGCCTAGTATGTGCTCTCTCGGCTTCTAACATTTTCACGGGACTAACCCATAGTACGCTAGCCGCTTATGGTCGTTATCTCGAATGCATAAACTAGGACTTTATTTGGGAACGAAGAAACAAGAAGCCCTCCTCCGTGGAGACACCTCCAATGTTGTGGTCAACCAACACTTTGTATACGGTCTCCAGGCGGCCGGGATGTATCTTTGCGGTGCCCCGGGCGAGTCACACACTATGGTTCGGTTGCAGGCGAAGTACAGCCAGAAGGCTTGGGAAACCCTCATCGAGATCCACAAAACCGACGACCAGAAACTGAAAGCCCAGGGGGTGCTGGTACTCGTGTATATCCTCATCATTATAGGGTTCGCGGCAGGCCCTCCATTATACCTCTCGAAGGTTTGCAAACTCATCGACAGTGCGAACCTCCAGTTTTTGCCAGTATACGGACGCCCCCCCGAACTATCGGAGCAAGTTCGTGAGGACGCTGCGGTGCTCTCGCAAACAATATATATAGAGAATTACCTTTACTTGGCATTGGGCGGGTCGGCCCCGGTGATGACGGCAAGGATCGAAAGGGAATTTCGGATGGACCTCCAGGTGAGAATCCTCCGACTAATCGTTGTGGGGCTCGGGGGGACTCAGCGATCTGGTCTAGCGAACGTATCCACTTCTGTTTGATATTTGCCCGTTGACCATGCGGACCCAAGGTATTCTGTTGGTTAGGGACGCGGTCTCACTTCTGGACTCCCACCCCTCCGATAGTAAGCTTGACTCGAGCGTTTTAACCCGGGCGGCGACTGATTTGTTGTGCCATCTTTAGGTGTTGGAGGGGCGAGTGGCCGACGAGAGTCGTGTCACCAGCTGGTTCTTCATTTGGACGGATTCTCCAAGGCCCTGATGGGGAACCTACAACGATTTATCGAGACGGGGGACAGCAGCGGTGTTTGGACAATCTGGACGTGCTGTGTTACATGCCTAGGGCACCTGGCCGCCTTGTGCCATCTCATCAGCCAGACAGAGTCGATCATGAGAGGTTCTATGGAAGAACTGTGCGATCTGACATTGGGCAAACTCGGGAACATCTCCAATGAGGTGCATATCGAAGGGTACTCACAATTCGACGTTTTAACCGGGGTACGTATCCCAGCGGCTTTGCTTTGAGTGAGGAGGATACTGACCAAAAACGTTGATCAGATCTCTTGGCAAAGGGCGTTGAACACCATCGATGTGCGTATCGGATCGCTCTCCCGCGATGAAAGTGAACCGCTGCGACATTGGAAAGGGGTCATAGAGAGGGCGTATGCAGACTTTCAGGCAAATCTTCCAGGCTATGAACCGTGCCTCCTCGGTTCGATGATCCTGTCGGAAGATGGTCGGACGGCGGACTCGGCCTCCCCAAATTTCTTACTACACGAGGAACGGGAGCCTTACGGACTTTAATGTAGAATAATGCTGCATTATGTACATATTTAAAGCCACTGCCCCACGAGGCCGCAGCATATAATGCGTGATACATAAGCTGATCTAGTGACGTTGTGGACCCCACCGGGAGTGAGCGTCCCTGAGGTTCACTAGACCCCGACGCCCAAAGTCCACCTCCTCTCGTTCGTCTCTGGCTAATCAGCGTCAATAATAATTGGGTTCGCACCCGGTCAAACCATCTACAACACTTCGAATTCATTAATCATTTCCAACCCTGCGCCCTGAGTCAAGCTAGGATACCGAGAAACGGACAAAGGACGACCCCCTCGCAACTCCACTACGTTCTGATCGCGGATCTGATACTCGGGGCCAATGTGGTGCTTTTCTCCCCTTGACTTGTTCCCTCGGACATCCAGCGATGGTGGACAGGAACGGAAGGCGGATTTGGAAGCTGTCACCCGATGAGCCGCGGTTCGGTGTGGATCCACGTGTGGTTTTATCTTCCATACTAGACGGGCCTGTGAGTCCGGTCCGATGGAACTGGAACGTGAGTGCGAACAGGAGGGATGATTATACATCCGTAGGAGTGCTAGGATGCCCATGACGAAACCCGCGAGAAACTACCCGTCCGTTGGGACACTGCTTGAATCACAACGCACAATGCACCTTCTCGGAAAATAACATAAAGTTCGGATACTTTGAGCCCTTATCCCGGCCGTCGAAGAACGCCATGTTTGCGGAGAGTGGCGGAGGGGTCGGGCCCGGGAGTCTGGCCTCGATATCTGACCAGGCCTCTGCAACGATTTCCTGACAACGCCGTAGTGATGTTCCCTCCTCATGCGACAAGTAGCCGATTCGCGAATCGAAGGCGGCCAGGGACCTCTCCCACGAAATCTAGTAAACGACGTTATCAGCTCGTCCACCTTCCGGAACGGTTAACCCAGTGACGTACCCTGAGTAACAGGTCGAAGTACGTGTATCCGTCAAAGCTCATTTCCTCCGTGAGGTGTCCGAGTCGCTTTAACGATGAATCGCAAATAGCATCCATTCGGGGTTTGAAGTTGGGTTCCAAGCGGCTGATGAGGTCACACAACACCGCAAGATGCGCCAAACAGCCAACGCAACTGCTCTGTATTATCTCTGCACCTTGGGTATCCCCGATCTGGAGGAACGTTCGCGCATTCCGCAGGAGGGTGTTGGAATAATCGTCGATACAGGTCACCAGATCGTCGCATATCCGTTTCCACTGGTCTGGCTTCGCTCCTATGACAAAGTGGGGGGATGGTTAACTTGGTCGATGACGAGGTAAAATAACCCACTGTGGGCCGAAGAAAGGGCCATGACTGCATCCCTGACTAACAAGACCCCTTGCGTCCGCATGATCAAAGGACAGATCCTAAACAGGTGGGAGTAGGTTTGCTGTACGCACATCATCAACCCACACCACGGGGGTGAGGAAGCAAAGCCTCACCTGAAGATCCTGTCGGAACTCCTTCTCGATTCGGGCTGTCATCATCGGCTCTGTTCCATCCACGGCCAAGAACATGTAACTCTCCAAGTAAATAACCTGGGAGAGTGCTACGATTCGCTCGCGGATATCCTCCGTGAGCCCCGGTGGGCGGCCAACAGCCGGAATGAACCGGAGGTTTGCTGCGTTGAGAGAGATACATGTCTTCGCGAGCCATTGGCGGGCGGGGCTGAGCCACCTTGCGTGGATGCTCATAGCAACGAGGGACAGCGATACCTGAACCGCGAGATGTCTATCACTCCCCACGTTGACTTCTGCAACTTGTTCAAAAGCTCGCTGAGCGTGTTTCGCGCGCAGCATGACCATTGCGGGTGTGTGTTCGACACCGGCACAGAAATACATCCCGAGCCCAGCCAAAGCGTGGACGAAGAATGGATTGACAACAGTGTTCGAGACGTCCCCACGCAATACAGCGTCTTGCTTAGGACCCGGAAGATAAATACCAAAAGCCCTTAATCGCAGTAGAGCAGCAAGACGACTGAACAAACGAGGTCAACTCCTGCGATGCCTGGGCACGACCCCCGAGGAAAGAAAGCACCCACAATGCCATGTCTAGTTCTGACGACGTTGTGTCGGAGACTTGGAAGTGTTCTGGACCCAAGAAGGACAGCGGTGTGTGAAGCTGGCGAGGGATACTGAGGAACCGGAGGGATGGGAGGACGGAGGGGGTGGGTGTCGCAGCGGGCGGAACTGGTCGGGGAGGTTCTTCTTGGATGGACACGAGTTTTAGCTCTGGGATAGACCCTTCCCAAGGGGCGAGAGGTTCGAATCCAGGCGAAACGATACCAAGACTGGGGAGGGAAGAAACTTGATTGTTCGTGAGAGGTGAGCGATGTGGATTCCTTTCGCCCTTGGATGAGAAGGGGTGGACTTGGGCTGTGGTGGGCGATTCCTCTCGTATACGTGTTTTCACGTACACGCAGTCAGATTTCCCACCATTGAAACACGGGGTACAGGGCTGTTTTGCGTCGCATCTCTGTGCATCGTCGTCACACCGAAGTAAGCACCGCAGGTCTGTTACTGAACGGGGCAGAAGGCTCACCCGCTTCCTCCTGCTGATATTCCGTGCGGGGTGTTTGATCAGTGGCTGTATCTTTTCGTTCACCTGGTTGGGACTTGACCCTCACCGACACGATTGACAAGCCTCTCCCACCCCCAAAGTGTTCCCTGAACCCCTTTTCATCACCGGCACATACAAGCACTCATCGATCCTCAATTCCGCGCACCGTAAGCAACGTGGGATTGCAGGCGTACACTTCTTTACAAGTGAATTTGAATCACCACCGCCGGCAAAACAGGATTAGGGTGACTTACCACTTTTCGAACCCTGAACCATCGCGGTGTGCGTGCAAGCATTGGTCAGAACGTGGAGAGAGAGGGGGGAAAACGCTGTTTCCAGCTTACCTGCATGCCAAACACGCTTTTTTGGCAGTCATCTTTGAGAGGGACAAGTGAACGCATATATGCGGACGCGCGCAGAGATACGATGTCGTGTGAGGGCGCAGGCCCTTGGCATGCAGATAAGTATAACGACAATACAGAACCGCTGACAGAAGAGATCCCCCGCGTCTCATCACGTCTCCCACGAGTCTAGCCGTAGCAGATCGGTACTACGGCCGGCACCATTTTGGTACCAGCCGCTTTTCAAAGGGTCGAGCCCGATTTGTCGTTTGCCTTCTGATTCCATGGAGTTCGGCATCCCCGCCCCGTTGAATTTTACCCGCTATCAAATAGTCGGCGACGACTCCTATAGGCCGCGAGTCAAGGGAAAGAATCGGGTTGCCCACCTATGTGCGGTAAACGAGTGAACTGCCAGAACCCCCGTGGTGCGGGGATCCGGAAAAGGGTTTGAGCGGCGCTTACTTATACCCGAGATGACACCCGCTCTCGGTCTGGTCGATTTGGCTTTTTTGGGGAGTGGCAATTTGAGACGACGGCTGGTCGGTTAGAATGTCATCGTTGCCATGTGAGACACCTGGTGGAAATACGTCCGGGCACCGGCCACCATGGATAACGGCATCACCACCTACATTCACTCCTCGTACGGGTACCACCCAACCTGATCGAAAAGGATCCCGATGTCTCCACCTTTCCGTTCTGTGGGACTCCCCCAGCCGGCCTCGGATTTCCGGTACCCGGTGGAGGTGACATTGACATTCATCACCGGAGTGCTAGCTGTGAATTTCGGACGCCTGCATCCAACATTTCAAGGTTTGCGAGAGGATCTGAATTTCACATCGTGCGTGCTCAAAATGAGTAAGTCGTTCCTGTCAATCCAAAACCTCGTACGACAAACGCAATATATTTCTCCAGGGGGGGAAGAGGGGGCTTGCAATCGGGTCAGGAAGGTTCCGCGGGATAGGGGGAGGACTTACAAGGATAAACCGAGGACTCGGAGGAGGTCACATACCTGCCGGAGGTTCCTTTTCACATAGATCTCCGACCGCTGGGATCGTTGGCTACTGTCGCTGGGAATTGACGTTCGATCCCTCCATGTGCTCGAGGTAAGCACACGGCCATGTAACCAGCACCCACGTCTCTAACCTCAGCCCTCAGCCTCGTCAAGTAATCTCAAATAACCTCTGTGCGCATTTCGCATGGCCATAAAACCACTCAGGGGTTCGGGAGCGAACACCCAAACCTGCGCCAACGGTTGTGGGAGAAACCTCCCCGTCCTGTAGGTGGACCGCATAGCGCATAGATAGATAACTTGCCGACCCGCGTCGAACGGTTGCTAGGGCTTCCGATTTGGAGTTTTACACCCAGTGGGTCATGGCTTCGTAAAATCACAAATGATGAGTGACTTTCCATTGCCCGTTAGTCGTCCATCCTCTTCGAAAAGGGGAACCGTCAGGACCCCAACCGCCGCCCGGGGCTCAGAGTAATGCAAACCGCGGTAACTGGCACCGACGATGGCCCAGAAAATACAACGTGATTGTTGCGTACGATATTTTGAAGGGTTAAGCTGACGTACCGAGGTGGAATGGCCCCTCTTGATGCGCAGGATGTACAATTAACCTATTGATACCCTCCCAAGAACCTTGGAACGTTCAACGTTCAACCCGGGTGTCGGGAGTGATCCGCCCTGGTTCCCTGGAATGTTTCCTGTTGAGTATTACATACTTACACATCGGATCCCCGCTTACTCCTTGTGGGTGACAGTCCGATGACAAATCAAGCAGGTTAGTACTAACATGGCTCTGTACGAAATGGACCCGAAGACCAGCGGGAGATGTGATGGGACTCCGCAGGCGGGGTATGTGAATTGTAATCGCTCAGCACCAAGGCTCTCCGCCTGTGCACCACACTGTGTCTCTACACGGATTCGCGTGCGTCCCTCCCTCAAAGATGACCACCAAAACAGCATGTTTGGCATGTATGTAGGTAAGTTTTTTGCGCCCCTCGTCCCCACGTTCGGACCGACGCTGACGCGAATGCCGCGATTTTGGTGCGGGGTTCGAAAAGTGATAAGTCGCGGTGATCCAGTTTCGTCAGGTTCCAATTGTGGCTGACGGTTGAAACCAACTCCGGAAGAGGTGTATACCTGCAACTCCGCGTTGCTTATGGTGCACGGAATTAGGGATCGGGGAGTGCTTATACGTGTCGGTGAAGAAAAGGGGCCCGGGGAACACTTTAGGGATAGGAGAGGCATGTCGACTTTGCCGGTGAGTCTCGAGCTTGGGTTCACTCCGCCGAAAGACGAACTGTTGATCAACATCCCACACATTTCCTTGCACGACACATTAGCAAGAGGAAGCGGGTAAGCCCTCCCTCTCCTTCGGCGACAGACCTGGGCGCTTATTTCTTGCGATGGTGACGTGCAGAGGTGTGACGCCAAGCAGCCCTGCACACCATGTTCCAAGGACGGGAAATCCAATTGCGTGTACGAACGAAGTTAGGTGAAACGACGCACGCCCAAGAAACCGCCCGCCACCGCTCAGGCTCTTCCCTTCTCATCCAAGAATGAACAAAACCCGCGT
>Ga0307516_10010462_pt1 | contig 10191 bp, 12 predicted proteins | sample 19_EM_MG_FD_203310 | JGI IMG/M metagenome (GOLD analysis project Ga0307516, IMG submission 203310) | Populus trichocarpa ectomycorrhiza microbial communities from riparian zone in the Pacific Northwest, United States - 19_EM | ecosystem: Host-associated > Plants > Roots > Unclassified | place...
GCCCGCCCCCCCGCATTGGTTACCGCCCCCCCCCCCCCCCCCCCCCGCCTCCTGCTGTCGAGGAGAACGAACCGCTCGCCTGCCGCTGGCGAGGCTCGCGGCCAGCCCCCACAGCCATCGCGCCGTCCCTCCCCGTCGGATGCGAAGTCGACTGCGTCCGGGGGCTCGACAAACAATCCCCACCTCGAAGGGAACCACCGCGATCGAAGACCCGGCCACGTCCGCGCGCGCATGCGGTTGTCCGGGACACTGCGGAGAAACACCACGTCACTCGCGCTGGAGGAACCGAAAGCAGGAGTCGCCAGCAGTCGGCGGTGTTTTGCAAATGGACGGACGCGAGGGACCCGCCGGTGTTGCTTCCCGCACTGTTTCGCTGCACCGAAACATGTAGATAGGGCGTGATCCTCTGCAGCGGCAAGCAGCACGTACTTGCCCGGCAGATAACTCCGCACGGTCACGGACTGTGCGTGCGAAACATTGGACGAACCTCACGGCGCTGCGGCCGGGTCACGTATACGTGGCAGATGCGGGGGGGTCGCGTCTCTCGTGGATCCGGCACTCGGCGGTGGGCGACTCCGCACGTTTCCCTTCTCGCTGTTCTTGGTGGCGGTGGTAGTGTCGTGTGTTCCCGCACAGCATCTCCCATCGCGGGCAGCCGGACGGACGGTGTTCGATGGTGTCCGGTGTTCGGCGCACGCAGCGTTCGCTCTGGCCGGGTGAGGAGCGGTCTCCGGAGACGAGTGAGGGACGGGACGGGGCGGGGCGGGACTGCTGGACCTTTGAATCCGGGCGGTACATATGTGCATGGTGCATGTAGGACGGAGATCGATCTGACGCGCCGCCGGCTGCACGGCGCGAAAGCGAGTGACAGATGATGACGCGCCCAGAGTCCGCGCGGAGTGATGTCACGTCCACGGCCATCCGCCTCCCCCCGCCCCAGCTCGCACAAAACCCACACATGGCCGATGTGCGTCGCGATGGCCATCGCGATCGCGCATTCGCGCTCCGATCGGTGGCCCTGCGCTGGCCTGCGCTGGCCTCCGCTCGTCCCATAAACATCTGCCGACGCGGGGGGTGGGGGGTTAGCCCTCGTTGCTCCGCGGGCCGTCGCTCCGCCCAGCGCGCCCATCCGCCGACGGCGAGGGGGCGGGCGGAGCGCTGCGAGATTCGCCTCCCCGCAGCGGCGTCGCGCGCGATGGCGGCATTGCCCGCCGCCGACTGCTTTGCCCCCTCCCCCGCCGCCCGCCTGCCGCCCGCCCGCCGCCCGCCCAAACCCGCAAGACGGACGGTCAGACACTCCGCAGCTGCAACTCCGTGCCCGGCGCTGGTCGGCCTCGCCCACGACGTCAACTCCGTCTCTCCACACGTCGCATCGCACGCTAGACTAGTCTACGAAGTGACTCTGTGCCCGTGTGACCCAGCGTGTCCCACGGCTCGGAGCTGCCGGCGGGGGAAGGACGCCCCCCGTGATCACGAACCGTTGGGTTCGGCGTTGTCGTCGTCATCATACGTGCATGCACGGGGGCGATTGTGAGCGTCGACAGATAGATGGATGTAGGGCAATCAAAAAATAAAAATAAAAATAAATACTACATGACGGGGGAGATCACGCGCAGATAGAGGAGACAGCGAGGAGAATAAAACGGGTGCGTAAAAAAAAAAAACGCAGTGTCATTCAACTACGGCTAGCAGAAGTACATTAAGTACTTGAGTAAGTAGATCCACACGTTCGGTCAGTAAAGATAGAATAAGTAGGAAAGGAGAAGAAAACAAGAATAGAAAAGGAAAAAAAAAATCTAACTCCTGTCTCCCCACCATATCCCCATCCCGAATACCCACCGTCAATACCATAACGTATCCTGGTTTGAAGGTTCGTTTCCAAGAATACCCCCTACCGTTCCCATCCACAAAAAACACCCCCATCCTTTCATCCCCATCCGCGACCTCCGCTCAAAAAAAAAACCAAAGCGAACACATAACCGACAGCCGTAGAGAGAAACAAACAAAAAAAGAGAGAGAGAGAGAGAAAAAAAAGTAACGGACGAAAAGGAGCCGGAAGAGTTGACCGTAAATGGTACAAACCCGGTCAAGACTTTTGCCCCACGACAACCATGGAAGAGCGGAGTCATTCGGAGAATTCCCGTCGTCGGATTATTTTTTTTTTTTTTTCAGTACGAAGTTTGTTTCGGCGCCTCCCGCAAACAGAAGAAAAGAAAAAAAAAACCCCACAAAATCGCAGCGGAATATGTACGCCCATACAACTGAAAGCAGAGGGGATCAAAAACACACATCCGCCGACCGAACCGACCGACCCAGAAAGTACCCGTTTCGCCAACAAAGGGAAGATAAAGATGTAAATGGAAGAGAGAAAAAGGAAAGGAAAAAGAGAGAGAGAGAGACGAGAGGCAGCAAGATACGTCCACGACGAATAGATGTAAATAGATAGCCGCCCGAACCCATGGTTGAGTCGCACCGACCAGGCCGAGAGCGCCGATGACTCATGGCATGTATAAGAACAGCCGGGCCTCGCTCTCTGCTGATCCGTTGTCGCTCGCGACCAGACCTTACAACCCCGCACCGCTCATCGTTGCCCGGCGGCCATAGGTGCTCGGGCGGTACGTGTAGTCGTTGGCGCTGGGCTTTCGGCTGCCGTGCTCCAGCGCGCCGTAACGCAACTGGTTGTGCACCTCCTGCTGTCGCTGCTGGACGTGTCGGAATGCTACGCTACCCTCAATATTGTCCTTCTTAACTTTGGATCCGGATTTGTGGGCCCCACCGTTCAGTTGCAGCTTGACGGGGATCCCCGCGGGATATCTCACCGTGAAGGCCTCCCCGTCTTGGTCGGGCACGGTCATCTGGACCTGCTCGTCGTAGTGGTAGGACCCGCCCGACATGGTGCCAGGCTCTCTGCGGGCGAGCTGACCGTGGCTGCTGGCGCTGTGGCTGTAGTAGTCGGAATGCGACCGCGCGTGGCCGCGCACCACCGGAGGCTCGTCGGAGATGGCGCACGACTCCATAGCGCGCGACAGGGCTGAAGGGCCAAGCCTGCCGGACAGCTGGCCGGACACACCCTGCGAGTGGCTGCTCTCGCGGCGTCGCGGCGGGGGGCCGGGAGTGGCGGTCTTCCGTCGAGCGGACTCGGTGGCGATGGCGCCACCGGGAGGGACCGATATGCTACGGTCGAATCCGTCAAAGTCGCGGTACGGGGCCGACGCCCACGACATCGGACGATCGCCGCTGAGGCGGCTGGGACGGCGCTGCGGGGGCGAGTATTCCTCGCCCTCCGGGTGTGCCGGTTGCTTGACGCTGTTACGGCGTCTCGCGGTGCCTGAGAGCAACGGCGGCGGAGGCGGCATCGCACTGTAGTCCTGGTACGAACCGGGAGTTACCGGGGTTCGCTCCCACGAATCATGGCCGTACGAGCTACCGAACGGCGAGATATACGGCGAGTACGCAGCGTGGCCGGAAGATCCAACGGATGTGTCCAGTGGTGGCGGAGCGTACGCCGAGAACGCTGCGGGGGGACAGGTTGAGGGTGGCGCTGGCGCGGAGACTGGGGACGAGGAGTAGTATCCCGGGTATGCCGATGGCACGGTGTACGACGAAGCAGTGGCGCCGCTGAAGGTTGACAGTGGCCGCACGGGAGTAATAGGCATGGACGACCTCTTCCGCTCAGCCTCCCTGCCGTAAGCGCCGTCGAAGCCAGCATCATCGTACCTGGACGTCGGCTGCTGGTAGCTTCCGTGCCACAATGGCGGCTGGCCGTACGAACCGGTGTACGACCCACTCAGCGCACTCGGCGACGAAGGCGAGGTCTTCGATGTGGTGTCCTTCTTGCAGTCGTCGCAGTCGCACTCGTCAGCGCCGCCGGTCGACGGCATGGTCGGCGACCGCTCTCGAGGCTTTGCGCCGGGAATATTCCGCGGGACGGCTGGGGATGATGTGCGGTTGAACGCCTTGCTGCTCGGTCTCTGGATTCCGGGAGTCGAAGCTCGCTTAAACGCATCCTTTCGTCCCCCGGGACCGGGTGTGGTGCTTGTCGGGGCTGGAGTGGCGGCTTTCGGCGGCGGTGGAGTCTCGTTGTTTGGGGTGTTTGTCGACGAGTACCCCGAATCCGAGACGCCGTCGTAGCTGGAGCTCATCTCTTGCGAAAGGCCGGACTTCCCACGCTGATGCTGTCGACGTGTTAACGGGATGACTTGGGATATTACTGAGTCGTAATCCTCGACATATGGCTGATAGCTGTCCGCAGCCGGCGACGACATGGTGTTGGAGCGATGTTGATGCGATGTGGCCTTGATGTTGCGCTGCTATGGGGATCCAGCCGCCTATCGGTTGGAAACAAGGAAACGGATCTCGACAGGCGCCGAGGGCGTAACGACAAACGGATTGGAAGTGTCCCAGGCGGACAGCGGAACCAACGCGGAAAGGATAGTGTGTACAAGGGGTGCACGCCGGATGGGGATGGGGATTGCTGTTCTGTCGATGGGAGGAGTCAGTGTCGAGCGAGGTTTGCGGTGGTCGGGGTGGTCGGGGTGGGGTGAGGTATTTCAAGTTTGGCGGAGTGCGGAGAGGATTACGAGGAGAGGGGAAGCGTAATCTTATACGGCGACGAGAAGCTGCAGCAGGTGGGGATGGGTGGGGGGGGGGCGACTTGGGTGGTGTGGGTGAGGTGGACAGGACTGACAAAGGCAGACTCAGAAGTGGACGGACACGCTAGTAGGCCAATGCTTGCAGGGAGGTCCAGGACTTGGATTGCGATTCGAGTGCAGTCCGATGAAGAATTGCTCAAACGAAGAGGACGAGACGGGACAAGGGGCTGCTGCTGCTGCCGCGAGCAACTGTTTGGAGCCGGCAATGGGGATTGTGTCGTGCTGGTAGGCGAGACGGGTGGCTGGACGGGGGGGATTTTCCTCTGGGGACGGGGTGCGGGCGCGCTGACGATGACGGGGCAGGGCGAATGGAGCAGCGAGAATCCGGGGACGGAGCGGGTATATAGAGAGAAAAGCAAGTGGCGGCGGTGGGCAAGGGCTGGCCGGTGGTGGTGGTGGGTGGGACACCGCAGATGTATTTTTATTTTATTTTTTTTGCTGTTGATTGTTGTGGTGAAATTGCTGTGGTGGCACAGAACTGGTGGGAGGGTTTTTTTTTTCCCTTGGAGCTGGCCCACGGGCGAGATCCGGGGAATCGATTATCTGCCGATGTGCGGCCTTGGAGGGGAAGCGCCACACAGCCGATAGGAGATATCTCGGCGTCCGTATCGCGAGGAATCGGAGACGTCGCCCCATCTCTCGAACATGCCACCGTGCACGAGAATTGCCACAGCACGGTGCAGAACAGCATGCGAGACACGCCTGTAGGCGTCGTCGGGGGCTCCGCTGCACTTGGTCACGCCATGACGCCGCCGGCCGGTCCGCTGTTCGCCCCAACAGACACTGCGACCCAGGAAACGCTGATCCTGCTCGTCCGCCCCGTCCGTGACGATGGTGGTGCTGATGTGTTGTTTCTCTGCTGGGTCAGCGCAGACAGGGACTGGGACACTGGCAGGGACTGGCAGCGACCGGCAGGGACTGGGCTCGATGGTCAGTCTGCTGCTGCGACGGCGGTGCGACATGCTTCAATATCTGCCCTTGGAGAATCTGCCCCCGTCCAGCATCCAATCGCTGGCCGGCCCTCCAGCGCCAAGCATCGCCGCAACCCCGTGCGCGACTTCTCCGCTCCGCCGCTTCTCGCAGTTCTGCACACTCTGCTGCGGACGCGACTCTCCGCGCTTCTCCGGCCAGCAGTGGATGGTGCCACCGAATCGATATCGCCATCGCACCAATCCCGCCCGCCGCACTCGTTCGGCATTGCCAATCCCGCCGGCGAATGTTGCGGCGAGCGAAAAGCAAGGAAAGCCGTGACCTCTCGCTGCCGTTGGCCCGAGCCTGATCCGGTCCGCTCGCACCACGCCTGCCCGCCCGCCTGCCTGCCTACATGCGCGCATACATACGTGCTTCTTGGCTGCGCCGCGCACTCGGATCCTTCACCTGGCCACTGCCAGATCCAGTGCACTGTTGCCCGTCTTCATTCCGCGCACATAAGCCACTGCTCCATCTCCATTCCCCCCCCTCCCCGTCTCCGTGCGGCGGGGATCCGTTGCGCAGCGCCCAGCAGCAGCTCCCCGCACCGCGTCGTCGGCCAGCCATCCAGTTCGTCGAGCCTCGGTCCGCCCGGAGAGAGCGAGAGTCGCCCACCGCGAGGCATCCTGCGTGCTGCTGCTCCCTCGGGGCTGTCGACGTGGCAAGCGTCCGTTGGGAGCACCGCGAGACGTCGTCCGGAAGGGGCATGGTTGCGGCGGTGGTCTCGGATGTGTCCCTCTCTCTTCGACGGCCGCGAGAGCAGGAAGACGCTCCGCTGGGACTCGACGGTGATACGGTGGTCGGCTTCAACACCGCCGCACCCGCGCCACCTCCACTCCACTCCGCTCCACTCCACCCCACTCCATCCCACTCCACCACACTCCGCACTTCTTCGCCAGCATGACCTCTGCTGCAGCAGACCAGTAACTAGAGGACACCCTCCACGGATCTGCGGCTGGAGATGTGTGCGAGACGATAACCACCGTCCTAGTACGGATCGGTGCTTGTCGTGCGTGTGCAACTCGCGATGTTGCAGTCCGCCGCCACGGCAGCTCCTTTCGGCGCTGATTTGCGGCGGATAGATGAAGAATTCCGCACGAGCACCGCGGCGTGCGTACACGCAACACCCAGCGAGATTCACGGCTCCAGCAGTTGGTTGTTTCCCCGCCGTGCCACGCCTCGCCGTGCCGGAATCTCTATGTGTCCGTGGTGGTGGTTCGTCCTAGCTTATCCAGCTGGCTGTTCCCCACGATTTGTTCTTATCGATCAAGCTGGGGGGTTGGTACATACATACATATGATACATATGTACGCAGCCGTAGTTTGTCGTCCCTGACGCGACTCTCCCCGTGTGCCGAATTAGAGACTTTGCGCAGTTGACTTCAAAGGGAGATTTTCTGCGCTAGCAAGGGTATTCCTCTAGAGGAGTGAAAATGACATTGCGCTAGGTGTGATCGGTAGAACATGGTTAGTCAACTATTTCACACTTCAGGCTTCCAAAACACGTCGCGACGCCCTGGGTAATTTCGATTCGATAACGTAAAGACTTTGGTGGGGGGGATTCATTATTTCGGATGCTAGCGGTTCTCGGACGGATTTTGTTGTGTCGACAGTAAAAATTGCGGTCACAATAGATATGTATGTACCTAAGTCATAGGTTGTTAGAGTCTGAAGTCAAACTTCCGTGGATGTGGCTGGTGACGGACCGGCAATGGCAATTCGCACTAAATTTGACTTCAAAGGGGGTTGCGCAAATTCCTCTATGTATTGTCGAGTCGGTTTTCCGGCAGCGAGCATCGCATAGCATCGCATCGCATAGCATAGCATAGCATAGCATCGTTAGATAACAGCGCATGTCGTTTCGGCATTCGGATATTACTGAAAGTGGTCAGAAGACCAGTGTTGTTTTTTTCTTTCCTCCGCGGACACGTCCGGAATCCGCAGGTGCGCGAGCGTGTGCTAGGAGTGGGTCTCGACCTAGTCGGAGATGGTGACAATCGCAGTCTATATAGATACATACATAGATACACACATAGATACATACATAGATACACACATAGATAGATACATAGATACATCCATACATACATACATACATACATACATACATATACATACATACATACATACATACATACATACATACATACATACATACATACATGCAATGCTTCTGTGCTAGTGAGCGCCCCGTTGCTCCGCCAACACCGTCTCCGAGCGTTTCGTTTCATCCGCCGCCTCTTGCTTCCGCCTCAAATAGGGCGGCCCTCCCGGTCCCCCCACAGCTGGCGGCAGGGGTAACTCTCCGGCGTGGAGTTGCCAGAAGCGGACGTCTCTTCCCCCCCCACCCCCTTCAACCCAACACACCAACGACCTCAATAATATGTCCAAAGTTATGTGAGTGATAAGAATAAAAAAAGTCCAGAGTCCAAACGCGGAAATCGCAAGTTTTGCCCCCTTTTTTTTGCGTTTTATTTTTGGTTTCCCCTTCTTGTACTCTATATAGAGTAGTGTCGTCTTTTGAGTATGTAGGAAGCTATGTATGGAAAATAATGCCCTTTCAAACATGGTGTCTAGACTACATATGGTGGTTACCTTGCGGACCGGACACTGGCCATGCCGGTTGTCACTACCGTTTGTCTGGTCCTTCTGTCCGTCCGTCTGCCCGTCTGTCTGTCTCGTGAGCTGGCGACGGAGGATGCAAGGCACCGTCCCGACGTATGTGCATATGTACATACGTTCTATTCATGTACCCGTACCGTGCACTGCACGCGCGTACATAGAAGAGTGCGGCGTGTCTACATCCTCCGCTTGCCCGCGGTTCCGTTTCGTTTTGAGCGTCAGGAGCCCGTTGCCTCTCCCCGTGGAGGTGCATGTAGTATGTATGGGATGGAGTGCGCCCCGAAACGGAAGCGCGGCCACCGATCGTCGACAGATGGACATTGAGGCCCCCGTGGCTGATGCGGCAATGCATTCGTCCAGTGTGGGGACGGCCATTCGCCGGCGGGGTGTCCGAAACCAATAGAGTGCATACATACCCAGATAGATATCCACTCCACTGCAAGAGGGCGGAAGGATGCCCCAACATAACGCAGACAGATAGACTGATACTCGCCCTACGGTAGGGATCGCTGGCCCTCCGGTGTCAATGCCAGCTCTGCAGAGTGTGTATGTATGTAACTAGCGGAGTGTCGCGTCCCAAATTGGCCATGCCACAGCTGCGATGCGATGCAGGGGCCGAGTCCGCGCGGCGGTGTCGAGCGTTGCAGAGCAGATATCTATGTGCACAGCTAAGGACGAGATTACTGGAAGACTTGGATGCGGCCGGACCGCGCGATCGCGATGAAGACGGGTTATCTTTTAATCTTTTAAATCTCGGCCGCCGCGGGAGACGAGGAAGGGGTTTCATCGAGCGGACTCCGGACATCGGGCGCCCATTGTTCCCCGTCCGCATGCATCCAATCGCGACTCGCACGCCGCCCTCCCCCCGCCCTCCTCCCCTCCTCCCCCCCTTTCCAATTCGACTCTGCTTCCAGTTGTCCGACGCGCCCGCGCCCCCGGCGTTCAACAGCACGCTCCGAGTGCGATGCATGTGACCGACTGACCGCCCGCCCGCCCGCCCGCCGGACGCGCTGGGGCTGCTGCGGTGCCGCCTGCCGTTCTCGACGCTCGTTTCGTCCGCCCCATCCGGTCCAGCTGCAACACGCCGGGATTCCGCCCCGTCTCGCGCCCGCCAGCGCCGAACGAGCGAGCGAGCGAACGAACGAACCACGTCCGATCGTCGCCGTCCGCATCCGGCGGAGCGTGTGTCAGCAAGTGCCGTGGCTTCTGGCAGGCTCCGATCGCACCGTTCCGCGACGATCCACAGCTGGATCCGTGGGGTGCAGTGGGGTGTGGTGGAGCGGATCACTGGCCCCAGCCGGCCGGCCAGTAGCACGCGAGCTGCTTGTTTCGCCCTTTCGCTGTTTTGCTTTTCTTTCCCGCCAACCAGGGGCAGCAGCCCAGCAACCAACGGATCGCGATCGGGGTCGGACGGCGGACGGCGGACGAGCGAGATGGGATGGGACGGGATGCGATTGGGCGGCGCGTGACAGCGGCCGGCAACACAGCCAGCCACCGGTCGCCCCCCCTCCCTCCGTGGCCTGCGGTGCGTGTCGAGATGCGACGCATGCGAGGCGTGGGATGCCGTTCATGCGGAACAGCGGAACAGCGGAACAGCGCCAGCACTCGGACGAACCGCACGCGTCGTTCGTGTCGGCAGTGCTGAGCGGTGCGGCGGCGGGGGGGGGGGGGGGGGGGGGGCGGGGGGGGGGGGGGGGGGGGGGGGGGGGGCGCCGGGGGGGGGCAGACGTGGAGCGAGTGAGGGCGCGGGGATCGGACGCCGCGCGCGGCCGCCGCAGCAGCAGTACGGGGCGGCGATGGCGTCGGACTGGCCTGCGGATGCAACGTGAGATGGCAGGGCGGGCGGGCTTACGCTGCAGGCGTCGCACGCCGGACCGGATTGGACCGCCGTGCTCGCTCGCTCACTCGCGCACTCCCACTGCCGGCCCTCCCGCCGCCCCAGCCACAGC